>Ga0164241_10000477_pt1 | contig 73060 bp, 73 predicted proteins | sample OricomyardsoilBY_FD_108780 | JGI IMG/M metagenome (GOLD analysis project Ga0164241, IMG submission 108780) | Backyard soil microbial communities from Emeryville, California, USA - Original compost - Back yard soil (BY) | ecosystem: Environmental > Terrestrial > Soil > Unclassified | place: USA...
ATTCGCAACAGAGCAACCCTGTTGATAGTTTAAAGTCTTTGCTCCCAATCACGCGGGGCGATACCTCAAGGATCAATCTTTTAAACAAGATCGGCGGTCTCCTTGCCCGGGATAAAGCTAACGAAGGGTTTAAATATGCACAGGAAGCTATCGGGTTAAGCACGAAGGTGAATTTTAAAACGGGATTGGCAACGGCGTACTACAATCGTGGGATTATGCTGCTCAGCGCTAATAAAATAGATTCTGCAAGCATTGACTTCCGAAACGCGATAACACTGTATAAGGAGCAAAATTATTCATCAGGCCTGGCAGAAGCATATAACGAAATGGGTACTTTGCTCAGGATAGAGGGTAAGCAAAGCGAAGCGATAGTTTTTTTTCAGCAAGCAGCTGATATTTTTGAAAAAATACATAATCCGGAAGGAAGCTCAGATTGCCTGACCCTTATTGCCAATAACTATAATCAATTACACGACTTTGATAAGGCACTTGCAACCTATAAAAAAGCCTATGCGTTACGCATTAAAATAAACAAGCCTATTAAAGTTGCGCAGAGCCTTGCAGGAATTGGTATGACCTACAGAAATAAGGAAATTTATGGACAGGATGGTATTAATTACAAACAGGCTATATATTATATGCTCCAGGCGCGGAAAGTATTTATTGAACATAAACATAACCTAAACATAGCGCTTATTAATAATGAAATTGGCCTTACCCATCTTTACAGCAATCACTTCAATGAAGCGCTTGATCACTTGCTCCAAGCCGAGCAGCACTTTAAGCAAATAGATAGTAAAAGAGAACTGGGCACCCTGTACAAAGCCATTGGCAGGTGTTATCTGGGGTTGAAACGTTTTCCGCAAGCAAAAAAGTACATTGATATGGGGCTGCGGGCTTCAATTGCCGAAAAGTATCAGTTCCATATTATGGAATCGTACGAGACTTTGTACAATTATTACAAAGCGGTTGGCAATGATAGGTCTGCATTAACCTACCATGAAAAATGGATGGATGCTAAAGACTCGCTTACCGACCGTACCAATTTTGAAAAGGTATTAGAAATAACCAAAAAATATGAAACAGAAAAAAAAGAGCAACAGATAAATATCCTGAACAAAGAAAACACTATTCAAAAACTTTCCATCGCCAAACAAAAAACCAGGATGGGAATAATTATCGGGATATCAGTTGCGGCAATCGCGTTTGCAGGATTGTTATATAACCGCAATAAAAACAAACAGAAAATACTTTTGCAGGAACATAAGTTAGAACAACGCGCCGAATTGACAAGAGCCGTAATTGCTGCGGAGGAAAAGGAGCGCGTACGCATAGCAAGCGACCTGCACGATGGCGTGGGGCAGTTATTCTCGGCAGTGAAAATGAACCTGGGCGGATTGATGGAACGTGTACCTATGACGCGTGATGAGGATCGTTTTTTAGCGGAAAAAACAATGGCGCTTGTTGAGGAAAGTTGTAAGGAGGTGCGTTATATATCGCACCAAATGATGCCGAATATGTTGTTGCGGTCGGGCATAGCATCTGACGTTAAAAGCTTTATTGAGAAAATTGATTCAGAAAAGCTGAAGGTTAAGGTAGAGGCAAACGGCTTTAAGGATAAATTGGAGAGCAATGTTGAGACTGTGCTTTACCGTGTTATACAGGAGGCTGTTAACAATGTGATAAAACATGCTCAGGCCACATTTCTGGATATAAAACTAGATCGTGAGGCATCGGGTATTGGCGCAGTAATTACCGATAATGGGGTTGGCTTTGACACCTCCCTGATTGATACTTTTGAGGGTATCGGTTTAAAAAGTATAACTGCCAGGGTTGAGTATTTAAAAGGCACCATTAGCTACCGGTCAGCTCCAGGTGCAGGCACCAGTTTACGGGTATGGGTGCCGATAGTTTAAGTATAATTTTTTTTATTTTTTTTAAAAATATTGCTATATTCACTTTCAGTTATTTACCAATTTAAACCAATCATGAAAAAAAATTTAAACCTGCGTAGTATCTTAGCCATGCTTGTGTTAACGATGCTTGTTGTAACAGCGTTTGCCACACCTGATGAAAAACCTTCCAAGCCGGGCAGCTCTTATGACGATCCTTTTGGAGGAAGCAAACCCAATTCAGGTAGGGTAACCGGTGATCCTTTTGCCAAACCTAATTATCCACCTAATCATCCTTAATGCATTGAATGATTCTGTGTACTTATCTTCATAGATCCTAAAGATGTGAATTATAATTTAAACAAAAAACTCAGGCGATTTAACATTAACGTCTGAGTTTTTCTTGTTATAGATAAAACTATTTATTCAAATGCTTCCACATGATATCAAAAATATCTATGGGTTGAACACTTTCGTTTTGCGGCTCGTTAGTAATTAACACGGCCTTATACTCGTCTGCAATGTTGGTGCGCCCATGCGAGCCCTTTATCAGTGTGGCATCCAAGGGGATCACATCCATTACGTATCTAAAACCGGCCAGCTTTCTAAGTAGTTTGTATCCGGCTCGCACCTTTGAAGTCATAAACATTTCTACTGGATCATACCCCGGCTTTTTATGAATATCCACACAACGGGCATAGTCGGGTGCCAGGGCGTCGTCCATCCAAAAATAATAGGTAAACCAACTGTTTTCGCCGGCTACAACAACCAGATCGCCGGCGCGTTCATGGTCTATGTGATAGTTTTTTTGTGCTTCGCGATCTAATATCAGTTCTATGCCGCTAACGAATTTCAGTAGGGCTTTTACTTTTTCGGTAACAGATGGATCATTGATATATATGTGCGCTATCTGATGATCAGCAACCGCAAAGGCCTTTGAGGCGCCGGCGTCAAGCAGTTCCAGGCCACGCTCAACGCGTATCTGTATCAAGCCTTCGTTGCGTAACAGCCGGTTAAGGTGTATGGGGTTGTTTACCGGAGCGATACCATATTCTGACAGGACTATTATTTCGGCGTTTTTCTTTTGATAGAAAGTAATCAATTGTTCAAGCACCTTGTCTATCTCGCCTAATTCAGTCCTGATCTTTGAAAGATCCGGGCCAAATTTTTGCAGGCAATAATCCAGATGCGGCAGGTAAATAACAGTGAACGTTGGATCGTTCACATCATCATTCAGCATGGAGGCATCGGCTATCCATTGTGTTGATTTGATGTTGGCGCCCGGTCCCCAAAATTGGAAGAGCGGGAACTGGCCAAGCTTTTCCTGTAACACATCGCGCAGTTCAGCGGGCTGCGAATAGCAATCAGGCATTTTACGTCCATCGGCCAGGTATTGCGGGCGCGGCGTTACCGAGAAATCGGCGGTTGAATACATGTTATACCACCAAAACATATTGGCGCTGGTAAAATTGGGGTCCTGCTTTTTTGCTTTATCCCATATCTTATCGCCGTTAACCAGTTTGTTAGATTGTTTCCAGAATTTTACCTCTGAATCGGTACGGTCAAACCAGCCGTTCCCTACAATGCCCGTCTCGGTTGGCCACTTGCCGGTAAGGTAAGTTGATTGCACCGATGTGGTAACCGCGGGTAACACAGGTTCAATAGTGGTGATGCTTCTTTCGGCAATGTATTTCTTCAGGAACGGTGTATGCTCACCAATTACCGATTTGGATAAACCCACAACATCTATAACAACAGTTTTTTTCATAGGTATTAACTATAGTATCCCCTTAACCCAGTTCAACTCTCTTGCAATAGAATCATTTATCGCGAGCTTTTTCTCATCCGGTAATACACCCCAGGTATAGGTTTCTACTTCAAGATGGGTGCTAAAACACTTGTTTTTATTTATTTGTAATACTTCAACAATATCGCTTTGAGTTGATTGCAGTAATCCCAGTTCCTCAGTAAATATGGGCACATGGAAATGCGAACGCCATTGTTCAACATCGGCGTTGGTGCCATCACTCAAAGCATCGGGTAAGTCGCGATAGCGCAGCAAAGCGCCATTTTTTGTTTTGGCAATAACCTGGTGCAGGTAAGTAGGCTCGTTAAATTTTTCAAACGTATCCAGTATCTGCTTGCGCAATTTGCTCCCGGCAGGCAAATCGGCTTTTAATGCCGCACTGATCTGGATCTTGCCAACCTTTAAACCCTTTTCTTCCAGTTCTTCAATTATCTGTTGATGCGGCTCATAACCTATGGCAAAATGACAAACATCATAACAAAGGCATATATGCCTTTTTATAAGTCGTTCGGCCTCCTGCTGCGTTACGCCGAATGTTTCTGCAATAAGTGACTTGCCTTGCGGAAGCAGCACCTTGGTATACCAGGTAATGTATTCGGGGCCATTCTCTAAAATACCATCCGGCTCCGGTTCAATATCCAAATGCATGTAAATGCCTTCCTGGTGGTCAATACTGATCAGTTCCTTCGCCACTTTTAATATATTGGCTGTAGCTATGGCTGTAGCTTTTTTCAATAGCTCCGGCGTGGTATGCCAGTATCTATAACTTAATGGCGACGTGGATATTCCGCCTTCCATTCCTTCGGGCAACAATTGTTTCAATATCCAAAACATGCGGATGGTATAATCCACCCGTTCTAGCGTGGTCCAGTCGGGGGCATGTACCTGATCTTTAACCGCTGTATTATGAAACTCTCCATAAGGAAACCCATTCATAGTAAAAACATAGGCATTATTAACAGTAAGCCATTGCTTAAACTCGTTCAGTTTATAAGCCTGTTGCAATTCTTCGCTGGCTTCGTGCGAAAGACGTAAACCGATGCCCATTGGTAGCTCGGGCGATACCCGTGTTTTTATAGACGGGAAATTTTGCTGTAAGGCGGCAAAGTGCCCGGCCCAGTTTTCGCCGGGATGAATGTTTGTACAATAGGTTAAATGGCCCTGGTCTGTTTGCATGTAGCCCCTCTAAATCTCGCCCGGTAGGGGAGACTTTTAGTTAATTGATTTTTATTTTATGCCGGGTTTAAAACAGCATAATTGGTCTTTAACGCCTCGCCGGCTTTTTTTAGTATAGCGGTATCAATATCATGCACCTCAAAGCCCTCTCCAATTTTTTTAAGCAGCATAATGGTCAATTGTCCGCCTAAATGCTCCCTAAACTCGTTCAGTCCAACCAAAATAGGGCTATCATCCGAAGAAACCTCCAATAAAGGGTGCGTAATTTCAAAGCCCATCTTTTTAATAAGCGCAATTGCACGTTGCGTTTCCGGTGTTGAAATATGGCCGGCCAGGTTGGAATATACGGTATCAAGTGCTATGCCCATTGCTACGGCTTCGCCATGTAATACGGCAAAGTTGGTTAGCTGCTCCAGCTTGTGTGCGCTCCAGTGGCCAAAATCTAAAGGACGAGACGACCCTTTTTCAAACGGGTCGCCGCTTGCAATGTGGTTAAGATGCAGCTGAGCGCAACGCTTTATCAGGTATTTCATGGCATCCATATCGCGGGCAGTTAATGCTTCGGCATTTTGTTCCAGCCATTCAAAAAAAACAGGATCCTTGATCAGCGATACCTTTATTGCTTCGGCTATGCCCGATCGCCAGTCTCTGTCCCCTAACGTAAGTAAGAACCTGTCGTCGTTAAACACCGCGACAGGAGGAGCAAACGTGCCCAGAAAGTTTTTCTTTCCAAAAAAGTTGATGCCATTTTTAACGCCAACACCCGAGTCGTTTTGGGCAAGTACCGTTGTAGGTATGCGGATATGCTTAATACCCCTATGCGCAATAGCAGCAGCGTATCCGGCCATATCCAATACAGAGCCGCCTCCGATAGCCGCTACGTAAGAATGCCTGTCTATACCATATTTATTAATGGTATCAAGCAGATTGTGAAAATTGTCTTCGTTGTTTTTAACGCCTTCGCCGCCGGGTACTAATATAAGCTCGGAGACAAGTTGAGCGCCCTTATGGATAGAGAAATACCGCCTGATCTTATCCGCCAGTTCTGGTGTGGCCTTCATCACATCCTGATCAATTACAAAAAGTATTTTTTTTACCGACTCGGACGTTGCATTGTCCAGCAGGAAATTGTTAATACATGTATTTGAAAGTTCAAAAAGCCCGGAAGTAAAAAAGACCTTGTACTCAAACTTCACACTAAAGGTCTGTTGCAAGTATTCCATATAAACAGCTAATATCTAAAAGATATTAATAAACGCAGAAGGATATCAAAAATTTGACGCAAATATTGAGGTTTCAGATATATAATAGCATCAGGTAACAGCAAACCAGCGCGAAAAGCTGAGCGATATTGGCAATAAACAGGCAATAAATATTGCCGGATAAATGGCCCCGAAAGCAGCGGCCCACGCGGCATCCATCAATATTAAAGAAATAACGCCCGCCTTAACCGCTTTACCGATATTTTTACCTATCGGATCTTTTATCGCAATTGATAAAGGTTTAAATATCATCCAGCCAAAGGGTATAAGAAAGGCCCAGGTATACAACATGTTTTGAGGTTGCACGCCTTGATGCGCAGAGATAAAGTGTATAGCAAAGATGACTATTAAGTATAGCGAGGCACCTATGTATAGATTCTTTTTAGTGCCGCCATGCACTTCGCCTCGGCTTATCATGGTGATGGAGAAAATATATAGTATTGGTACTGCTGCTACATAATACCAATGCACCAACGCGCCGGTAATTATGCTGATGCCTAGCAACATGTTAAGGCCCCGGCAAAGGCCCATATTAAGCGGCCCGAAAAAGTTGTAATGTTTACTTATGCGGTTATAAAGCAAAGCAAAAAAGGCGATGAAAACTGCAATTAAACCCGATTGCGGACTATGCGCGTAACCAAAGCCTATCCCCCATAACAATAAAAAAATGCCCAATGCAGTCGCTTCGCCTTTGCTAACTAAACCACTTGGGATGGCCCGCTCCGGCCGCTCTTTTTTATCCAGTTCGGCATCAAAAACATCATTGAATACAATGCCGCCGCTATAAAGGCCAATAGTTGAAAGGCACAGTAAAACTACAGGATAAAAGCTGTTGGTAACAAATGGAAGGTTGGTAAAATAACCCGCTATAGCTATACCCGCCAATACATCCGCAACTGATGTTACCACGTTGGCCGGTCGCATCAACCGCAAATAGGTTATAGCTTTTGATGCCATTTTAGCTGATAATGATTGAGTTTTTATCTATACGCGGTTGCTGCCCGCCGCGCAACACGGTGTTGCCTTCAAAGCGCTGGCTCTGGTCTATAGCGCTGCCTCCGGCGGTAAAGTCTGCTTCATTTATTTGTCCGCTTTGCGCGAATGCGGTTATAGCGTTTTGATAAGTTATCAGATGGATGTCCGAATCACTTATGCCGCGTATCTTCATCAAAGCCGCAGTTTTTGGAACAGCAAGCGGATCGCTGATGCCCCAATCGGCGGCTGAATTAACCATGATGCGCTCGGGGCCGTGTTGCTTTGCTATTTCAACCATGCGCTCATTCCCCATTTTGGTGAAAGGATATATAGTGAACGCGGCCCAAAAGCCACGGTCGAGCACTTCTTTAACGGTTTCCTCGTTATTATGGTCAACAATTACCATATAAGGGTCAAGTCCGTGCTCCAGCGCTATGTCCATACTGCGGGTGGTGCCGCCTTTTTTATCGCGGTGAGGGGTGTGTATTTGCACAGGCAAGCCGGCCTCTTTAGCCAGTTCAAGCTGCGCGCGGTAATATTTCTCTTCGGCTGCGGTTTGGTCGTCAAAGCCTATCTCGCCAATACCTACTACGCCTTCTTTATAAACAAAAAGCGGCAGCATTTCCATTACCTGCTCGGCAAGCGCTTCGTTATTGGCCTCGCGCGAGTTAAGGCCGATAGTGCAATAATGCTTAATACCAAACTGCGATGAACGGAATCGCTCCCAGCCTATCAAACTGCTATAGTAATCGCGGAAACTGTCGAGACCTGTGCGCGGCTGTCCAAGCCAAAAAGCGGGCTCAATCAAGGCAACAACACCTGCATCGGCCATGGCTTGATAGTCATCGGTGGTGCGCGAGGTCATGTGCACATGCGGGTCAAAAAACTTCATGCCCTTTATGCCGCTCAGGTCAACCGGCGTAGTGTCTTTATCTTGTGATATCCTGTCTTCAAATGAATGGGTACAACACATAATCTTATCTTTAGGGGATATTAATATTCAAGCGTTAAACTATCCCAGGTTAATTCTTTTTGTTCGATAGCTGTTTTTAGCTTCGGCTGGCTACTTAACAATGCTTCAGCCGCCGGGTAATTGGACTGTGAAAGTGCAAGTGCGGATGCTTTCTGGTTAACATACACGCCGCTTTCAAACGCCCATTTCACATCTTCAAATAATTTATCATCAATAAAAGGCCCTACCAACCGCCATAATGAAGGATTGATATCTCTGCCTGCCGCACGACGCTCATGCACATAATCGCTTATTACGTAAGCCAGATCTTTACTGGCGCGACTGTCAATACCTTGTATTTTGCCTACATCTTTACCTGTAAAAAAAGCCTTCAGCACCAATTGGTTCCAGGCGCTTTGGTCTAAGTTTTTCTGCGGATAGGGGTTTTGGTACATTATGGCTTCCAGCACATTACCAATGTTGCTGCGTATGCCTTCGGCGCAACGCTTGACCCACATGTCGGGATACGCGAATAAAGGCAATGCCGAATAAAGAGCCACCAGCTCATTAACCTCAGCAGCTAAAAATAGGTTTTCTATTTTACGGAAATATTCTTCTGTGTTAGTTTCGTCAAGTTCAAGCAGTAAATAAGCCCGGGCCAGCATGTCAACACTCCATCCGGTTAAACTAAAGCCGGGGATAATAGCTTCTAACTCCTGCGCTTCCAACTCGCTGATTTGCAGCAGCGCTTTGCCTGTTTTGCGCGGCACCAACACAAAAGCTGTGTTAAAATTGCCTTTTTGCTGCAGCCAGTTTAAAACATCAGCTGGTACATTGACAGTCAGAATGTTTTTAAATAAAGCCCTAAGGGCATCAACATCATAGTTATACATAACCACACTAAACAAGTCCCGTATTCACCACAACCAAATAATCAATAACAAGCGCGGCGGCAATAATTATCAACCCAAAAAATTCGCGCGTGTTTTCAATATAAGGTTTTTCGGCCTGCATTGTTTCTACCAGACTGGGTTTGCGGTATTTCACTATCCAGTCGCGAACCCCATCTTTATCAAAAAACAACTTTACAGCATAAATAAGATAGAACGCGGTTAAACCCAGATAGGTGTTTGGATAATACATGCCATAGGCCGCCAGGCCGCAGCAAGCCGCCACCGCCACATAAATAGGCACCCAAAGATACCAGTCGGGGTCATTAAAATTAAGGTAGGCAAATACCAGGAACGATAAACAGAAAATAACGTTAACAATAACGAAAGCTATCATGACAATAATATTAAGCAAGCAGGTTTATTTGATCTTCAGCAACAGCCAATCAACATGGTGCACTAATAATCAACAGACAAATTTACAAGGATGCCCAGATAAACAGAAGTAAATAACTTAAAAATGAGCCCGGGATTACGTGATTGTGATCACTTTTTAAAGGAGCAGCTGATAAATGCCGTTTAAATTTCGCCCTTGCTCTTTGTAATCAAGCCCGTAGCCCACCACAAATTTATCTTCTATCTCAAAACCAACATACTTAAGTTCGGGTATATGGTATTGTTGCGCGGCAGGTTTAACAAGTAATGTGCACACAATAATAGATGCTGGTTTTCTTTGTTTCAGGTCCTCAATTAAAAAGCTTAGCGTATTGCCGGTATCGCTTATATCTTCCAATAATATCACGTCACGCCCTTCAATATCAACAGCAAGATCAAGGTCATTACGCAGTTGCCATGTAGTTTTCATGCCACCGTGATATGACGCCACCTTTGTAAAAGCCACCTCGCAAGGCATGTTTATTTGGCGTACCAGATCGGCCATAAACATAAAACAGCCATTAAGCACGCCTACAAACAATGGTTTTTTGCCTGCATATTCCGTGTTTAGCGCCTCAGCTATGGCATCAACGCGGGTTTTTATCTCATCCGCGTCAATAAGTAATTTGAATTCCAGTTCGGCTACGTTGATTTTCATTTAGTTCAGATTTTCCGCTATTAAGCAGCTTTGCGATAATTATAGGCCCACTTTAAAAACAAACGAATATAGTAGATTACGAACACCACTATGGCAATTTCAAATATGCCGGTGAACATTGGATCAAAGGTGGCAGATCTTTCGGGGAAGAAACGGTTTAATATAAACTTCGCCCCGAAAAGCAGCAGCAACACAATTGATGTCACCGGGAATTTGCCAACTCTCATATTTGTTTGTTTATGGCAGTAAATGTACTTATTTTGACCGAATTGCCTTAAAGTTTATGCAACTCAAAAACACTTCAATATCCCTATCTTTGCCACCCATGACGGAATACCAGGTGCATACGCTTGCCAACGGCATAAAAATACTATACAAACATAGCACATCGGCTATTACGCATTGCTGTTTTATGGTAAATGCTGGCTCGCGCGATGAGCCGGAAAATAAAGAAGGGCTCGCGCATTTTATTGAGCATCTGCTGTTTAAGGAAACCGAGCGGCGCAGCACCAATCAGATATTGAACCGCCTTGAATTAGTAGGCGCAGATCTGAATGCTTATACCACCAAAGAATACACCTGCGTACACGCATCGCTGTTAAATCCGCATCTGGAAAGGGCTATTGACTTGTTTGAAGACATCGTTTTTCATTCAACGTTCCCTGAAGATGAACTGGAAAAAGAGCGGGGCGTGATATTGGACGAAATAGCATCATACCTTGACCAACCCGAGGAAGCTATTCAGGATGATTTTGAAGCGATGTTGTTTAAGGGCCATGCAATGGGCAATAATATCCTTGGTACACCTCAAACTGTATCAGCTTTCAGCAAGGTTGATATTCAGCAGTTTATTAAGAATAACTACAATACCTCCGAAATGATCTTCGCTGTTTTTGGCGATTATAGTTTTGATAAGGTGATAAAGCTGGGAGAAAGATATTGGGGACAAGTGCCAGCCAATCACCCGGTAAAGAACCGCATCGCGCCCCGAAATCACGGCCGTGCTAAAAACATTGTGCATAAACCTATATCGCAAACACACTGTATTATGGGGAATCAGGCATATCAAGCCATGCACCCTAACAAAACGGGACTGTTGTTATTGAACAATCTTTTAGGCGGCATGGGCATGAGCAGCCGCTTGAATTTAGAGATCCGCGAGAAACATGGAATAGCCTACACGGTAGAGTCTAACTACACCTCATTTACAGACACGGGCATATTTTCTGTTTATTTTGGCACCGACACCGAGAAAGCCGAAAAGGCTATAAAACTGGTACATAAAGAGCTTAAAAAGCTATGCGACCACCCACTTGGAGTTTTGCAACTGCATCAGGCAAAGCAAAAGTTTATCGGGCAGATAGCGTTGGCCGAGGAGAACCGGATGAGTCTGATCTTATCTATTGCCAAAAGCGTACTCGATTTTAATTGTGCCGATACTTTGCAGCAATTGTTTGATAAAATAAATAAAGTAACGGCCCCGCAGCTGTTAGAAATAAGCAATGAGGTTTTTGATACGAATAAACTAACCACCCTTGTGTTCCAGCCCGAACAATAACAGCCTTCGCTTGTGTTATCAAATTATTAAAATAAACCTGTAATTTTGTGGTATGAAATATCCTATTATCGCCTACGGAAGCCCGGTTTTACGCAAAAAAGCGACTGCGATAGAACCTGCTGAATATCCGCATATAAAACAACTGGTTACCGATATGTTTGAAACCATGTATGGTGCCCGTGGGGTGGGCCTGGCTGCTCCGCAAATTGGCCTTAGTATGCGTTTGTTTGTAATAGATGCTACTCCGTTTGATGAAGATGAGCCTGACTTGAAGGATTTTAAAAAAGTATTTATAAACGCGTGCATATTAGACGAAACCGGCGAAGAATGGGCATTTAACGAGGGGTGTTTAAGTATTCCGGAGATTCGTGAGGATGTAATGCGTAAGCCTGTAATCAGAATATCTTATTACGATGAGAACTGGAAACACCACGAGGAAATGTTTTCGGGCATGGCGGCACGCATTATACAGCACGAGTACGACCATATAGAAGGGAAATTATTTACCGATAAGCTAAGCCCTTTGCGCAAACGCTTATTGGAAAAAAAATTAGGTGATATATCGCGCGGAATGGTTGATGTGGAATATAAAATGAAGTTTCCGGCGGTTAAAAAGGGACGGTAGTTAGTTGTCTTCTTTTCTGGCCTTATCGCCTGCGGCGATATCCCGTATCAAACTACCCCAGGCAAACGGATTGAGTAAGGGGTTGGTAAACGAGTGCGAGTTGGCTACGGCATTGTGCTTGTCCTGTGCGTTAAAGCTTTCGTAACCACTTAGCGGCAAAGTCTTCTTTAGCGTATTTATTGACGAAGCACTGAGGTTTTTACGTGCTATTTCCAGATCATCATCAGCTACTTTCATGGCCAGGAAATCATGCCTGAACTCATCAGTAGTGGCCCACGGGAAGATACGGACCATTGGCAAATTGATAACCTGGGCGCGCATGCGTATCTCTACTATCAAGCTTTTTTTACCGATATCCTTGGGTATTGCAACCGTTGTTGGATTATAACCAACGCTTGTGAATTTGAGGCTGTCCTGCTCCTGCGCCACAAACGAGAAGTACCCTTCGTAATTAGCAGATCCTACCTGTTTACCTGTTGAAACGTTGGTAACGGTTGCATAAGGCACAACAGAATTATTATCAGCATTGTATATAATACCACTGAATTGCACCAATGGCCTGTCCGCATTTTGAGCGAATGAGGTCAGGCTGCAAGCCAAAAGTAATATGCCAATCAGGTATTTCATTATTTTTTCAGTCTCTTATGCCTGTTAAAACGGATAAAAATACTTTTTAGTTTTAAAGTACAGCAAGCTTGCTGCCACTTTAACAAATCGTTAACAATTATCTTAAATTTTCCGGAAGCACTGCATTCGGATCATCAATATCTGTCAGGTTTACCGCCTCAACAGCTGTTATCTGTGGCACAGCCTTTTTTATAGCGCCCTCAATGCCGGCTTTAAGTGTCATAATACTCATGGGGCATGAGCCGCAAGACCCCAATAGCTTAAGTCTAACCACATTATCCGCAGTTATTTCCTCAACCGACACGTTGCCGCCATCCGTTTCCAAATACGGACGGATGCTATCCAACGCTTCTTCCACCTGCTCTAATAAAGTCATTTTTACTATTTTAAAGTAAAGTTATTAATTATTTACAATATTAACGCTATTTGCCAACGCGTTAGCTACCGATACCTGCTGCGCCACACGTTTGGCCATTTCGGTAAAGGCGCCAACCATCAGCTCGTGCTCGTCGGCTAAAACAATTGGTTTACCGGCGTCGCCGCTGTCGCTTATGCTTTTTATCAGCGGGATCTCCCCTAAAAACGGAACTTCCAACTTTTCTGCCAATCTTTTTCCGCCACCCTGGCCAAATATATAATACTTATTATCCGGCAGCTCGGCAGGGGTAAAGTACGACATGTTCTCTACTATTCCCAATAGCGGCACGTTAATGGCATCCATTAAAAACATACCTATGCCTTTTTTAGCATCGGCAAGCGCAACATTTTGCGGCGTGGTAACAATAACCGCCCCGGTTACCGGGAAAGTTTGTGTTATGGTAATGTGTATATCGCCTGTGCCGGGTGGCAGGTCAACCACAAGGTAATCCAACTCGCCCCAATCGGCATCGTTGAATAGTTGTTTTACTGCCGTTGATACCATTGGCCCGCGCCATGGCACGGGTTGGTTAGGGTCGGTAAAAAAGCCTATCGAAAGCAGCTTAATACCGTATTTCTCTATCGGCTCTATGCGGGTTTTGCCGTTTACGTTACTGGCTTTGGGTTTTGCGCCCTCCAGGCCGAACATAATAGGTACCGATGGCCCATAGATATCAGCATCTATCAACCCCACACTCGCGCCGCTTTTAGCCAGACCTAAAGCCAGGTTAGCCGCTACGGTTGATTTACCTACACCGCCTTTACCCGATGCCACAGCAATTATATTTTTTACGCCGGGCACGCCGGTATTTTTCTGCGTTGTAACCCTCGAGGTCATATTGATCGTCACCTCAACATCTTTGCTTATAAAATGACTGATGGCATTGCGGCAGGCATGTTCAATAAGTGATTTTAACGGGCATGCAGGCGTAGTCAGCACCACCGAAAAGCTGAGACGGTTGCCGTCGATCACAATATCCTGTATCATGTTCAGGGTAACCAGATCCTTTTTCAGGTCGGGTTCTTCTACGTTGCCGAGTGCCTGTAAAACTGTTTCGCGGGTAAGATTTATCATTGTGCACAAAATTAACAAAATATTACTGGTGGGTTTGTCATGGTAATGATAAAAGATGGTGAGTGGTTGAGTGGAGAGTAGTGAGTGGTTATACCGGGAGACTCAGAGCTGGTGTGAACCACCGTGAGCTACCCTGAGTTATCCGCTTACTCTTGTAGCGTAGCAGGTAAGGTGCTACACCCTGCTACAAACCTGCTACAACAAAAACACTGTTGCAGAAATATATACAACAACTTGCAACACATGCAACAGTGTTTTTTTGCAAACGCTTGTTAATTAACTATTTATGAATAATAGGTGTCTGAACATGCAACACTTTGCAACAGACTTATAAGTCAGGAAATTTAGCTGTGAACACACCGTAACATATTTAAAATCAATTAATTGTGAACGTCAAAAAATTGACACCCGCTATCCGAAGTTTTCATCCCGCTATCCGAAGTTTTCAGCTTCGGATTTACTATGTATGTAGTCTATGACTACAGTGTAGATTGCTTATTCGCGCACGATATTCTGAAGACTAGCAGCATAGTCATTCGAAGTTAAAAAATTCGAACAGCGTTAATATTAAAACAAAAAACGCCCCGATCTCACAACCGGGGCGCTCTCAGAATTAAACAAATTTAGAGTTACTTAGGCAGTAATACCGCGTTTATGCCATTCACAACGCCATTGGTACCAATCAGGTCGTAAAGCGAGACTTCGGCAGATACGCCTGCTGCGTTTGTTAACTGCAGTGTTTTATTAGGACTTACTGATAAAGCTAACGACTGCCCGTCAATAGTGGGTAGCGTGGCCTTGCCTTTACCCGTTGTTAAAGCTTTTATAATATCGGCTTTGCTGTATCTGCCGGTTACTACGTGCCCCTTTAAAAAGGCGCCAAGTTTAGCCGGATCTTTGGTTAAACTATCCAGTTTTCCCGCAGGCAATTTATTAAAAGCCTCGTTGTTAGGGGCAAATATAGTGTAGGGGCCGCCTGTTTTAAGCGTAGTGTCAAGTCCGGCAGTTTTAAATGCTGTTGCAGCTGTAGCGTAGTCGGTATTGCTTAATAACACTCTCGCTACGTCATCAGTAGGCGTGGGCGATTCAGATTGTGCTACCGGTGCCGGTGCCGTTTTTTTTGTTGTATCTGTTACCTGAGCCGTTGCTTTGCCCGGAGCAAAGTATAACGCCGATGTGGCTACGGCTGCTATCAAAAGGAACTTTCTCATGTTATCTTCTTTTTAAGTGAGTGAAATATTTGAGTAAAGTGTGTTATATGTTCCCTTTCTTTTTTGTTAAAAAACTGTATTTAATGACGGTTTAACGTCCCAATTGTTGTGCCTTTAGGGTGTTTTTTGGTTAAACCATTGGTTTTCAGTAGAAAAAATTCGCTTAAATAGTCTTGTTTTTATGTATTATGGCAGGCAGTGGTCTAAAAAAGGGGGAAAGAAATAGCGATAGGGCTTGCCGTTTTTGCAAAAAAAGAAGCCTCCCGACACTCGCTGTCAGAAGGCTCCAACCTAAACCTTATCACATTAGTAAGAAAGGATTCTTACCAAACCACAAATATAATGATTATTTTACTATACACAATTTTTTAAAAAAAAGGTGGCGTAAAAAGTTATTTTACTGTTTACTAATTAATCGGTTAGTAACTAAGCGAATTATTTGCTAACGTGATTTAATAGCGTTAACCTCTGTCTTAAGTTCGTTAATCTGTTGCTTTGCCTGCCTGCTCTCCAGGTAAAAATAAATTGCGCAGGCTAAAAATATCTTTCCCAACACAAACACAGCCGCAAAAACCCATTTCCAGGTTTTGTGTATGCGCATATAGTTGGTCTCGGCCTCAACTTCTATATAGCGGCTTTTACTTTCAGATTGGTTATTTTCCCGCCATTCCCTGTCAGCAGGGCGCATTATCTTCGTATCCGGGCTTATCACCAGCTCATTAATACTGTTTTCTATCCGTGCAAACATATCAGGCGGAGGGGGCACCGCCATATATTGTGCTATGCGCTCCATGTCAGCTTCCAGGTCAGCAAGGGTTTTATTGAGTTCGGGATATTGATTTTTAAGCTGCATAAGCTCCCTTTCCTCTGCTTCGCTCGCCGCGCCTAATACAAAAGCTTCAAGCACTCCGCTTTCTATGTATTCCTTAATTTTCATCCTTCACTTGCCTTATTACCATAAAAGCTTCCTTCAATATATGCCGCAACTCCTGTTCCGGTAAATCCAACTCATGCGCCAGCGCCGCGGTAGTTTTGCGATGATAATACACTCCGCAAAAAACAAGGCGCTGAGTTTCATTCATTTTATTGAGATATTTATGAGTCTGTACATACGTAGTATTGTCTACTACAGATTTACACTCATTTGCGGCTTCGCCCAGGCGCTCAACCTCGTTGTTTGCAAGTGTCATAAACCAACTCCATGCATTGCCGTAGCCGTTTGCCGGTAAAGTATTTTTTGATGTGGAAATATTGGCGAATATTTTAACAACGCAGTCTTCAGCCAGCTGGCGGTTGTTTACAATCGGCAAAATGTATCCAAGCAGCTTATCGGCGTATTGGGCATACAAGTTCTTGAAATTAACAGGGTGATCTGGTGTCAGTAGATCCTTATTCTTATAACCTTGGTCCATGCGTTATACATTTGTTCATTCACACTTTTCTTTTTGTACAGATTTCCCGGTCCTGCAGACCTTAAATGTAAGATTTATGACCTAATAAATTGGTTTTATATCCAAAAATGTAACAATTAAAGGTGCAGCACTGTCATACAATAAAAAAACACCATGGCAAATAAAGAAAGTTTTACATTGAACGGAGAGAACCTTTTAAAGAAAGTAAAGGAACTAATTGCCGAAGGAAATATAAGCAGGGTAACCATTACCGATAAAGACGGAAAAGAGCTGATAACCTTCCCGGTGACTATAGGCGTGGTTGCCGCCATGATAGCGCCCGTTTTAGCGGCGGTTGGCGCTTTGGCCGCATTTATAGGCGAGTGCACCATCACCGTTGAACGCGAAGACGTAACAACATAATAGAACACCGTAAAATACTATTGTAATATAAAAGCCGTTTTTATAAGGCTTAATAGGATATATTTGGGCCAATTTAAACTACGACCCGCCGCTAATGTATAAGTTTCCGGTTTTTTATTTGTTGCTGTCTGTACTATTTTGTTTTTGCTGCACCAGCGCTTTCGCGCAAAAAAACTATGCCGTTAGCGGGACGGTTAAGGATGCAGCCACTGGCGAAACTTTAATTGGAGCCACCGTGCGGATGCTTGAAATAAAGCAAAGCGGTGTGGCAACTAACGCTTACGGCTTTTATTCGTTAAGTGCACCTCAGGGTAGTTACACATTGGCTGTAAGCTTTGTAGGTTATGGCACATTTACCCAGCCCATTGTGCTAACAGCAAATACACAGGTTAATGTAAGCCTTACCGCCAATAACACCCTTACCGAAGTATCTGTTAACGCCAATTCAGGTCACGAGGCTGATAATATCGAGAGTGCACAGATGGGTGTACTGCGGCTGGATGTAAAACAGCTGGATAATATCCCGGTTATTTTTGGCGAGAAAGACGTTTTAAAAACTATTCAGCTTTTGCCCGGGGTAAAAACCACCGGCGACGGCAACACGGGATTTTATGTTCGCGGTGGCGGATCAGACCAAAATTTGATCTTGCTGGATGAGGCGGTGGTATACAACGCATCGCACCTGTTTGGCTTTTTTTCTACTTTTAATACAGATGCTATTAAGGATGTAAGCATGTACAAAGGCGGGATGCCCGCGCAGTATGGTGGGCGCATGTCATCTGTGCTTGACATAAAAATGCTTGATGGTAACGATAAGAACTTTGGGGTACAGGGTGGTATAGGGCTTATCGCATCGCGTTTAAAAGTTGAGGGGCCAATTGTTAAAAATAAAGGCTCGTTTATGGTTAGCGCCCGGCGCACCTATGCCGATATGTTTTTAAAGTTATCGCCCGATTCTACCACGCGTAATGCAAGCCTTTACTTTTATGATATTAACGCCAAGGCCAATTACCATCTGAATGATAAAAACACACTTTTTGTCTCCGGGTATTTCGGCAAGGATGTGCTTGGGCTTAAAGATAACTTTGAAACCAATTGGGGAAACCAGACGGGTACCCTGCGGTTTAACCATGTTTTTAACAGCAAGCTGTTTTTAAATACGTCGCTTATTTACAGCAATTACAGTTACATTATAGAAAGCTATAATGCCAACCGCGACTTCAAAGTAACTTCAAGAATACGCGATTTTAATCTTAAAGAAGATCTACAGTATTTTATATCAGATAAACACACACTTTATTTTGGCGTTAACGCTGTCCGTCATACCATAGCTCCCGGCGAAATAAGTTCATCGGGATCTTCGTCTATCAACTCGCGGGCTATCCAAAACCGTTATGGCCTTGAAGCTTCGGCCTATGTGTCTGATGACTGGCGGCCATTTGACAGACTTAACATAATTTTTGGAACACGATTGAGTTGGTTTTCGCTTATCGGCCCGGGTAAAATAAATACATATGATACCGAAGGTGTCGTTACTGCAACAAATAGCTATTCATCCGGGCAGGTAATTAAAACCTATTTTAACCCCGAGCCGCGCGTATCAATGAATTATAAGCTTACGGCGCTTAGCTCTGTAAAAGCATCATATAATCGCAATACACAGAATATTCATTTACTGGCCAACTCAACGGCAAGCACGCCTACAGATCTGTATGTGATGAGCAGCAATAACATAAAACCAGGTATATCCGATCAGTTTTCCGTAGGTTATTTCAGAAACCAGGCCGACAATACCTATGAGTTTTCGGCAGAGGCCTATTATAAGCACATGAACAACATGATAGATTATCGTGATGGCTCTCAACTTGTCGGTAATGAAGATGTAGAATCACAATTGGTTTACGGCCAGGGAAGGGCATACGGTGTTGAGCTGTTTGTAAAGAAAAAGGCAGGCAAACTTACGGGCTGGATTGGGTACACGCTTTCAAAAACCGAGAAAAGATTTGATGCTATAAACAGCGGACAATATTTTGCGGCAACTTACGACCGCACACATGATATATCTCTGGTTGGTATTTATAAAACAAGCAAACGCGTAACGGTATCAGCAACCTTTGTATACGGCACGGGCAACGCCGTTACTTATCCGCAGGGAAAGTATAGGGTTGGCGGTATCACAACATTCTATTATCCAAAGCGAAATGCAGACAGGATGCCGGCCTATCACCGCCTGGACCTGGGGGTTACGCTTGATGGGCGCGAGCATAAGAGGTTCCACTCGAGCTGGACATTTGGTTTGTATAACGTCTATAACAGAAAGAATCCTTATACCATTACGTTCAGAGACAATGCAACTGATCCTTCGCGAACAGAGGCGGTTAAAACAAGTTTGTTTGGTATAATTCCGTCTGTTACTTATAACTTTAAGTTTTAATATGAAAGCATTTTACAGGTTGGCGGCCTTTTTTATTGTAGTAATTGCTTTTAGTTCGTGCGAAAAAGTGATCGACCTTAATTTAAAGGCTGCCGCGCCACAGTTGGTTATTGAAGGGAGTATCATTAACATCGCACAAGTGCCAACGGTTAGAATATCGCGGTCGGTAGGTTTTGATGAGCCGAGCAGTTTTCCGGGAGTTAGCGGGGCAACGGTAAGGATCACTACTGGTACCAGCCCCATCTTGTTAACAGAAAGTTCGCCGGGGGTTTATCAAGGGCAGCCTGTTGTTGGCCGCCCCGGAAGAACGTATACACTTCAGGTTGATGTTGACGGGCAAACGTATAAAGCGTCATCAACAATGCCCAATCAGATCTTTATAGATTCTGTGGGAATAGAAGAGGTGGGCTTTAGGGGGAAAATAGAAAAAAATGTTATCGTATATTACGCAGACCCTCCGAATGAAAAAAATCAGTACCGTTTTATTATGAGCATAAATGGCAAGTTAATTACCCAGGTTTTTGCCCGCAATGATGAATTTAATGATGGCCGTACCGTGCGCGTTCCCTTGTATCAGGACGATGTTGATATAAAAACCGGCGATAAGATCGATCTAGAGATGCAGTGTATTGATGAACGTATTTATACCTATTGGTTCACTTTTAGTAAGCAAAGCGGAAACGCCATGGGTAACGCGTCGGTTGCTCCTACTAACCCTCCTAACAATTTTGATACGCCTGTGTTGGGGTATTTCAGCGCACATACAGTAAACCGGCGTACGGTTATGGTGAAGTAAGCGCATCGGCGCTGGCAAATAACGGGGTACGGTCAAGCAGAAAACCCCGTAGTAAAATTAATTTATCCGTGTTGATCAAATCAACGCCGCAAGCTAATAATTCGCGCCAAACGTTTTTGTTTTCAGGCGAAGCCCAAAGCCGTACTTTTTTACCGGTTTTATGCGCTTCTGCAATAAACCACTTTAATCTTTGCCTTTCCATGTTTGGTATGGTGCCCTCGCCTTTCCACTTAAGTAGCCGGGTATATTTGCAGCTGGCCATGATATAAACGTGCGCGGCCATAGGTTGTGATGGGGCCTCTCTAAGGTCGGCGTCAATAAAAGCCAGGCGATCGGTTTCTGATGATATGGCTTCAAATGGCTTATTGCCTGATATTATTATAGTAACCGGGCCATTGGTTACCTTGCCATTTTTATATCGTGAGAAAATAGCGCTGTGTTTATTTAAAAGTTTTTTAAGAACAGCATAAGTTTGTCCGGCATCAGTTTTTATATCTACCAACAGAGTCAGCGTTGTATTAAAGCCTTTATAAACCACACCATTATTCTCAGCTATGCGCTTTGCCAGCGGTTCGATATATAGATTTTCGAGTGTTTTTCCACCTTTAAAAAAGGGATTAACGTGAGCCACTATTAATTCGCCGTCTTTTAAAAATATATCGGCTTCTATATACGTATAGCCATTATCAAGCGCGTCAAACAAAGGGCGTTTGTTAAAATAGTCGTTGTGGGCAAAACCATTTGTAAGTGGGATTACTTGCGCGTTAGTAACTAAAGGTGGGAGTGCCGATAAAACAAGAAATATTGTTTTTAGAAATGTTACTTTAAAGCCTTTGCACTGCATCAAGTAATACTGCTAATTATATAGCAAAAGTACTTGATTGGTATCAGGCCAATTTAAAGTCAGGTTAAACATTTTGTTAAATGCAGATGGGTTAATGTTAAGAACAGGTTAGAGATTGGTTTTTCGCAAAAGTATAGCCCCTTGCTATTTAATAAAAAAAGCCGCTCATTTGAGCGGCCTAAAAAAAAACTATTCTCTATTAACTATTCTCTGATCAACTATATTAATCCGCTTCTTCCACCAGTTTATCGCCGGTAACTTCGGCTTTAATGCGAGCTTCCAATTCATCCATCAATTCCGGGTTATCCAGTATCAGTTGCTTAACTGCATCACGGCCCTGGCCCAGGCGGGTGTCGCCATAGCTGAACCATGAGCCTGCTTTTTTAATTATGTTGTGCTCAACACCCAGGTCAATTATCTCGCCTGCTTTTGAAATGCCTTCGCCAAACATTATGTCAAACTCGGCAATACGGAACGGAGGTGCCACCTTGTTTTTAACGATCTTAACTTTAACCCTGTTGCCAGATACTTCGTCGGTATCTTTTATCTGTGATATCCGGCGAACATCTAAACGCACCGAAGCATAAAACTTAAGGGCATTACCGCCGGTGGTAGTTTCGGGGTTACCGAACATTACGCCTATTTTATCGCGCAGCTGGTTAATAAATATACAGCAGCATCCGGTTTTGCTGATGGTACCGGTTAACTTACGCAATGCCTGCGACATTAAGCGCGCGTGGAGACCCATTTTTGAGTCACCCATTTCGCCTTCTATTTCCGCCTTTGGTACCAATGCGGCAACCGAGTCGATAACCAATATATCAATAGCACCGGAGCGGATCAGGTTATCGGCAATTTCAAGGGCCTGCTCACCATTGTCTGGCTGAGATATCAGCAGGTTCTCTACATCAACCCCTAATTTCTTAGCGTAAAAACGATCGAAAGCGTGCTCTGCATCAATGAATGCTGCTATGCCGCCATTTTTTTGCGATTCGGCAATGGCGTGTATGGCCAATGTGGTTTTACCTGATGATTCAGGTCCGTATATTTCTATTACGCGTCCTTTCGGAAGGCCGCCAACGCCTAAAGCGATGTCTAACCCTAATGATCCTGTTGAAATAACCTCTGTTGGTTCAATAACAGAGTCACCCAATTTCATTATGGTGCCTTTTCCGTATGATTTTTCCAGCTTATCCAGCGTAAGCTGTAGTGCTTTTAACTTATCTGCGTTGCTCATCTTAAATTATATCTTCAGCAAAAATAATAATTATTTTAATAAATGCTAATTTTTTTAGTAAAATTTATTTTTATTTTACGGTTCTCTCAAAGCTAATTATTGTTAGACATAGTTGATCAAAATAAATTTCCACAAAAATTTGCGCAACTGAATGGTTGCGACTATATTTGCAATCAAACGGTTGCAAATTATGATGAGAAGAGACGTTTTCCAGGCAATAGCCGACCCTACCCGCAGGGCCATATTAGCTTTACTGGCATTACAGGCCATGACACCCAATGCCCTGGCCGAGCATTTTAACAGTAGCAGGCAGGCGGTATCAAAGCATATTAAAATTTTAACGGAGTGCGAGGTTGTTAAGCAGCAGCAAACCGGGCGCGAAATATATTACCACTTTAACGCTAAAAAAATGAAAGAGATAGACTTATGGTTGGAACAGTTTAAGAAACAATGGGAAGACCGCTTTGATCAATTAGATAACTTATTAGGATAAATTAAACAAATAGCTATGGCAAATTATGCGACCGTGGTAGAGAAAGATCTGCCCAACAAAACACTACATGTAGTTAGAGAATTTAAAGGTACAGTTGAACGCGTTTGGGCCGCCTGGACACAAGCCGAACTGCTTGACCAATGGTGGGCACCACGCCCATGGAAAGCCGTTACCCAGCGTATGGACTTTAAAGTCGGCGGCGTATGGCTTTATTATATGCTGGGCCCTGAAGGTGAGCGCCATTATTGCAGGGTTGATTTTACAGCCATTGAGCCGGGTAAAAGTTTTAGCGCAAAAAGTAATTTTTGCGATGAGAATGGTAATATTACTGATGGCATGCCAACAATGTACTGGAAAACAGATTTCAGCAGCACCGCTACAGGTTCAAAGGCTGATGTTAAATTAAGCTTTGAAACCCAGGCTGCTTTAGAAACAATACTTCAAATGGGCTTTGAAGGCGGCTTTACTATGGCGCTTGGTAATTTAGACGAATTGCTGGGAGCGTAATTTAAAGTATGCTTTTATAAAGAGGTTGTTACGCAAACGTTACAGCCTCTTTTATTTTAACCAGGTTATTGGGTTTTAAACAACTTGAATGATACTTTTGATTAAGGATCAATTACTAATTATGAAGGAGAACATACGTTTAATATTTTGTGCGCTTAGTTTGGTTGCTACTATAGGTAGCGCCTCTGCACAAAACAATAAACTTTCTAAGGAAGAGCAGAAAGAAGGATTTAGCCTGTTATGGGATGGCAAAACATCAACCGGGTGGGCAAGCGCTACAAAAAAAGAGTTTCCGGCAGGCTGGCAAATGCAGGATGGTGTGCTTTCAATCCTTGCCTCATCGGGTTATGGCACAACAGGTGATATCGTTACAGATAAAGAATACTCAGCCTTTATACTGAAGTTTGATTTTAAACTAACTGAAGGTGCCAACGGCGGCTTGAAATATTTTGTTACCCGCGATGAGAAAAGCAGAACTACCATTGGTTTAGAATACCAGGTTTTGGATGATGAGCGTCATCCCGATGCACGCGGGGGTAAAAACGGAAATCGCAAATTAGGGTCGTTGTATGATTTGATCCCGTCTAACAAACCGGCATCTGCAATAAAACCAATCGGCGAATGGAACGAAGCCATTATTAAAGTAATGCCTGACAATCATGTAGAACATTGGCTAAACGGCGTTAAAGTTTTGGAATATGAACGCGGTTCCGCGGCATTTAAAGAACTTGTTGCCGAAAGCAAATACAAGATCTACCCGGGTTTTGGCGAAGCACCGAAAGGGCGCATTCTGCTACAAGACCATGGCAATACCGTATCCTTCCGAAACATGAAGATCAAAGAGCTTAAATAATAAAAGCCGCTCCAAATTATCGGAGCGGCTTTTTTACTTAAATGTTTTAAGTGCTTTGACTTATTGTTTAGCGGTTATCTTATCACTAATTCTGAAATAATCGAAATCAACATAGCCACCTGGAGTTTTGGTAGCATAGTTAAACAAGCCAAAACGGTAGCCCATAAAATGCGGCAGCGTGTACGACATCTGCAGCGTATTGCCGATAGGCGTCCATGCTTTACCGTCTAAACTGTAGTATAAATATGCTTTATCGGTTTTATTAGTGAAGTCGCAATCAGCCTTGAAGTAAACTACCTTTTGGTTAAGCGGAATATTAGCCGCTTCAACCTCTTTCGCACCTTGTCCATCACCCACTACTATTGCTTTGCCGGTAGCGGTTGCTTTTACGCCAACCCACTCGTATTTGCGCTGTAAAAGCAGCAATCCCGCATAATCGCCATCTTGCATGTTGGATACATCAATTGATGTTGTACCCGATGATGTTGGGCCAAATGTGCGCTGGGTTAGGGTATTGCGGGCCTGCAAAACACCGTTACTATCTACACGGCCGGTAGTTAATCTTAAATAACCAGGGCGGGCTGTAACAGACCATTTGTCATTCACCGGATTATGGTTCCATTGCCAAACCAATGGCAGGGCCGGTTCGCCTTTTTTACGGGTAAACTCATCGCTGTTAACCAGCCCCGGTATTAAACTCTTGCTTGCCGGCAAATTAAGCTTTGCCGGGAATTTGCCGTTATCACCAATAACCGGCCAGCCGTTTTCCCATTTTACAGGGAGAATGTATGGCGACCGACCTACTGATCCGTAGTCGCGGAACAGGTAGGCAAACCATTCCCCTTTTGCATTATCTATCAGACTGCCCTGTGCAACGCCAAGGTCCTGAAAACCCAACTTGCCTTCCCATGGACCGGTAATTTTATCAGCACGGTGTATTACCACGCTACGCATACCGCCACGTGGCCAGGTGATATTGAACAGGTAATATTTGCCATCGTGCTTTAAAAGTTGCGAACCCTCGGCTTGCAGATTGATATTGGTTCCGGCAGGGAGGCTTGCATTTTGTATAATTATCTGTTGGGTATTGGGTTTTACGCCTGATAGGTCCTCGTTTAGTTCAACCAGGGTTATCCGGCCGGCATTGTATGCCATGTAAATCTTTCCGTCATCATCAAAAAACAGCGAATGATCATGCAAGGATGGTTTAAAAGAGTGCTCTACCCAAGGGCCTTTTTCAATATTTTTAGTGGTAAAAATGTAAGTTTTACCCGTAGTGCTCGAAAAAGTGGTTACATAAAACGTTCCGTTGTGGTAGCGAAAACTGCTTGCCCATGAACCCTTACCATAAGCGTTTTTTTTGCCAACCAGGTTAAGATCATCATTTTCGCCCAGGGTTTGGTAAACGTAACCTACCAATTGCCAGTTCACCAGATCTTTTGATTTCATTATGGGTAACCCGGGGTTCATGTGCATGGTGGTGCTGCTCATGTAATAAGTATCGCCAACGCGTATCATAGCCAGATCGGGTACATCGGCGTACACTACGGGCAACGGTTCAGGAGCGTTTTGAGCAATTGAGGGATGTATGCCTGCAATTGCCATTATAACGGCTAAGGTAAGGCACTTAAAAAGGGTGTTCATATTGGTTTATTTTATATGGTTTCAGGCAAACCAAAAATGGTTAAACCCGCTTAATAATTAGTAAGTTTTATTATCTATTGATTCAGTATTATTCACTTATAACTGGAATATCAGCTTTGCAGGCAACCACTTTTCACCGGGTTTGGCCCAGGGTAAAGCCTGCTGAAACTTCCACATTAGTTGTTCCCATTCCTGCACCTTCGGGTTAGCCGCGTCCATACTCGCTTTTTGCTCTGCTGAATACTCATCCGTTACTTCCATTATCATAAACAAACGATTACCTATGCGATATATTTCCATTGCGGTTATATGCGCGTCTAAAATGCTTTTTCTAACCTCCGGCCATCCGTTTTCGGCCTTGTGCCAGCGTTCATATTCAGCAATTAGCTCCTCGTCGTCTATCAGATCAAGGGCAAAGCAAAATCGTTCCATAATTTTTAATTCTATTGGTAGGCGTAATAATTTACCTGGAGTACTAAATAACAAACAACATTTAAATTTACAGCTACGTCACCAGATTAATACTGCCATAGGTTTTGAAGTGTCGAATATCCTATATAATTTCGAGAAAATTAAATGTAAAAAGTACATTTAAAAAAATCCAATTATGAAACTTCATTTTTCTTTTGCAGCATTAGCGCTTGTGTGCTTTTGCAGCACCGCCAACGCGCAAAACACAAAATTAACGCTCGACCTTACAAAACCAGGCGCAACTGTTAGTCCGATGCTGTACGGATTAATGACCGAGGAGATAAATTATGCTTATGACGGCGGTTTATATGCCGAACTTATACGCAACCGTATATTTAAAAATAACCCAACAAAACCGGATGGCTGGAGTATGGTAACGGAGGGAGATGCAAAAGCGGCAATTCAGTTGATTGGCGCTAACCCGCAAAACGTGCCTAATAATGAACGCGGCCATGCTATAAACGACGCGTTAACTACCTGCTTAAGGCTAACCGTTGAGCAACCCGGCACGCGCGCGGGCATTGCCAACTCGGGTTATTGGGGAATTCCGGTTAAGCCCGCTACTACCTACAGCGCATCTTTTTATATAAAGGGAGCAGGCCAGGCACCGCCGCCCGCACGAGGTGGCAATCGCCCGCCGCAGGCTAACGCTGTGCCTATTCCGGTTATTGAAAACAATACAGCAGGCCCAATTACAGTAAGTTTAGAAAGCAACGATGGCAAAACCGTTTATGCTTCAGGAACTATCAATTTAGAGAAAACTCCGTACTGGAAAAAATACGCCCTTAAGTTAACCACCAAAGCAGGCATTACGCCAACTAAGGATGCTCATTTTGTAATATCAACCAACAGAACGGGTTTATATTATTTTAACCTGGTATCATTGTTCCCGCCAACTTATGGTAACCGGCCGAATGGCAGCAGGACGGACCTGATGCAATTACTGGTGGATATGAAACCTGCTTTCTTGCGTTTCCCTGGCGGTAACTATTTGGAAGGGCCTTATCTCGCCGACCGTTTCCCATGGAAAACCACTTTAGGTCCGCTGGAACAAAGGCCTGGTCACCCCGGCAGCTGGGGCTACCGCGCTACTGATGGCCTGGGCTTATATGAATTTTTAGGCTGGTGCGAAGACGCGCATATGGAACCGCTATTGGGTGTATACGCAGGCTATTCGCTTAATGGCGACCATGTGGATGCAGGTCCGCTGTTGGAGCCTTATATTGAAGAAGCTTTAGAAGAAATAGAATATATTATCGGCGATGCCAAAACCACTAAATGGGGCGCTAAACGTGCAAAGGATGGCCACCCTGCTCCATTTAAGCTTCATTATGTGGAAGTAGGCAACGAGGATTGGTTTGACCGCTCGGGCTCGTACGATGGCAGGTTTAACCAGTTCAGGGCAGCTATCAATAAAAAATATCCGCAGCTAAAGGTAATATCAACTATTGCAAGCAAGGTATATCCCACCCAAAAAGTAACAAGCGGCCCACCGGTTGATATGGAGGATGAGCATTACTACCAAAACTCATGGCAAATGCAGGAAGATGCCTTTAAATATGATAACTACGACCGCACAAAAGGACCTAAAATATTTGTAGGCGAGTGGGCCACGCGCGAAGGATCGCCAACTACCAATTTAATTTCTGCATTGGGCGATGCGGCGTTTATGACCGGCATGGAGCGCAACAGCGACGTTGTACTGATGTCGTGCTTTGCGCCGCTGTTTGTTAACGTTAACCCACGTAACGAAGCTACAGGCGAACCTGCGGGTATGCAATGGGCGTCAGATCTTATTGGTCACGACGCGCTGACAAGCTATGGCTCGCCATCTTACTATGTGCAAAGCATGTTTAACAATAATATTGGCAATAAGATAGTGCCTGTAAGCGTGCAGAACCTGCCTATGCTACATATTGATACCGCAGCTATTAACAAGAACCTGCCGCCACAGCAGCGCCGTGGAAGGCGGCAAAAGCCGGAGCGCCCATCATTGTATTATGTGGCTACAAAGGATACCAAAACAGGAACTATTTATTTAAAAGTGGTGAACGTGGCTGATCATGCCGAAAATGTTACGCTGGATCTGAAAGGTGCGGGAGCCGTTGCGTCAACAGGTACTTTGATCGAATTAAAAGGTGATAAACCTGAGTCAACAAATTCAATAACCGACCCTAAGCATATTATTCCGGTAACAACCAATTTAACCGGGCTGGGTAAGTCGTTTACACATTCATTCAGCCCGTACTCTGTGAGTATCATCAAAATAAAAACAGCGGCTGCTAAATAAGAATTAATACCCCTATTAATATTTCCGCGCCCCGGTACTATCATTAGTGTCCGGGGCGTTTTTATTGAGAAGGATATTGTTAAATTTTAAATTAATTGTTCTTTATACAGTTATAATTGTAATATTGGATTTTTAATTCGCAGACCAGTTTCCTCGTTTAAAACAGATTTTATGAGAGCATTTTTTTCTATGCTATTGTTGGGCGGCAGCCTTGCAGTTAATGCCCAGATACCCGCGAAACCACAGGCTCCGGGGCTTAAGTTATTTCGTATACAGGATGTGCATTTGCTGCCAAGTCCTTTTAAATCGGCTGAAGGCGTCGACCTTAAATACATGCTGGCCATGAACCCCGACAGGTTACTTGCGCCGTTTTTGCGCGAGGCTGGATTACCTGCTAAAGCACAAAGCTATACCAATTGGGAAAATACCGGCCTTGACGGGCATGTCGGTGGCCATTATCTAACCGCTTTGTCGTATATGTATGCTTCAAACGGAAGCAAAGAAGCGTTTACCCGCCTGAACTACATGTTGGCGGAATTAAAAAAATGCCAGGATGCCAACGGCGACGGTTACGTTGGTGGCGTACCTGGCAGCAAAGAGCTTTGGGCCGAAGTTTTTAAAGGAAACACCGGGGCTTTAGGTAAAAAATGGGTGCCATTCTATAATATCCACAAAACGTTTGCCGGGCTACGCGATGCTTACGTGTTAACAGGTAGCGAGACCGCCAAAAACATGTTCATTAAGTTTGGCGATTGGTTTGTAAAGCTAACTAATACCCTATCGCAGGAACAAATACAAAAAATGCTGGGCACAGAGCACGGCGGTCCGAACGAAGAACTGGCTGACCTTTACGCGCTTACCGGAGAGAAAAAATACTTAACCGCGGCTTACAGTTTTTCGCACCAGGCCATATTAAACCCCTTGGAGAAAGGCGAAGATAAACTGGATAACCTGCATGCCAACACCCAGATCCCTAAGATCATTGGGTTTAAACGGATTGCCGATGTTAGCGGTGATACCGCATATAATGCCGCTGCTGAGTTTTTCTGGAAAACAGTAGTAAATAACCGCACAGTAGCCATTGGCGGCAACAGCAGACGGGAGCTTTTCAACCCGGCCAATGATTTTTCGTCGATGATAACTGAAGTGCAGGGGCCCGAAACTTGTAATACTTACAACATGTTAAAGCTGACCGAGGCATTGTTTTTAACCGATGTTACCTCTGGTTACATGGATTTTTACGAGCGGGCTTTATATAATCATATCCTGTCATCGCAACACCCAACAAAAGGAGGCTTTGTTTATTTTACGCCGATGCGCCCCGGCCATTACCGCATTTATTCGCAACCCGAAACCAGCATGTGGTGCTGCGTAGGCTCAGGTATGGAAAATCATGCCAAATATGCGGAGATGATCTATGCGCATGATGCCAATAACTTGTTCGTAAACCTGTTCATCCCATCAACGGTAAATTGGAAAGAAAAAGGTGTTGTGCTCACACAAAATAACAGTTTCCCTGAAGCAGAGAAAACTTCATTTACCGTAACAGAAGCAAAGAGCGGTTCTTTTACTATTCAGGTCAGGTATCCGTCATGGATAAAAGATAGCGGGTTAAAGGTTACCATAAATGGCCGCGCCTTCCCTGTTAAAAAACAAGCTAACGGCTATGTAGCCATTAAACGCGTTTGGAAAAAAGGCGATAAAATAACTATTGATCTGCCAATGCAAACCAAAACCGAGCGTATGCCGGATGGTTCTAACTACGAAGCGGTAGTTCACGGCCCTATAGTTATGGCAGCCGAAATTGGCAATAAAGATATCCCATTGTTGTTTGCTGATGACAGCCGCATGGGCCACGTTGCCGCAGGTAAAGTATTGCCTTTGCAAAACATGCCAATGTTTGTGAGCAGCGCCACGGCTAACGATGCCGGCTTTATTAAACCGGTAGCTAATGAGCCTTTAACCTACAGCATGAAAGGTTTGGTTTATCCTGAAAAATTCCAGTCGTTGAAACTGATACCTTTTTATAAGGTGCATGATGAGCGTTATGTTATCTACTTTGAAAAAGAAACGCCACAAACTTTTGAGGTAATAAAACAAAAGTTAGCTGCCGAAGAAGAAGCCGCCGCTAAGTTAGCCGCCGCTACTGTTGACGTAATAAACAGCGGTGAGCAACAGCCCGAGTCGGATCATTTTATTGACAGTGATAACTCAACAACCGGCGTAACCCGCGGCCGCCACTGGCGCAATGCTAAAGGCTGGTTCAGCTATAAACTGGTTGATAAAAACAAAGAAGGCGCAACCATTCGTCTAACTTACCTGGGCAATGAGCGTAATAAGCAATTCAACGTATTGGTAAACGATCAGGTAATTGGTAAAGTTAGTTTAGACGGCACCAACGGAAACGACTTTTTTACTGTAGATTATGCTATTCCGGCTGAAATTTTAAGCAAGGCAATTAACGGGGGCTTAACTGTTAAATTTGCTGCTGCCGAGGGCTCAACCACCGCTAATATTTACGAGGTGCGCTTACTGCGTAAATAATAACTTGCTAAAAATCACCGGCGCAACTCCTCTCTCCTGAGGGGTGCGTTTGGCTGAGTTATGGCGGGTTGTGTTTGAGTAACATATCAAAAAGAAATATTTAGCTTTGACAGTACTTATATGAAGCTAAGCTACCAACCTTTTGACTTACTGCTGAAACACACTTTTACTATTTCAGGATATTCACGGGTCTCAACACCTTTAATGCTTGTTCAGTTGGAGCATGAAGGTTTTATAGGTTATGGCGAGGCTTCTATGGTGCCCTACCTGGGCGAAAGTATTCAAAGTGCTACAGATTTTCTTAGCAAAGTAAAAACCGAACAGTTTAAGCCTCCTTTTGATTTCCTTGCTATTCATGATTATCTGGATAATATCGCGGTGGGCAACACCGCTATTAAGGCCGCCGTTGATATTGCACTGCATGATCTTGAAGGCAAACTGAATAACAGGCCTTGCTGGCGGATAATGCAAAGCGACCCCGCGCTTATGCCACCAACAAGCTTTACTATTGGCATTGATACACCAGATAATATGCGCCAAAAAGCACTTGAAACAAGGGATTTCAAAATTATTAAAGTTAAGCTTGGAGGCGGTGATGATAAAGAGCGGATAGCTGCCATTCGTTCGGTAACTGATGTGCCGCTTTACGTTGACGTTAACCAGGGCTGGACAGACCGTAAGGTGGCTTTAGAAATGATATGGTGGCTTTTTGAGCAAGGCGTTATATTATTGGAGCAGCCTATGGCTAAACAGGACATTGAAGGCAACGCATGGATAACTTCGCAAAGCCCGATACCAATTATTGGAGATGAAGCTGTTCAACGCCTGCCGGACATGGAGGATGCAGTTGATATTTATCATGGCATAAACGTTAAGCTGATGAAAGCAGGCGGAATGTATGAGGCAAAACGCATGATAGATAAAGCAAGGCAATGCGGATTGAAAGTATTGATAGGCTGCATGAGCGAAAGCAGTTGCGCTACGCTGGCCGCCGCCACCCTGGCACCACAATGCGACTGGGCCGATATTGACGGCCCTTTTTTAACTACTAATAACCCCTATGCTATGCCGGCTTTTGCCGACGGCAAGTATTTGCTTAGCAATGACCCCGGTTTGGGATTGAGACTTAAATAACCTGTTTGATTGTATAATTTTTCCCGTTTAAACTAATGCTGTTACCTGCAGTTAGTCCTTTCATTTTTTGCCCTATGGGCGATACCAAAGAAACAGCAAAATAATTTATACCCTCTACTTGTATGGTTCCGGCGCTTATGGCAACATAAAAATTGCCTGAATCTGTAATAACGATACTGCCGTTGTCAACACTGTTTGATGCCGTAACCGGTACCTGATTGAGTTGCACTTTTAATTTATTAGCCTGGTGCAACTGCCCCATATTGCGATTGCTTTCCTGCTGTGCCATTTCGCGCCCGGTCTCGTACTTATCGCCGGCGCTGCTTTTTGTATCATCCTTAGCGGCCTGCTGGGCCTCGTTAATGCCTTGTTGCGCCGCGTCAATACTGCGCTGCACATAGTTAACGCATTCCTGATATAGCTTTTGCTTTAAATCGATCATTTATAATCCGGAGTAATAGTCGTACCCGCGCTCGGCCCAATAATCACGCGGGCGCTCATTACTAAAGGCAATACTACCAATTCGCTTTAAATTTTTAATGCCGTATTTAACCGGAATGATCAATCGCAGCGGTGCCCCGTGTTTAACGGGTAGCGGCCTGCCATTTACCTCATAAGCCAGTATGGTTTGCGGATGGGTGGCGCTTGGCATGTCTAAACCTACATAGTAACCTTTATCCGGCGTTTCCATGCCCACATAAGCTAATTTGGTTTCGTTGTGCAACTTATAATGATCTATCAGGTCAGCAAACTTAACACCGCCCCAATGCGATATTTGATCCCAGCCTTCAACGCATTTAAATGAGAATATTATTTCGGTTTTAGGCAGTGTCTTTAATTCATCCAATGTTATATTTAATATTTCTCCGGATGTTTTTTGAACCTGCAGTTTCCAATCGGCAATATTAAAGGGTGCTTTTAAGTTCATCCCTATCGAACTGTTGTATCGCACCTGCTTTGCAGCCATTGATTTTGGATACGTTTTTACCAGGTTTTTGTGGCTGAACGTTTTTCTGAAAACCTGTTCGTTATTGTTAAGTACAGTGCGCAGGGGTGCGTGCGCGCCTTTGGTTATTCCCCCGGCTTCTTTGGGCGAGTTATACAGCCATCGCCACGAAAAAAACGCACCGGCCGATAAGGTGGTAAAAGCACCAAACGAAATAAATGTTCGCCGGCTGATCTTTTGATCAACAGTTAAAGGCTTTTTATATTTTTTTGTTGCCATTGTCGTTTTTCATCTTCTTTGAATCTACTTTGGTTTCTATCACTTCAAAACCTGTAATTACCGAGCGGAAATTATTCCATCCGGCTAAAAAAACCTGCACTACGTGTATCACAAAGAAAAACACATAGCCTACCGTTAAAGCAAAATGCAGTATCCGCACAAAATGGTATCCCCCGCATAACCAGGTGATATAATTAAACTGAACAGGTTTGTAAATGGCCAGTCCGGTTACAACCGATCCGAAACCCATTATAATAATAGCACTATAAGCTATGCGCTGTGCTGCGTTGTATTTATCCTGAGGTGGGGCTGTTTTTCGGATATGTAGATCATGCAGCAAAACCAGCCAGGCCTCTTTAAACGATTTACGGTTTGGAGTAAGTTGCCGCCATTCGCCCGAAAGTGCAGTATAGATCACATAAAAAATCCCATTAAGTGTAAAGAACCACATAAACAGGAAATGAAAAGCCATTCCTTCTGACAGACGGTGCGGTATACTTAAAGCATCATAAAACCATTTCGGGAAAAACCGCACGTAAGTATGCCCAAAAAGTGTAATAGAATAAACATCATTGGCCCAATAAATAAGCAATCCGCTCCATATCATAATGGTTAATAGCGGAAAGTTTACCCAATGGGCCCAGCGCATGGCTAAAGAATGCTTTTCTTTAATTTTTTTCATGAAAACCTTGTTGCTTTTGTAAAACTACAATAAAGAGCACTATGTATAATTGAAATTGATTTATTTCGCTAAAATATACGTTCAAATGAATGTTTAGGATTTATTACGACCGGGCGTAATATGTTAATATATGTTAAATTAAAGACACCTGTCGCCAAGAGTTATTGATTTGAAATACATTTAACAAATTTTATTGTAGCAGGTGGGTGGTCAAAGTCGTTTAAACAACTACTTTTGTAACCGTGCGAATAGGACTTATTAGTCCTGTTTACTACCCCTTAAAGTATATAACGTAAACATGAAGAGATTTTTATTAGTTAGCTTACCCTGTTTTTTAATATTGGCAGCTATGTTAACAGGCTGTTCAAAACCCCCTGAGGTACTTGTAGACGCCTATATTACAACGGCCCCGGTATTAACCGATGTAACTCCTACGTCTGTTAAAGTTGGCGGCGAGATAGTGGCACAGGGCAGTCCTATAACTTCAAACGGCGTGTGCTGGAGCGCAAGTAATGCAAACCCTACAGTTGCCGATTCAAAATCTGTGCTAGATTCTCTGGTGGGAGCATTTAAAGGCAAGCTAACCGGATTAACTCCTTCTACCAAGTATTATGCAAGGCCATATGTAGTTAATAAAGCGGGTACTTTTTATGGCGATGTAATCTCTTTTACCACACCGTCAACAACGTTTAAAATTAATGTTACGGCAAGCACGTTGGCAGGTACAGGTAATTTTGGATATGCTGACGGGCCCGGAACCAGCGCCTTATTTAATGGCCCCGATGCTATTGTTCTCAACAAAATAACGGGTTTACTAAATGTAGGCGACATAGTTAATAACACCATAAGGACGGTTTCAACAATTGGGAACGTAGGTACTTTAACCGGTACCGAAAGAGGGTATGCAAATGGACCTTTAGCCAGCGCAAAATTTTATGGTACACGGGGTATGGCGGTTGATGCCGCGGGCAATATGTACGTTGCTGACGCGGGTAACAACGCTATCCGAAAAATTACGCCTACCGGCACGGTAACTACTTATGCAGGCTCTCCCACAGGCGACTATGGTTATGCCGACTCCACTGATCCGTTAAAAGCACTGTTTAAAAATCCGCGAAGCGTTGCTTTGGACGCGGCAGGTAATTTGTACGTGGCAGATTATGGCAATAACCGTATCCGCAAGATAAGCACGACCGGTACAGTAACCACGTTGGCGGGCGACGGTATTGCACGTTATATTAATAGCAGCACTGAGAATAATACAGCATCGTTTAACGGCCCAATTGCAGTGACGATTGATGCGTTGGGTAATTTATATGTGGCCGACCAGAACAATAAAGCCATACGTAAAGTAAATGTAAGTACCGGAGCTACAAGTACTGCGGCAGGGGGCTTGATTTACCCTGACCAAATAGGCTCTCCGGTGGCTATTGCAACAGATGCGCAATCTAATGTTTACATAGTTGATAAAGGCGGACGAATTATGGAACTGGTAGTAGCGGGCCGGGCTTTGTACACGCTGGCCGGAAAATTGAATACTTCCGGATTTATTAATGGCGCCGGCGCTGACGCACGCTTTAATGCGCCGTCTGGTGTGGCGTTAGATGCTTCCGGCAATGCTTATATAACCGACTTTAATAATAATGTGGTACGTAAATTGGCGATTACCGTTACTCCTTAAATTTTAAATAATCACCGGTATAATCTTGTATGCCGATGATTATCCAAACAATAAACCAAACACCTCTTCAATATTGGCTACAGGCTTTATTTGGATGCTGTAGCGCGAAAGATCAATACTTTTTTGCTTGCCTTTGCCACCCTGAGGCAAGTTATATTTAGATATAAATATCTGCTCAAAACCCAGTTTTTGCGCTTCGGCAATACGCTGCTCAACACGATTAACCGCCCTTATTTCGCCGGATAACCCTATTTCCCCTGCAAAACAAGTTTTAAAGGGAATTGGTATGTCTTCATGCGATGATATAATAGCGGCTGCCAAACCTAAGTCTATCGCCGGGTCCTCAACCCTGATGCCTCCCGTAATATTTAAAAACACATCCTTAGCGCCTAACTTAAATCCGCAGCGCTTCTCTAAAACGGCCAGCAGCATATTCATGCGTTTGGTATCAAAGCCATTGGCGTTACGCTGTGGTGTTCCGTAAGGTGATGTACTTACCAGCGCCTGGGTTTCGATCAGCATAGGCCTCATGCCTTCCAGGGTTGCAGAAATGGTTATGCCGCTAAGAGGCTCATCACGTTGCGACAGCAATATTTCTGAAGGGTTGGAAACCTCCCTCAACCCCTCGCCCAGCATTTCATAAATGCCTAATTCGGATGAAGAACCAAACCTGTTCTTTACCGTACGTAAAATACGGTAAACATGGTGCCTGTCTCCCTCAAACTGCAAAACGGTATCAACCATGTGCTCTAATATTTTGGGGCCGGCAATCATTCCATCCTTAGTAATATGGCCGATCAGGAAAACAGGCGTTGCGCTTTCTTTTGCAAACCTTAGCAATTCTGCGGTGCATTCACGCACCTGCGATACACTGCCAGGCGTTGATTCTATATGAGCCGAATGCAGTGTTTGAATAGAATCTACCACCACAAGGTCGGGTTGTAGTTCTTCTATCTGCTTAAATATGTTTTGGGTGGATGTTTCGGTGAGGATGTAGCAATTACTTTTTATTTCGAATTTCGGATGTTCGATTTCGGATTTTTCACTGCCAACGGCTAACTGCCCACCACTAACTGCCGACAATCTTTCGGCCCTCATTTTTATCTGCCGTTCACTTTCCTCGCCGGATATGTATAGCACTTTTTGCCCCGGCATATTCAGGGCCAGCTGCAACATTAAAGTTGATTTGCCTATGCCCGGTTCTCCGCCAATAAGTACCAATGAGCCCGCCACGATACCGCCACCTAAAACACGGTTAAACTCCGCGTCGGGGGTTAGGAGCCTATGCTCCTCTGTAAAAGTTATATCGGCAACGGCAACAGGCTTATTAGCGCGCTGTTGTGTAGTTGACGCGCTGGTTTTCCACGTTGGTACAGATGTGTTAGGTTTCTCCAATACCTCCTCAACAAATGTGTTCCATTGCTGGCACGATGGGCACTTGCCCAGCCATTTGGCGCTCTCAAAGCCGCAGCTCTGGCAAAAATAAGCTATCCTGGTTTTAGCCAATTTGATTTACGATTTTAGATATACGAATTACGATTTGCAAATGTGCAGATAAATATAAGAATTATTGATGCCATTGCTAATTTAATTAGTATATCATCGCCTTTTGTAACAAAAAAGAAATTTGGCACTTGAAAACGAAATAGTTAATTTTCGCTTCAATTATCACCAAACCAAACTATGAGAAGATCATCAATCCAAAACGGCATTTTTAAATGCTTACTGGCCATGTTTGCGGTTGCACTGGTACAGTGTAAACCGGCCCCAACATCTGAATGGGAAAAAAAGAATGAAGAACTTATTGAACAATATAAGTTAACTAAAAGAGAGCTTTCGGGGCTGCCGAACAATGGTATAGCATCTAACCTTACTGAAGGCAAAGTTGTAGCTACCAGCACCTTAGACAGCGCCGAATTATACCCGGGAGTTAAAGCAAAAATGTTTTGGGGTACCGGCTTAATGAGCTGCGTTATCACCCTTGATGCCAACGCTAAGATCCCTGAAGAAACCCTGCCCGCCGACAGACTTTTATTTGTTATGGAAGGATCAATTGACCAAACCGTTAATGGCGCGGCCGTTACCATGATCGCCAAGAAAAGAGACGCACCGGATGGTGAACACGCCGCCACACCGCGTACCGACTTTGTTTACCTGCAAAAAGGCAGTAAAAATGCTGTTACAGCAGGCGCAACAGGTGCTAAAATACTCGAAGTATACAGCCCTTTCCGTTTGGATTATCTGACCAAGGCAGGAGTGAAGAATCTGCCTGCTGAGATCAAAGATGTTGACGCCACGCTTGAGCCAAACATCGCAGCAAACAAGGTTTATGATTTGTACGATATCCAGTTAACCCCTATCGCCAAAGGCGCGCACACCCGTTTAATATCAACCAAAAACGTTCAGCTGAGCTTTATTTCAATGGATCCGGGTTCTACATTTGAGCGCCATATCCATCCTGAAGAGCAAATGATGTTTGTGTTACGTGGTGGCTGCGACGAGATATTGCTGGATGGCGAGCAGGCTATGAAACCCGGCGATGTGGTACGGATCCCATATAACATGGTACACGGTGCAAACATTGGCGATTTAGGTTGCGACGCTATTGATATGTTCTGGCCTGCACGTGCAGATTATCTGGAAAAAGAAAAAACTGCTGCCGCAGCTTACAATGCTATCATTCCTGCGGGAGCCAAACCGGAGTTGTTTATAGATGGTGGTAAAACCAAACCGGGACTTATCTTCAGCGAAGGCCCTAAATGGATGAACGGCAAGATCTACATGTCGAGTATGTTTTTTGACAAGGACTTTAACGCGAGCCCTGCAAAAAGCTCAACTGTAGAAATTGATCCTAACGGTACTTACAAAGCCATTTCGGCCGGTAAAATGCAAACCAATGGTTTGTATCCTTACAAAAACGGCAACCTGGTAGTTTGCGATATGATGGGTCACCAGGTGGTTGAAATGACCACCAAAGGTGAGGTTGTAAAAGTTATTGCGAACAAATACGATGGAAAATCAATTGACGGGCCGAATGACGTAATCACCGACGCTAAAGGCGGCGTGTATTTCACCGATCCTCAGTTTACTATGGAGCCAACCAAGTTCCAGCCTGGCCGTGCGGTTTACTATGTGTCTCCAACTGATGGCAAGGTTACCCGCTTAACCAAACCTAACGAGTTTGCCATGCCTAACGGTATACTGTTGTCGCCTGACGGCAAAACGCTTTACATTAACAACTGCTATGATGATGAATCATGGTACCCTGTTAAGAGCGAGAAAGACAATTACATTTGGGCCTATGATGTTAATCCTGACGGTACCATCAGCAATGGCCGCCAGTTTGCCAAGCTGTTTTTGGTTGACCTTGTATTAGACAGAAAAGGCCGCTCATCAAGCGCCGACGGTATGGCAATTGACAAAAATGGCAACCTATATGTATGTACCTATTATGGTGTACAGATATTTAACAACAAAGGCGCGTTTGTAGGCATGATCAACCTGCCGCAGTTCCCGGTAAGCCTTTGCTTTGGCGATAAGGATATGAAAACGCTTTACATTGTAAGCTTGAGCAAAGTTTATAAGATCCGTACCAACGCTACGGGTTATGTTAACTACCTGTAAGCTTAAAAGCATAATACTAAAAGGCTCTCATCTTAATTGATGAGGGCCTTTTTTGTGCAGTAGCGCGACGCTGTTTTACTGACCTGCGCGTTTCACAATAATATATGAAACAGGTGAAACACATGAAACGCAATTTTTATACAAACTGTTGATTGTTAATCACTTGTAATTTTAACGTGAAACAAAATGAAACTACTTATTCGTCAGGAAATTTAGCTGTAAAATGGCGTTAAGTTATTGCATATCAACATGTTGAAAAAGAGTGAATTTTAAGCATTTTTTACGGCATTGTGAAACGCTTTTGAAACGCCCATGATTATACATCGCTTCAAATTTCACCAAACGTTCCGCTGAAACGTAATCCATTTATTAATTACTACCCCCTCCAAACATCCCGATGGGATGAGTAAGCTATTCGTTCCGGAGGAACGTTTGGTGCTTATGTCTTTTGCCGGCCTATTACCAGTAAAGACCCTGATTCTACAGCAGATGACATCTCATAAATGCAAAAACAGCCCCACATTTGCGGAGCTGTTTGTCATAAGAGATAATCTAAAGTCTCTTTAAGATCTTACTTCCAATCATCCGTTCTAAACGGATTAACCGGCAAGCCTTCTTTATTAAACAGGTTAGACATAGCTATGTTGGTAAAAGAGAAGCGCACAGCTACCGGGTTAGGTACAGCCTTGCTTGATACTACTATTTTACCCTTATCCAATTTAACATCGTCAGCAGGAACAAAGTTATGGTCCTCGCCTGCTATCATAAATTCTGTAGCTTGTTTCGCGTCGCCTTTCAGCATAAAGCCGTTGGGCGCGTAATCAAAATACAGCGTAGCCTTTCCTTTGCTGATCTCCATACGGTTATATAGGGGGTTACGGTACTCAGCAACCGGGATGGGCTTTTTATAAGTATCTGCCAGGGCCAGGTTAGCCAGTCTGTTACCTACGGTAAGCTTGTCAATAGGGTGCTGACTTTTAATATCATCAACCAGGTCGGTAATTACCACCATGCCTGTTTTAGGATACTTAAGCGCGCGGGTTTGCTGTTCATACAATAGTGCGGCATCTATAGGGAATTCATAGCCCGAAAACGGCGCTATTTGCACAATATAAAACGGGAACTCGTTGCCATTCTTTGTGCGCCAGTCGGCAATCATGCCGGTAAGCATTTTCTCGTAGGCATAAGCGCGTGGCACGTTACCTTCGCCCTGGTACCATAAAGTGCCGGCAATGGTATAACTAATAATAGGTGCTATCATTGAGTTATAGATCAAGCCGGGTTTATCAGGGCGGTAAGTTACCGTTTTGATGGTTTTTGAGGCTTTTATCATGTCAGGGTCGCTATCAATGATCGATTGCGGTTCCCAAAGCTCTATCGGGGTGCCGCTCCAGGCAGATTGGATCAAACCAATAGGAACGTTCAATTCCTTGTTTATTTTTTTGCCGAAAAAGTAAGCAACAGCGCTAAATCTTCTTAAAGATTCTTCGCTGCATGGTACCCACTTGCCGTCGGCAAATTCCTGTGGATATTCTGATGATGCATGGGCTACCTGGAAAAAGCGGATCTTATCATTAGCGGCTGTAGGCAACTCATCGCGTATTTGCTTGGTATTGCTCACTTCCATATTCGACTGGCCCGAGCATAACCACACCTCGCCTATTAAAATATTTTCTAATACAATGGTGTTAGATCTCCCCTTAAGCGTAATGGTATACGGGCCCCCGGCAGGCGGAGTAGCTATCTGTATCTTCCATTTACCAGCCGGCGATGTGGCAACCTCGTCGGCAGTGGTTTTCCATGATGAAATTATGGTAAACCGTTCGCTGGCATCGCCCCAGCCCCATAAGGTGGCTTTGCCATTTTGCTGCAGCACCATGCCGCTGCTAATAATAGGTGGCACTCTTACAAGGGCGAAAGAGTTGCCTGCCGTTAGTAATACCGCAAGCAAAGGCAATAAACAGTAAAGCTTTTTCATTTTATAAAGGATTATAATACTATCAAAATTATGTGGCCCACCTTTAAGTTCGGAGTTTGTCATTTCGAGCGATAGCGAGAAATCTATACATTTGTTGAGCCACAGGATAGGCTTGTGTATAGATCTCTCACTGCGTTCGAGATGACAATTTCTTCGTTTTCTTTATTTTAAAGGCCCTACCAGGTCCTCTTACTCATCATCTTATCAACCTCGGCACGGGTCATTTTACCCAGTTCAGGGTGACCAGCCAGCCATTTTACAAAATCATCTTTTATCACATCGGTCCATTGACTGTCAATTTCGCCCGTGCTGTATTTGCCCGTACGCACCATTTCAAAGCCAAACTGGTCCTTTCTTACTACAAATTCACCGGTGCTTACTACCTCTTCGGCCATATGGGCGGGAATAAATAATACACCTTCTTTTTGCACCAGTACCAAGTCGCCAGGCAAAACCATTACATCGCCAATGCGGATAGGGCTATTCAGCCCCATTAGTACCATATCTTCTGTAAACGATGGATGAAAATCGCGCACCAGGGCACTGAAGCCCTGCATACGGCTAATTTCCTGCAAGTCGCGGGCTGCACCGTCAAATACAACGCCGTTGCCCGATTTTGCGAAGATGGAATTGGCCAGGGTAGAACCCATAATGCCTCCGCCGCTTATTTTACCAAAAGCATCGGCAACATATAAGTCGCCTTTTTGCAATACATCAATGGGCCACGAGTTGGTATTACCCTTACGACCCTGTTTGGCACCACGCTCCTTGATGTTTTTCTCTACATCCGGACGGCTTGGCATATACATGGCCGTTACGGCACGGCCTGTCATGGTGATATCGCTGCTGCGTTTAAAATTACCTTCGTACTGGTGTAAGTAGCCCGCGTTTTTTAACACCGTCCACGCGTCATCAATCATAATGGTTTTGGCACGCTCCAGCAATGCATCAGGTATTTTTGGCCTGCCATCTGCAAAACGTTCGCCTTTCCACTCCGAGGTAAGGAAAAGCATTTCCTCTTTTGTAATAGTTTGTGCCAATGTACTATTAACCGTTGCAATGCAAACCAATAGCAGTATTATTATCCCTTTTCCTTTCATCTTTTCAATGGTGTATTTGTGTTATTAAAATTTAAAATTGTCTGAGTTGTTTAGCATGATGTTAGACACAGCTTCTATACCTAAACGCTCTTTTAATTGGGTTAAGTATAGGCTTTTTGGCGCAACGTGTTTATCTAATGATTCTATATAACCTCTTGGTTTTGTAAGATCCTGCAGCGGCGCGTTATATATAACCGATGCCGTACCGATGTGGCCAAAAGAATAATTTGTAGCCGTTGGCGGACTTTGTATCAGGAAATCGCCCTCGCAGTTCCACATTACTATGTTAGCGCCTGCCCAGCCGATGATGTAATCCCAGAAACGGGCTGTCAAAGGTGCTTTTACGTTATCATACAATACACCATTAGCCCAGTGATTATGGGGCTCGCTGGTTGAGTAAGGGTTTACGGCTTTGCAATCTAAAAACACATTACCGCTTGCTTCTGACTGTTGCAACACAAATGAGTGTCTTCCTTTTTGCGAGAAGCAACGCTGCACTAAAGCCAATTGGCCTTGCAAATGGTAAATAAACCTACGGGCACCTTGACGTACAGATACCGGCTCCCACGATTCTACATCCTGGATAGTTACCCATTTGGTGCCTGCATTGGTTTGCACAACACTATTAACAAAGTGATAAGCCGACATACTGCGTACCCATACGTTTTTAGCGTTAGAGATGGTTATCAGGTTTCTGTAATGGTTCTCATCAGAAAAATACTCTTCCCCTTTATAAGCTGCGGCAGGTTTATTATCGGGCCTGTCCATATTGTAATATTGAGCAGTACGCACAGTAGGATTGTATTCTGATATACCACGAAGGTTCTCAACAGCTACGTTCTCGATGCGGTTATCATCATATTTCACTACATCGCCGCCTCCCCATTTGGTTTCAATAGCAGTGAAGATCGGTGCGTCAACGGTAATGGTATTTCCACTGATAGCAGTAATAACACGGTCGTAAGTAATTGTGAATGGTCTCCACCTGTTACGGTTAACAGCGGCGCTGTCTAAACCTATTTCTTTTATCCAATCCTGGTTGCCGTAACGCCTAACCAAAACCTTATCGCCTACTTTAAAACCCTTTGCCGCCGTTACGTTTAGTGAGCGTGCGCCAACAGGTACGTATTTATCAGTAACCAATTGCTTGGTTGCTTCCTGCACAGTTATGCCTTTTTCACCGGCAAGGTTGATCAACGAGGAACCTGCATTCCCGGCAGGGCGTGGGGTAACAGTTCTGCCAAACAGGATAGTGCCGATCTCAGTCATACCCTCACCACGCAATACTACACCTGATGCTTTTATAACCAGTGGCTTATCTAAAGGATAGGTACCCTGTTTTATAAGCACCGCGCCTCTGAAGCCTTGTGCATCCAAAGGCATTGCTGATACTTTGTCAATAGCTGCCTGTATAACTACAGAGCAATCGCCTACTACAGGCCAAACAGTTACTTTATTAGGCACATAAGGTATGGCGGCGCCACCACCTTTGTAACCCGCGTTTGAAAAATCAGGTATCTTGTTGCCCAAACTATCGGCAGCATATACTAATTTGCCATCAATACCCGGATAAACCATTGAGGTATAAGGTGGAATGTCTTGCGCGCTGCCCGTAAAGGCGTTTAAGCATAGCGCGAAAGCAGCAATAGCGTAAAATTTAATCTTCATAATAGGTTATTTAGTCTTTTTTGGTTCAGCCGGCAATAGGTAACCGGAATTTGCTTTAGCAGGGTCAGTTTTTTCAGATGAAAACGCGTTAAGCTTATTTGTGTAAACAACATGAACCGGCCTGTTATGGGGCCGGTTCATGTTGCATTATTTTATTTGATCTTCACGTTGTCGGCGCCCATTACATCGTAACCGCGCCATTTGTATTTTACGGCAAGCGCTACAGCTGCAGGCCATGCTGTGCCTACGTGTTCCTTACTGGCTACCCATTTCTGGCGATTTGCTTCTGTATCAAATGATATCCACAACTGGTAATTATAAGTAGTTGCCTCGCCCTCTATCTTTTTCTCAATGTCTGCCGGGAAGATGCGTAATAGGCTTGAGCTTAAATAACCTACCTGAGCACGCAGAGCGGGTACATAAACGTTAGCGTACATCTTTTCAAACTTTTCTGCGTTTGCTTTGGTTACTACGAAATCCATTTGCAACGCCATTGCTTTTGGTCCCGCTGCAACTGCAGGTGCAGCTACACCGGTACCCGGAGCGCCCATTCCAACAAGTGCGCCAGCCGCGCCACCTTCAAGTGAACCGGTAGGAGTACCAGGACGACCAGGGCCTCCCTGACCACCGGGGCCGCCACCAAATCCTCGTCCCTGAGGAACCAAGGTCGCTTTATCTACGGCTATGCTTATTACTATCAGTTCAAGGTCTGTGGTGCCACTATTGGCTATAGTTACCTTTTCATTAAGCAGGCCGCAAAACGCGTCGTCCTGGCCAATTGGCAATTGTTTGCCGCTTAGATTAACAGAACCTGAACCGTTTACTACGTAATAAATATCTTCGAAACCCTGCATGGTGCGCTCGCCCATCGTTGTGCCTGCCGGGATAAGAACGTGGTCCACGTTATTCCAATTGGTTTGGAACACATCGGGGCTGAATATGCGGCGTGAAAGTACGCCTGTCCCTGTATAATTAGGATTATTGCCACGTAGTTTTTCGCGATCTAACCTGCCGGAAACGAACTGCGGGATGGCATCAAGGGGTGTTGTACCCGGTAAGCGCGGATCGCCCAGGTTAAAAACGCCTCCGCCGCCATTTTTGGTTTTACCAACACCAAAGTTTAACCATTTAACGGTTTTGCCTGATGTGTTGTACATGCCGTGCGCATCACCCAGTTTACATGGAACCAACGCAGGCGCTTTGATCAAAGATGTACGGCCATTAATGGTAAATTCTGCTTCGCCCTCTAACAATACATACATTTCCTCCATGCTATGGTGGAAATGCTCGCCTATGCTTGAGTTGGCATTCATTACACCCGCATGAAGGTACATCAAATTGGTACTAACATCGCGGCCGCCAAACAACTGGGTAAAGGCCATGGTGCCCGCACCGTCGTGTATTTTTGGTTGTGATCTTAACTTTGACGGGTCGTTTTTAACTACACGGGATGCAGCTCCCGGAGGGCCGCCCGGCTGAGCATTGACCGCAAACGTTGTAAACGCTAAAAACAGAAATAATAATCTTTTCATAATGTTATAATTGGTTGTACTAATATATATTTAAATTATTAAAAAACGCCCCTGCACAAAGTACAAGGGCGTTCATTATTTATTTTTTATCAGGAAGCGAGTATACAACATAACCTCTTGGCAAAGCACCCGGATCTTTTGACCTGTCGGTGTTCTCCCTGGCGAAGTTAGCTGTAGCGCTTACAGCTAAATATTGTTTTCCGTTAACTTCGTACATAATTGGCTGAGCGTTTGGTTCCCAGCTTAAGTTGGTTTCCCATATCACGTTGCCGTTCGCGGCATCATAGGCATATAATTTCCCACCCTTACCGGTTGCAAACACAATACCTGTAGATGTAACTATCAAACCTTTTTTGGCTCCACCCTCGGGCGCGCCGGTATTTTTTAAGCCTTTGCTTTCGGCCAAAGCACTAACTCCAAGCGGTTTATCCCATTTAATTATGCCTTTATTCAAATCATAAGCCAATACCCTTGACCATACCGGATTAAGCATGTTAGACCATGTGGTACCGTAGTCGGTTAAATACCTGTCTTTATTAGCATGTGCCACCGGGTAATCGCTCATTGCAGGTGTAGGTTTTTCGTCGGGTTTTACTGTAGCGCCGCCATTTGCAACTACCGGGCCGGTAATAGGTTTAGCCTGAGCGCCGCCCCTTCCAAAACCACCGGGACCACCAAAAGCCCTTGCGTTTGGATTACCGCCTAAGTAACTATATATCGCCTTTACCCTGGTCTCTTCAACGTGTGCAAAGCCTGGCATCTGGCCCTTTCCAACCTCTAATACCTTTTTAAAATCTTCAAAACTTACCCTTTGGCCCACATTAACCAGAGACGGTGCAATACCCGCGCCCTGCATATTCTCGCCATGGCAACCTTTACAGGTGGTAGCGTAAAGGGTTTGCGCTTTTTCCCTGTCGTCGGCATTCATTAATTCAACCGGAGGTTTAACCCGCTCCAATTTGTAAACCGATGGCCATTCGTGAGCAATCAGGTATACAATACCTTTATCCGGATCAGACGCGCTGTTGCCATAGTTGGCACCCGCCAAAGCACCCGGAACCATAATAGTTTCGTATTTATCAGATGGCGGTACGTATAAGCCGGTTTTTGCTTTGCTGATACGCTCCAACCATTTGGCTCTTTCTGCGCCCTCAAACAAAGGGTTAAGGTTTTTTTCGTTTATCTCATGGCGCACAAAATGTGGTAAAGATGGCATAGGCTGTGTAGGCCACGCCTGCTCGCCCGGCATTTCGCTCTTAGGGAACGGTTTTTCAACAATAGGGAACACCGGTTTGCCGGTTACACGATCGAACACAAACATTAAACCGTGTTTGGTTGCAACGGCAACAGCATCAATTTTTTTACCAGCACGGGTTACAGTAATTAACTGCGGAGCCGAGGTCAGGTCATAATCCCAAAGGTCGTGATGAATGGTTTGGAAATGCCATAGGCGTTTACCGGTTCTTGCATCTAATGCTACAAGGCTATTGCCGAAAAGGTTGGCGCCTAAGCGGTCGCCGCCATAATAATCATATGTTGGCGAGCCAATTGGCAGGTAAGCTATGCCTCTTTTAACGTCAACTGATATTTCGCCCCAAACGTTTACACCGCCAACATATTTGTAAGCTTCTTTAGGCCAGGTATCATAACCAAACTCACCCGGATGCGGGATAGTGTGGAAGGTCCACTCGCGTTTACCGGTAACCACATTGTATGCACGTATGTGGCCCGGAGGCGAAAAGTAGCCTTCGCCCGGCGCAGACCCTAATATCAACAGGTTATCATAAATAACGCCCGGCATCATTGATTGCATTCTGCGGATGCTGGTAACCTCGCGGTCAAGGCCCTCGCGCATATCGGTGTAGCCATTGTTGCCAAATGTGGTGATGGATTTGCCGGTTTGGGCATCAATGGCCTGTATGGTATTGTTAAGGGTAAATATCAGGCGGCGGTCTTTACGATCCTTGCTCTCCCAATAGTTCAAACCGCGGCGGGTTATGCCGTTTAAGCCGGTATGTATCCAGATTTCTTTACCGGTAGTAGCATTAATAGCTATAAGCGAATTGCTTTTGCCTGTAAGGTACATAACATCATCAACCACAATAGGGCTGAACTGGTTGGCTCCCGCGTCTTCGGTTGGGTAAACAAAGGCTACCTGTAGTTGATTAACATTTTGTTTGGTGATCTGACTTCCGTTAAAAAACTTTGACTGATCGGGGCTACCTGCGTAATGTGCCCATGTTTTATGATTGCCAAACGGAGGCAGATCTGCAACAAAGCTCACATAAACAAGTAAACACAATAAAGCAGCACACGAACCAATAATTTTTGTTGATGATTTCATGAAAACTGAAAACGTATTTTATTTATAATGGTAAAAACAATAAGGGTTATCCCTGATTTTTGGTTTAAAAGCGCTTTAGTGCCAACTTCTCAATCGTTTGCAGACTAAATGCCTAAGTACAAATATAAACCTATACTACACTAATTAAAGAGCAAAAATGTAACATATTTGTCACCTGCTAACTAAACGGTTAGCAATTGGTTGTATGGTGCCGTTTACTATCGCTTCAGCCTAAAAAATCGACTCCAAACAGGCGGTCCTTATTATAAAATAAGTTAACTATTTTTGCGCCTGCAAATAGCCTTACATAATAATTTATTAATGGAAGAAAACACGGCAGATAAGACTTTTAATATAGGTGACAGGATCCGCATATTGCGGATCACGCAAAAGCGTACTTTACAGGAACTTGCTGATAATTGCGGGATGTCTAAAAGCATGATCTCAAAAATTGAGAATAACAGAACCATGCCGTCTGTTGCTACATTGGTAAAAATTGCCCAGAGCCTTGGCACCACCATATCCAATTTAATGGAGCATGATGGCTGGGCAAAAGCTATTGTTACTACCCGTGCCGAAGCCGAAAGTAAACTTATGCGCACCGAGAAAGGATATTCGATCTTTCCGTATGCATCAGAGTTTCACGAGAAAAAAATGCAGCCTTTTTTGTTTGTTGCTAAAAAGGGAGAGGTTAAAGCTCACCAGCTATCGCATGATGGCGAGGAGTTTATTTTTATTATTGATGGCGAGATGAAAATGAAAGTGGGCGATGCCGAGTATACCCTCAGAAAAGGCGACAGCCTGTATTTTAATACCATACAAAAACACGGTATAATACCGGTTTCTGATGTGGTTACCTATCTGGATATTTTTGTTTAAGCCTCTTTCTCCTCGTTAATTTTGGCAGCGTAGGCCTCCAGTTCCTTATTCCTGGTGATGGGGCCCATCAGCAACCATATTATCAGCAAGCCAATAACGGCAATGCCGCCGTACATAAAAAGCAGGTAATTGTAACCCTGGGTGATATTTCCTTTTCCAAAAACATCTAACGTAATACCTGAAAGCGACTGGAACAGCGCGCCGCCCAGGCCTGTACCCACGCAGCCAATGCCCCAAACCGTTGCAGACGAACTTACCGGTACAACATCGGGAGGGCAGGCAAGGGTATTGGCCGTATAAGATGTATAACCAAAACCGGCAAGGCCAAATATAATGAGCGCCGACATGGGCGAGGTAATAACAAACGGCGCGCTCAACAACGAAACCCCCATTATACCTGCCGACAAGCAAACTGACAGCTTGCGGGCCTTATGTATAGGCATGCCTTGCTTAATAATAAATTGTGTAAAGTATCCGCCAGCAATATTACCTATGTCGGCAATAATAAAGGGAATAGTGGCATACCAGCCGATTTGTTTAAGGCTCCAATGATGCACATCAACCATGTAGCGACCCAGCCAAAAGGTAACAAAGTACCAAACCGGATCAAGAAAAAACTTGGCGAGAATAAACGTTATCACAAACCTGGATTTTAAAAGCTTCCCGGCCGGAATAGTTTTTTGTTTGGGTTGATTAACGTCTTGTTTCGGCGTGTAATAAATAAACCAGAATACAACCAACCATAAATAACCAAATGCTGCTAAGATGATAAAGGTGGTTTGCCAGCTATATAATATGCTTAAATAAGCAACAAGGGGCGGCACAATAATAGCCCCTAAAGCGGCGCCGCTATTAAATATGCCTGATGCTGTGGACCGCTCGGCAGGAGGGAACCATTCGCCCGTTAACTTTACCCCTGCGGGCCAGTTCCCGGCTTCGCCTATGCCCAAAAAAAATCTTACTATGCCAAACTGCAATGGCGTTTTAACAAACGCGTGGCACAGGCCGGCGGTGGTCCAAAAAGCCATGCATAGTGAGTATCCTAAACGCGTGCCCAGCCTGTCAATAATAATACCCGAGAAAGCGTTGGATATCATATAGGCGATAAAAAACGCGGTGCCTATATAACCAAAAGCGCTGTCGGGAATCAGCTCGCGTAGTGGGCCATCGGCGCTTAAATAGTTAAACGAAAGGCGATGAACATAATTTAAAACGGTTGCCAAAAATGCCATGCCGATCATGATCCAGCGCATTTTTAAGGGCTTAGGAAATAGCTGTGTGGCTTCCATTTTAAAGCATGGTTTTATTAACTGGCAAAAAGAAAAATAAATGTCATTGCGAGGTACGAAGCAATCGCAAACTTTGCAGGTCGACTTGCTTCCTTGCGATTGCCTCGTACCTCGCAATGACAAATTGTTAGTTTATAATTGGTATATACCCACAACCCTCTTCTCACGGCGGGATGCGGGCAGTAATATTTAAAGTGTTTTAACAGGTACTAATTTCTCTTCTTCATCCACCGTTTTGATGTAGTTTTTTAACGCGCGACCCATGCCATCCCACTCAACCAGCATTTCATCATCCTGCTGTAGCAATATGCCTTTACCAAAGCTAAACTGACCTGTGCCGAAGTAATGCACATGCGCCTGTAAAGGCACGCGGTGGCCTTCGTATTTAAACTGATGGTACTCCAGGTTAGCCAGGTTATGTGCCATAGCCGCTTCGCCGGTTTTAATGTTTTTTGCTTCCCAAAGTATTTCCCCTTTTCGGCTAACGCTAACGTTGCCTGTAAGGTCTGAAAAATCATCGGTTATCACCAGTTCTGGTCCGATTGCGCTTTGTCTTAGTTTTGATGGTGCCAGGTACAGATAGTTCTTCTTTTCCATAACATGGTCAGAGAACTCATTACCGGTTGTAAAACCTATCCGATAAGGATTTCCCTTGCGGTCAATGATATAAGCGCCTGCTATTTCGGGCTCCTCGCCGCCATCATCGCCATATGCCGGAACTTCTAAAAAATCTCCATGACCCTTTAACGCCGAACCATTGCCTTTATAAAACCATTCGGGCTGAATGCCCGGTTTGTCTCCATTGGCAATGCCGCCATCAACGCCCCACCAATATATTATCATGCTATCGGTTGGTTTTTGGTCTGCCGACTCGTGCATGGCCTGGCGGTTGGCCGCGCTGTTTTTATGGGTAAGGCCGGTGCCCGATATCATGCACTCCAAAACGTTGGTAGGATGATCAAAAGCCGGCAATAGTTTCCACTCACTTTTGCCCTCGTATATTTCGTCGTAATTAAGGGTCTTGCCGGTAAGGTTATCTTCAACCAGCTGAGTAATGGGTTTTCCGGCATCAATGGCCGCCAAGGCGAGGCTATAGACCGAATCAAATTTATCAATGATTTGCAGCTTAGGTTCTTTAACCAATGCCACACATCTTCCCGAAGTGTTTTTTAGCTGTACTAAGCGTGTTGTGTTTTTTTCCATGCCGCTAATTTACTGAGCTATCCATCCACCATCAATAGAAAACATGCCACCCGTAACAAAACTTGATGCCGGGCTTGAAAGATAAAGCGCCAATCCGCCAATTTCATGGGGCTCGGCCCAGCGGCCGATAGGTATTTTAGCCATAAACGCCTTATACTTTTCAGGATCATTTAAAAGCGGTAAGTTAAGCTCCGTAGCGAAGGGCCCGGGTAGCAGCGCATTTACGTTAATGCCATCCTTAGCCAGTTCCATAGCTAAAGCGCGGGTAAGCTGCAGTACAGCTCCTTTTGCAGTAGCATAGGGTGTGCGCTCGGCCATAGCCGTTACGGAAAGCATGGAGCCCAGATTAATGATACGGCCATAGCCGGTTTTCCGCATAGAGGGGATAACCTCTTTAGCCGCCAGCCATGCCCCGGTAACATTTACCTGCTGTACCCGGTTAAAATCATCCAATGAAACATCTTCTATTTTACCCCGGATATTAATGCCCGCCGAATTGATCAGAATATCAATTTTACCAAAGTGATTCAAAACGGCGCCAACGGCCTGCTTTATGCTTGCCTCACTGGTAACATCGCAAATTTGCGTTATGCAGTCAACGGGAAAATCGGCTTTTATAATTGCTAACGCCGATTGATTAACGGCCTCATCACGTGCGGCTATTGCTATTCCTGCACCGGCTTCGGCCAATGCTTGCGCCATGGCCAAACCAAGGCCGCGGTTACCACCAATTATTAGGGCTGTTTTGCCTGTAAGGTCAAATTGTTTTAAAACGCTGTATTTCACTTATTCTATAATGTTAAAATTTTCAAGGCCGTCAGTTTTCAGGGTCAAACCCATGCCTGGTTTGTTATCATCCAGCTGTAGTTTTCCATTTTCCGCAACGGCTTCACCATCAAATATATACCAAAACATCTCATTGCCTACCTCAATTTCGGTTTGCGGGAAATATTCTGCCATAGGCGACGCGAACGAGCTCATTACCACATGCAGGTTATGCATTTGCCCTCCATGCGGAATCACCTCAACGCCGTTCATATAAGCAAGGGTGCAAATTTTTTGCGCCTCGGTAAAACCACCTACCCGGTTGGTATCAAACTGGAAAATATCCAATGAATCAGCCTTCAACAGATCATAAAAGCCAAAGCGGGTATACTCATGCTCTCCGCCCGATAACGGAATAGCCGTATAGTTTTTCAATTTGGCAAAGTTGTGGATCTCATCGGGGAGCAGCATTTCCTCTATCCAGCGCAGGTTATAGGGTTCCAGCTCTTTAAGCAATTGCCTTGAATAGTTAAAGTTGAAACCCATGTAACACTCCAGCATTATCTCTACATCATCGCCAACTGTTTCGCGCACCTTTCTAACCATTTCCACATTCTTTTTCAGCCCGGCGTTACCTTCGGTTAGTGGATATCCGCAGCGCAGTTTCATGCCTGTAAAACCTTCGGCTTTATAATGCGCGGCTTCCTGCTGTAACTGGTCAAGGTTGCGGGTATATAAACGGCTGTAATAAGTTGGGATGTATTCTTTGGTTCTACCACCCAACAGCATAAAAACAGGCATTTTTGCCGCTTGTCCTTTAATGTCCCATAACGCAATATCAATAGCGCTTATGGCGGCGATGACCGAGCCTTTACGACCGTAAGCCACTGATGAGCGGTACATTTTTTCGTACAGGTACTCGTTGTTAAGCGGGTCCTCGCCGATCAAAAGCGATTTAAACTTACTATCGATGATGAGCTTGGTAACGTCCGGACTTAATCCCGCGTTGCCATAGCCTATTAAACCGTTATCGGTTTCAATTTCAACAACCAGCCAACTAAAAAAACGGTAGGCTGCCTGCGCATCTACCTGAAAAGGCAGTAAACTAACGGGCGTTGCAAAAACGGTATCCGTTGTTTTTACGGGCCCCTTCCATTGATAAAGTTTTGTGCGTATTGATGTAATTTTCATTTATTATATATATGAAACAGTCTTTGAATCAGGCAAAATAAACTGCATTGCAAATTGGTAAACAATGTTGAACAAACATAAAAGAAAATCTTTTCTGTAAAGAAACAATTATACGTTTTGCCTAAATTTTTATTGGAAAGAAATTGAAAAAGCAAGTATGCCGTTCTTTTCACCGATACGCAAACTTCGCCCAACAATTTCACCGCCGCAATTTGGCTGTTTACCGAGATGTTTAATAAGCTAACCTATTTTGCTTGTGCTGTTTTTAAATTGTAACTTACTTTTGATTCAACAAATTAAAACAACAAAACTAAAAACATACTAACATGGACTTTTACAGCAACCCTTACATGTCAATGCCCGGCGTAACAAGCGAAGAGCTTACCTTTTTGCAACAAGCAACTGCCGAGCTAAATGAAAATCAGAAAAAGCATTTTTACCTGATCTATACAGGCAAACGCAAAAGCGCGCAGGACCTGTTAATATTCACCCTCATCGGCTTTTTCGGTGTAGCCGGCATACAACGCTTTTTGGTAGGTCAGATAGGCATGGGCATACTTTACTTCTTTACAGGTGGCCTTTGTTTGATCGGTACCATTGTCGACCTGGTAAATCACAAGCAATTAGCAACAGATTTTAACCGCAAAATGGCTTACGAAAGTTTCCAGATAGCAAAAATGAGCGTATAATATTAACCTGATAATCATCATGAAAACACAATACAAGCAATCAACTCAAACTTTGTTATCAAATTTTGACAAACAACTGAAGAGCATTTTATTGAATGATCTTAACACAATAAAGGGCAAATCAGCCAGGATAAAATAAGGATAGAACAGATAGCTATCCCTAAAAGGATCAAAACAAGGTAAGCAGTGGTAAACTTAAGGTTAGGGCCACAGAAAATATTACCGCTGTTTTGATCCTTTGTATTTTTTAGATGCCGCGAGCATTTTTAAAACATTGCTCACGTTGTTAATTAGGGCGTTAATAATGCCCTTTTAGAGAATATATTTTAATAGTATTTTCGAGCGGAAGGTAAATTATACGATGTTCCTGATTGATCCGCCTTGACCATAAACCTGATAGATTATGTTTTAATGCCTCGGGTTTGCCTATTCCTTCGAATGGATTTTCGGCTATCGCTATAAGTAACTGCTGAATTTTCTTTTGAATAACTTTATTTCCTGACTTCTTCCAATAAGCAATATCCTTTTGTGCTTCATCGGAATAAATTATTTCCATAGGTCGCCAGTCTCTATTGCTTTGAATTTACCGGCCTTAAAATCTTCCTCGCTACGTATTATCTTTTCTACAAATTCGGGATTATATGCCGATTTTTCTTCCTTGAAACTGATCTTAAGCGCTTTCATAAATGCTTTAAGCGCCTGCATTTTTTCTTTGCTCTCCGGATGTACGATCAATGTTCCCATATTCAAATTTACAACATTTATTTTCTAAATTAAATTTGTTTATTGATAGCTTAGCCCTTATACTTAATCGAAATGAAACTATTGCAACTTACCGCATACCTTGAAAGCCTGGCCCCGCTGGCCTACCAGGAAGATTACGACAATGCCGGCCTTATAGTGGGCCATCCCGATCAGGAAATACACCAGGCGCTCATCTCGCTTGATTGTATTGAAGCCGTTGTTGATGAGGCTATTGCCACGGGCTGTCAGCTCATCCTATCGCATCACCCCATCGTTTTTAAAGGATTAAAGAAATTTAACGGTAAAACTTATGTAGAGCGTGTGGTAGAGAAGGCTATTCGCAATAACATAGCGCTATATGCCATACATACCAACCTGGATAATATACACACAGGCGTTAACGCCCGCATTTGCCAAACTTTAGGCTTGCAAAACTGCCACATACTGGCACCTAAACAGGGATTACTTAAAAAACTGGTTACCTACGTACCTGATGCACATGCCGAACGCGTGCTCAACGCCTTGTTTCACGCCGGGGCAGGCCACATTGGCGATTACAGCGAATGCAGCTTTAGCGGCGCCGGAAGCGGTACGTTTAAAGGCGGCGATGATACCAACCCCTATGTTGGCGAGCCCGGCGAGCGCCATACAGAACGCGAAGTAAAAATAGAAACCGTTTACCCGGCCAATTTAGAAAGTAAGATACTGATGGCATTGGTTTTAGCGCACCCTTATGAAGAGGTAGCTTACGACCTGTACGCGTTAACCAATCAACACCAACAGGTAGGATCGGGTATGGTAGGCGAGTTAGAGCTCCCGATAGATGAAGAAAAGTTTTTGTTTTTGATAAAAGACAGGCTGCAAGCGCAGGTTATAAGGCATACTAAGCTGCGGCATAAAACCGTTAAAAAAGTGGCGGTTTGCGGTGGCGCCGGGGGCTTTTTACTTAAGCAGGCCATAGCGGCCGGAGCCGATTTTTTTATTACCGCCGACTATAAATATCATGAGTTTTTTGACGCCGACGGAAGGATAGTTATTGCTGATGTGGGACACTTTGAAAGTGAGCAATTTACACAGCAACTATTGTTGGAAATAATTCAGAAAAAATTTAGTAACTTTGCCGTCCGTTTAACAGAAACAAATACAAACCCTGTCAAATATTATATTTAATGGAACAAACCGTAGAACAAAAGCTTAAAGCTTTATACGAACTTCAAACCATCCACACAAAAATTGATAAGATGCGCCAGGTAAGGGGCGAGCTACCTATGGAGGTTGCCGACCTTGAGGATGACGTTGCCGGTTTGGAAACACGCATTCAAAAAATAAAAAGTGAGCTGGATGATCTTGAGGATGATATAGTTACCCGCAAAAACGTTATTCGCGACGCGCAAGCCAACATCAAAAAATATGAGGTTCAGCTAAACGAGGTTAAAAACAACCGCGAGTACGATGCTATCTCAAAAGAAATAGAGATACAAGGCCTTGATATTCAAGTGAGCGAGAAGAAGATCAGAGAATTTGGTTTTGAGATCGCCTCAAAAACCCAGGTTTACGAGAAAGCTTTAGGCGACCTTGAAGCCCGCAAAGCCGACCTTGATGCAAAAAAAGCAGAATTAGATACCATAACTTCTGAAACTGAGAAAGAAGAAACTGAATTGATCGCGTTAGCCGACAAAGCTATCCCGAATATAGAAGAACGTTTATTATTTGCTTACAACCGCTTGCGTAGCAACGCTAAAAACGGTTTAGCTGTAGTAACTATTCAGCGCGACTCATGCTCAGGTTGTTTTAACCAGATCCCGCCACAACGCCAGTCTGATATCCGCCAGCGTAAAAAGATCATTGTTTGCGAGCATTGCGGACGTATATTGATAGATGAGCAGATGGCTTTGGAAGCTGAAGAAGCGACTGCATAAGCTGTAGAAAATTTAATTTAAAAGGCGATGGGTTTACTCATCGCCTTTTTTGTTGTGTGCTATTATCCGGATTATACCCTGTTGTCATTTCGATAGAGCGAAGCAGGGCTGCGTGCGTTGGCGCGATAGAGAAATCTTTTCAAAGCGATAATGTGGATAGCTCGAAAAGATTTCTCTATCGCTCTGCCGCACAATTCCTCCCCACTGCTCTATCGAAATGACAACGCAATCTATTTCACCCACTTTAAGCTGTTGATATTTAGCACAATGTTAACAAATAAATGATGTTGACATTACGTTAATACGGATTGTTATGCCTTATTTTTATAAACCTCAATCCAAGGTTTCACAAAGTTTAACCAAAACTATCTTTTATGACCTGGAGAAAATTTAGCGGCGAGATCATCCAATTGCCGATTATTGAAGAAGTAGAAGCTGCTATTGAGCGGGAAACCCTGTTGGGCAACAAGCTAAAAGTATGCATAGGCACGGATTCGCAGGTGAAAGGCACCGTAACCGATTTTGCTACCGTTATTGTTTTTTTACGCGAAGCGAGGGGCGGCTTTATGTTCATTCACCAGGAGCGTACCAGCCAAAAAATGAGCATTAAGGAGCGCATGCTGTCGGAAGTGCAAAAATCTATTGATACCGCTTACAGCCTTTGCGACCTGCTTGACCTGTATGATGTTGACCTGGAAGTGCACGCTGACATTAACACCAACCCTATGTTTAAATCAAACCAGGCATTGCACGAAGCTATGGGCTATATTTTAAGCATGGGTTTTGTATTTAAAGCCAAACCTGAAGCATTTGCCAGCTCGTATTGTGCTAATAAGATGGTGCAGTAGCCCTTATTTAACCTTATTCCGTTTAAATTGCCACCTAAGGCATTAGTGGCTGAGTTTTTGTGCAGTTTTGGCTGTGAAAACATACCACCTAAAATTTGAACACAAGCTTCCGATCCCATTAGCTGAAACCTGGGACTTTTTTACCTCGCCAATAAACCTTGCTAAGATAACGCCCCCGCAAATGGGCTTCACGGTTACTTCTGTTTACACAGCGGACGACCGTATCTATCCGGGTATGATCATTACTTACAAGGTATCGCCATTATTAGGCATAAAGCTAAATTGGATGACCGAGATCACGCAGGTAAAAGACCATAAATATTTTGTAGATGAGGAGCGGGTTGGCCCGTATGCTTTATGGCACCATGAACACCATTTTAAGGAAATTAAAGGCGGGGTGCACATGACGGATATTTTAAATTATGCAGTTCCCTACGGCCCGATAGGAACTTTGGCTAATAAGTTGTTTGTCAGGCAGGAGATAAATAAGATATTTTCCTTTCGCGAGAAAGCAATAAATAACCTGTTTGGGGTGTATAAGGAGATGTAGATTCACAGCAGTAAAGTGTATACAACTACAGGTTGTATGTGTTCGTTTTTGCTAATTTTAACTAAAACAGCTCGCGAAGAACTGCTTTTAATAAATTGATAGTCAGTGTGTTGATGATATGGGTGTAGGCGAATATATGTTGGTGTATACGCCATAAGTGGCTACAGTGCGAGCTCAATTGCGGGATCCCAAAACACAGTTTTAAAATCCTGCACCTGGTCGTCTTTTACCTTTATGCCTTCGGCTTCTAAAAGGCGCTGCATCGTATCGCCCACGAAATGAAATTTTGCTGTTAGCAATCCCTGCCTGTTTACCACACGATGCGCAGGTACCGGCGGATTCGCTGTTCCTGCCGCCTGCATTGCATAACCCACCATGCGCGATGAACCTTTGGTGCCAAGATAGCTGGCTATTGCACCATATGAAGTAACGCGACCAGCCGGTATCTGGCGGGCCACATCATACACATTATCAAAAAAGCCGTATTCGGGCATCAGTTATTGAAAGGAAAATTTAAGGTAGTTAATATTTTTGTTATGCGCTAAATATTTTTTTTCGTAGTAGGTTTTTATAGACAAAACGTCGTCAACAAAAGCGGAATTATACAGATCGGCCGTATTTATATGCAGTATTAACGCTAATTCTTTAATTTTCCCGGCAGTATAAGCATAAAAGCCGTCGTTATCAGTTTTCAGGTTGATGGCGCCACCCGGTCTGAGCACTTCGCGGTATTGATCTAAAAACCTGGGAGATGTGAGTCGTTTCTTCTCGCGGCTCAACTGCGGCTGCGGATCAGGGAAGGTTATCCAGATCTCGTCTACTTCACCGGTAGCAAAGTAATCAGTAAGGTTCTCAATCTGTATGCGTAAAAAGCCAACATTGTTAACGCCTTCTTCCAGCGCGGTTTTAGCGCCGCGCCAAATGCGGTTGCCTTTGTAATCAACCCCGATAAAGTTTTTATCAGGGAACAATTGCGCCAGGTTTACGGTGTATTCCCCTTTACCACAGGCCAGTTCTAACACAACCGGATTGTTGTTCTTAAAAAACTCTTTGCCCCATGAACCTTTTAATGGCTTGCCCTCATCCAACTGGAAAACATTACTGAAATCCTCTATCTCAGCAAATCGTCTGAGTTTGTCTTTTCCCATAGCCTCTAAATCTCCCCTAAAGGCGAGACTTTATTTAATGTTATATTGTTAGTAACCTTTTTAGCCTCCCCTTTAGGGGAGGTTGGTGGGGCTCTTATTTTATCCCGTAATGGTCCGCCATTAACTTCTCAAACAAACCGCCCGGCAATGCCTTTTTGAGCGTAACCGCTATAGTTTGTCCAATAGCCCCTACCAGGTATTGACGTGACGGGCTTGACTGCGCCACAATTTTAACCAGCTGCTTGCCTATGGCCTGTGGATCTGACCCTGCAGCTTCATCCTTCTCCATGCTGGCAACAGCAACATCATATTGTTTTTTTAGCGATGGGTTATCGACTGTAAAAGCTATTTTTTCGCGGTTACTGCTGAAATCTGATTTAAAGTCGCCGGGGTTAATGGTAACAATTTTTATCCCGGTTTTAACCAACTCCATACGCATGCTCTCAGAATATCCTTCGATAGCATATTTCGATGCACTGTACATACTTTGGTAAGGCAAGCCAAACAAACCGCCTAACGAGCTGATATTAACAACTGTGCCGGCGTTCCTTTTGAGCATTTCGGGTATCACTTTGCTACACATACGCACCACGCCAAAAAAGTTCACTTCAAACTGTTGTTTGGCTTTTTCAACAGGCATAGCGTAAGCCGGGCCCGCAATGCCATTACCCGCGTTATTCACTAATACATCTATTTTACCTTCGGCTTTAATTATCGAAGCTACTGCTGCTTCGACAGATTCATCGCTGGTAACATCCAATTCTATTAACTTAAAAGGGGTGCTTTTAGCTTTCGCGATATTGCGTGTGGTACCGTAAACGGTATGGCCTGCATTGTGCAGGGTGGTGGCGCTGGCCAGGCCAATGCCCGATGATGCGCCGGTAACCAGAATGACTTTACTCATTGGAATGATTTTTTGCGTCAAATATATGTTATTTAGTTTTGAGTGGCAGCAGCAGTGGCAGGGTTTTCATTACCTTACAACTTAAAGCCGAAACTGCACCTGCTACTGCACCTGCCACCAACTCGTAAAGCCAACTAAAATTGCTAATATTACGGCATGAAACATTACGGATTAATAGGCTATCCGCTTTCGCACTCATTCTCAAAAAAATACTTTGCTGAAAAATTTAAGCGGGAAAATATTACCGATGCTGTGTATGAAAATTATCCTTTAGAGGATATTAAAGGCCTGCAGGACCTGCTTGACGATCACCCCGGGCTTCTCGGTTTAAACGTTACGGTTCCGCATAAAAAAAATGTACTGCGTTACCTGGACTGGGTAGAGCATGATGCCCGTAAGGCTGGTGCGGTAAACTGTCTGCGCATTAAAAAGGAAAGTCCTGTTTTGGCTGCTTTCTCAGGTGAGGTGGGCGTTAAAGATCACGATTTTAGAATAGAAGGGTATAATACTGATCTGTACGGTTTTGAAATGTCTTTAAAACCGTTGCTGAAGCGGCACCATGATACCGCACTGATATTGGGCGATGGTGGCGCGGCGCAGGCGGTTAAGTGTATATTAGAAAATCTGGAGATACCATACAGAGTTGTAACGCGCAAGGCACAAGGCGGCAATATTTTATTTAAAGATCTAACGATGCAGCACATTAAAAATCATAAGCTGATAATCAACACCACGCCCTTAGGAACGTATCCCAATGTTGATGAATTTCCGCCTATTCCTTACGAAGCTATAACAGAAGAACACCTGCTTTATGATCTGATCTATAACCCGGAGGAAACTGTTTTTTTAAAAAATGGGCGCGAGCGAGGCGCTGCAACCAAAAATGGTTATGAAATGCTGCTTTTGCAAGCCGAAAAATCATGGGAGATATGGAACTCGGAGGAGGAACGTCCGTGAGATGGTCTTTTCTAACATTAGTAACCTTACTTTTTATTACTGCTTGTAGCAGTGAGGCGGACTATGCGCCTAAACCACGTGGTTACTACAGAATAAATTTCCCTGAAAGAGGCTACCGGCAATATGTATCTAACAATCCATTCACTTTTGAGTATCCCAAATACGCCGTGATGGAGCGCGATACGCTATCACGCCCGACGGGAAAGTTAGTAAACATGCAAACCTTGTTGAATATGCAGTTCCCGCAGTTTAACGCTACGCTGCACCTTAGCTACGAGACCATCCCTAACAAAAAAATATTTGATGACCTGGTAGAAGACGCGCATAAGTTCGCCTTTAAGCATACCGTTAAAGCAACCAGCATTGACGAGGGCATAATACGCTACCCTGACCGCAAAGTTTACGGAATTTATTATACTATTGATGGGAATGCCGCTTCGTCTGTACAATTCTATTTAACAGACAGCGTTAAAAACTATTTAAGGGGCGCATTGTACTTTAACAGCGAGCCCCGGCTCGACTCCATACAACCTGTACTTAATTTTGTAAAACAGGATGTGGATATGATGATAAAGAGTTTTAAATGGAAATGATGTAAGGATTTCGAATTTCGAATGTTCGATTTCGGATTTTTCCGATCGCTTTCATATTCATCAAATATTTAACATTTAATAAATTCGAAATTGGACATTCGAAATCCGAAATAACAATGGCAGCTATCGAAGTATTCCCCAACAACCCCTTTGAAGAAAATACCTATATTTTATACGACGAGACCAATGAATGCGTGATAATTGATCCGGGCATGTATACGGCTTCAGAGCAAAACGCGGTGGTTAACTTTATCAGGGACAATACTTTAAAGCCAGTAGCGCTGCTTAACACCCATTGCCATATTGACCATGTTTTGGGCAACAAACTGGTGTTTGATCTTTACGGATTAAAGCCGCAGTTCCACCAGGGTGAAATGGATGTATTAGAGGCTGTTGTAGCATACGCCCCGCAGTTTGGTTTGTTTTACGACCCATCGCCCCTGCCGGATGAATTTTTATCAGATGAGGGATGGGTAACTTTTGGCAATGCCACGTTAAAGCTTATTTTCTGTCCCGGTCATTCACCGGCGCACTTGTGCTTTTATGATGAGAAGGCCAATCAACTTATTGGTGGTGATGTATTATTCAGAGGTAGCATAGGCCGCACAGACCTGCCGGGCGGGAATCATGACCAATTAATAACCAACATCCGCGATAAGCTATTTATCCTGCCCGATGATTGCGTGGTTTATCCGGGTCATGGCCCCGAAACCACTATCGGCTTTGAAAAACAATATAACCCGTTTTTTTCTTAGCTATTGTTAAGGCTGTACGTGCTACGTTATACGTTTTACGTAGTTTTGTGATGGATCTACTTTAAAAAAAACGTAATACGTATAACTTACAACCCAATTGAACACCTCCATCTACATAGCCAAGCGGTATCTTTTTGCAAAAAAGAACACCAACGCTATCAATATCATTTCGGGTATTTCAATGGTGGGTGTTTTTATTGGCAGCGCTACCCTTTTCATTATTCTGTCAGCATTTAACGGTCTGGAGGATGTTATACTTAAGCTGTACAGCAACTTTACGCCCGAATTAAAGATAGAAGCCCGTTTAGGTAAAACCTTTAACCCTGAAACACCTTATTTTAATTCGCTAAGAAAAGACAAGCGCATATTCTCCTACACCGAAGCGTTGGAAGAGAAAGGCATGGTTCAGTATCGCGACAAAACCTTTATTGCCAACATAAAAGGGATGAGCGATGATTTTTTGAAGAACACGAATCTTGACAGCGCCATACAAGATGGCGGCTTTGTTTTAAAGGCGGGGAATAAGCCGTTTGCCGTAATTGGTACCGCGGTACAAGTCAGCTTGTCTGTTAACGTGCATGATGAACTTACACCCATGGTGATCTATTCGCCTCGGCGAACAACGGGTAGTTCTATTAATCCCATGGATGCTTTTAGGGAAGCCCTGATTTACCCATCCGGCGTATTTGCTATACAACAGGAGTTTGATAACATTGTTGTAGTTTCATTAGATTTTGCCCGCGATCTGTTGGATGAGCCCAACCAGGTTTCTTCGCTGGAGCTAACCTACAAAGCCGGTACTGATATTGACGCCGTACAAGAAGAAATACAGGAAAAACTGGGCGAGGCGTTTAGCGTAAAAAACCGTAAACAGCAAAATGTTGAGCTATACAAAACCCTCAACTTTGAGCGCTGGTCTATATTTATGATATTAACCTTTGTGCTGATAGTAGCCATTTTTAATATAATAGGCACGCTTACAATGCTGGTTATGGATAAAAAGCAGGATATAGCCATTTTAACCAGTATCGGCGCAGATAAAAGTCTGATACAGCGCATATTCTTTTTTGAGGGAATGATGATATCCATGATAGGCTGCGTAGCCGGGCTGGCCGTAGGGCTTATATTTTGCTTGCTGCAACAGCATTATGGTTTTATAAGAATGAGTGGTAACGTGGCCCTTATAGATGGCTACCCTATTAAGATATCTGCGGGCGACTTTATATTGGTATTGTTAACCGTAAGCGTTATCTCAGTAATAGCATCAGCAATTAGTGCCCGTTTAAGTGTTAAAGGATTAGACGATATCAAACATGATTTGTAAATTTACCATATGCGCAGTCTAAATAATTTTAAGGGTTTAATTTTCTTGTTAATTATTTCATTGTGTTCCTGCAGCGATGATAAAAAAGCGGAAGTCAAAAAACCGGTTCTTATAAAGGGTCTTTACAGCTTTGGCCCCGAGGCGGCGCTTTTTGTTGACTGTAGCACGGGTAAAGAATACTGGACCGCAGATAGTTCGGCTAAATTAGAGTTGCAGTATTCACAGCTGGAGATTGGACAACCTTACGCGTCTGTTTACATAGAAGTTGAAGGAGATATAAAGCCATCAGGTAAGGAAGGCCCGGCATCTGCTTACGATAGTACGCTAACCGTCAGGAAAGTTATCAGCATAAAAAAAGATATCCCAAAAGATATTTGTAAATAATATTCGGGATAGGAAAAGCTTTTAAAATTGCATTTATTTGCTTTACTTGTATTAAAACTCATTTGCCTGTTTGGCGTTAAATAAATTACTATGGAATCAAAACGTCAACAAAAATTTGCCGGGGTAATCCAGGAAGATCTTGCAGCTATATTTCAGCGTGAAGGCATGAACTATTTGCCTAACACACTGGTAACAATCACCAAAGTGCGCGTTACGCCCGACCTGGCCATTGCCCGCGTTTTTTTAAGCTTTTTTAACAACGCCAACATAGCACAGGCGCTGCATATTATTAAGTCGCACGCGTCAGAGATACGGTACAAATTGGGCGCCCGCATTAAAGACCAGGTAAGGATTGTGCCTCAACTTGAGTTTTTTGTTGACGATACAAGCGAATATGTTGAACGCATGGACAAGATATTTGACAAGATAAGCAAGGAAGAGCGCCAACCAGATACTGATTGACCCCGTTTCAGTTTATGAACAGATTTGCTGTAGCGCTGATTGCACTGATCATTATTTTTTCATCCTGTAAAAAAAATAGGCCTGCTCCTGCTTACCGGGTAGTTGTATTAGGCAACAGCATCACTTATTCGCCTGCAAATCCGTCAATAGGGTGGAACGGCAACTGGGGCATGGCCGCCAGTGCTTTGGACAGCGACTACGTGCATATATTTACCCGCCGTCTTAAGTCTGGGAATGCGGCCAGCGAGCTGATGTCAAAAAACATAGCTGCGTTTGAAAGCGAATTTGACACGTATAACATAGCCGCGAACCTGCAAACCTATCGCGACTTTAAGCCCGACCTGTTAATTTTACGCATTGGCGAGAATGTTACCCGTAAAGCCGATTCAGTTTTATTTGAGCAGAAATATGTTGAGCTGCTTAACTACTTCAGATCTGCAAACCCTGATATCAAGATATTAGCGGTTGGCTCGGTTTGGCCCGAAAGGGAAATGTCTGATAAGGTTTTGAAAAGGAACTCAGATTACGTCTCTTTAGCTCCGATTCACGCCGAACTATCTTTTTTTGCATTCGGATTATTTACCGATCCCGGGGTGCAAAGTCATCCATCAAATAAAGGGATGCGCTACATCAGCGACCGCATATGGGAGGGAGCCGTTCGATTGATACCCGATCTTTAGCAAAAACGCAACTAAATTTTCACGTCTACAAATTGCTGCCTCTGTAAATTTAAACATCGGTATATTTGCTGCCATGACAGCTGCCGAGATCAATAAAAAATGGAAAGAATTACAGCAACGTATTGCGCAGGATTTTGACAGCGATACGCCCGATGTTAAAGTAATGCTGTTCTTGATAGGCGTACAGGAGCTGGGGAAAGGGCCGCAGAAATTTACTAAACGGCAAAAAGAAGAGCTGATGCACATAGCAACCTGCAGGCTAATGAGCATGATGGGTTTTTATGAATTAGAAGGCCTTGACCAAGACGGATGGCCGCACTGGAAATTGGTTAAAACCATACCCAGCTACACTTTATTGGAGCAGGAGATGATGATGAAATCATTGATAGTTACCTATTTTGAAGAATTAGAAGGATGAAGAAGGCGCTTACCCTTTGTTTATTGCTGATAACCTTTAGCAGCTTTGCAAAACGGCCCAATTACTACGTTCGTATCAAAACAGCTTATGGCGAATGCATTATTCGGTTATATAATGAAACACCGCTGCACCGCGACAATTTTATAAAGCTTACCAAAAAAGGACATTATAACGGCACGCTGTTTCATAGGGTTATACAAAACTTTATGATACAAGGCGGCGATCCCGACTCAAAGGACCCCGCTAAAAATAAACCGGGAATGGAATTGGGTAACGGAGACGTGGGTTACACCGTGCCGGCTGAATTCAGGGATAGCCTGTTCCACAAGCGCGGGGTATTGGCCGCCGCACGCGATGATTTACCAAGCAAAGCATCAAGCGGCTGCCAGTTTTATATTGTGGAAGGCAAGCGTTTTACTGACGAAGACCTGGATAAGCTTATTCAAACCCGCCTGAAGGGAAGGCCGATACCTGCATCGCAGCGGGCCATATATAGATCCGTTGGCGGTTCGCCGCATTTAGATCAAAATTATACGGTGTACGGCGAGGTTGTTAGTGGCCTGGACATGATCGACCTTATTGCCGCTGTTAAAAAAGACAAGAACGACCGCCCCTTAGCAGATGTAGCAATGACGGTATCCCTGCTCAAAAAACGGGAATGCCGCAGGTTGGATAAAATAATGGGGCTTGCGCGCTAAGGCCATTTTAATTTCGGATTTCGGATGTTCGATTTCGGAATTGGTTATATATTTAACCCCGATAAGTCTAAATCACGATAAAACCACTGTTCTAAATGTCATTTGAGCATCAGGATAAAATTAACGTTTCGGGGATAGAATTAACTATGACCAATCCACAGGAAAGATTGAGTATGGGCGGGCCCTATACGGCTAATCTATATATTGGTACAGAATTTATTTCTGTTGATGGAGTGTGCGACAATTTTGTTTTTCAAGAAGATACGGAGTTATTATTTTTTGTTAAGTATCATCAAATTAATCGCTATAAATATTTCACTATTAATTTCTATAATATTCGGAAGAAATGCTTGTTTGAATTTAACAGGGAGTTTGATATGGTGCACTTGGGTGCGTTTTTAAATAAAACTCAACTTTACATATATCGCGCGTTTCATGATAAATTTGAAAGTCTAAAACGGATATTTAATCTCGACGAAGAAGATTTTACACAACTTTCCTAACCCTCTTTAAATCCGAAATTGAACATTCGAAATTCGACATCAAAAAATGAAGATCATTACCTATAACGTAAACGGCATCCGTTCCGCAATTAATAAAGATTGGTTGGCCTGGCTGCAGGCTACCAATGCCGATGTGGTTTGTTTACAAGAAATTAAGGCTACGCCTGATGTGCTTACCGACCTGCACCTGGTTGAAGCTTTAGGCTACCAACACTATTGGTTCCCGGCCGAAAAGAAAGGCTATAGCGGCGTGGCGATATTGACCAAACGCACGCCCAACCATGTAGAATATGGCTGCGGTATTGCCGATTTTGACCGCGAGGGCCGCAGCATTCGTGTAGATTTTGATGAGGTATCGGTAATGAGCGTTTACTTCCCTTCCGGCTCAAGCGGCGAAGAGCGGCAGATATTCAAGTTCCGTTTTTTGGATGAGTTTGGTAAATATTTAACACTGCTTAAGGTGGAGCACCCGCGGCTTATTATTTGCGGGGACTATAATATTTGCCACCGACCAATTGATATCCATAACCCGAAGTCGAACGCTAACTCATCAGGCTTTTTACCAGAGGAACGCGAGTGGATGGAGAATTTTATCGAATCAGGGTTTGTAGATACTTTCAGGCATCTAAATAAAGAACCCCACAACTACACCTGGTGGAGCTTCCGCGCCAACTCACGCGCAAAAAACCTGGGCTGGCGCATTGATTATGCCATGGCAAGTAAGGAGCTGGAAGACAACATCAAACGTGTTGCCATTTTGCCCGAGGCAAGGCATTCTGACCATTGTCCGGTTTTGCTGGAGATGGAGTTTTAGCCCCCTGAATAGCTTTGACAACTTTTTAAAAGTTGTCAAAGCTCAAGTACGTCAAGTTTAAATACGCATAATGGCTTACACCGAACATTATTACACAAAGTTTGAAGAAGGACAATTCTAGCATATTTATAATAGATCTGTAGGGAATCAATTGTTGTTTAAAGGCGACGATAATTTTCTCTTCTTTCTTAAAAAATATAACGAATACTTGGGCGGTGTAGTGGAAACATATGCATATTGCTTACTTCCAAACCATTTTCATTTCTTTATTCGTGTAAAAGAAATTGATGAAGTGAACATGGCTAAAGCATTAACTGAGATAGAATCTGCAGAACAGTCAATTCATAATTTAGTAAGCCGTCAGTTTCAAAAGTTTTTCCAATCGTATGCTTTGGCGTTCAATAAACAACAGCAGCGAAATGGCACATTATTTCAAACGCCTTTTAAAAGGGTTTTAATAAGTGACGACTCTTATTTTACACAAATAATATTTTACATTCATGCTAACCCTCAAAATCACAACTTTATCCCTGATTTTAGAAGTTGGAAATGGAGTTCGTATTGCGCTTTTATTTCTGATAAACTTACTAAACTTAAAAAGCAAGATGTATTAAATTGGTTTGGTGGAAAAGAAGCATATCTTGAATATCATAAATCACTCCATGAGTTTACGATTCAGAAAAAGTTAGGTTTTGAATAACACCCAATTAGCTTTGACAACTTTTTAAAAGTTGTCAAAGCTAAATCTACCACTGTAACAATCCTTCCGTCCCGCCGTCCAACTTATAACCAAACCCTTGCTTATGAATTGGAAGATCAATTTTTTCAGGAAAAATAACAATCAGCCTAAAGGTAAAAAAAGCAAAACCCGCGAGTGGGTTGATGCCCTGGTATTTGCGCTGGTGGTTTCAACCGCTGTACGCGGATTGCTGTTTTCGGCATATGCCATTCCTTCGGGTTCAATGGAGGGTACGCAGCTTGCAGGCGACTATTTATTTGTGAGCAAGATAAGCTACGGACCGCGCATTGCCATTACGCCTATAGCATTCCCTTTTACCGAGCCCGTTGTGGGCGGGGTAAAAACCTATTGGAGCGGCATTCAACTGCCTTATATGCGCCTGCCGGGTTTCTCGTCGCCTAAAAAAGGCGATATCGTGGTTTTTAATAAACCCGACGAAGCCGGACCGGAATATAATATCCCAATTGATGAGCGTACTACGCTAATAAAACGCTGCCAGGCCACGCCCGGCGATGTGTTGACCATCGTTAATTCGCAGGTTTATATTAACGGCAAGGCTATGCCTAACGCGCCGAAGGCACAAACGTCCTACGCGGTTGTTACCGATGGTGCCGAACTTAACCCCAAAATGTTAGAGGATATGCACATCACCGTGCGCCAGCAATACAGCACCAATACATTTGAAATGATCATCCCCGGCGACCAGCTGGCCGCCTTTAAAAACATTGCCAACATAAAAGGCGTGCAACCTGTTGTTCAACCGGCGGGGATGTACGATGCCGAGGTGTTTCCGCATAGTGGGCGTTATAAATGGAACATGGATAACTATGGCCCGCTTAAAATGCCCGCGAAAGGCTGGACCGTTTCGCTTAATGATTCCACGCTTACCTTATACCGCCGCGCTATCGAAGTTTATGAGAACAATAAGGTGGAGGTAAGCGGCAAAGACATTTTCATCAACGGTAAAAAGGCGGCCACCTACACCTTTAAAATGGATTACTACTGGATGATGGGCGATAACCGCCATGACTCGCTCGACTCACGCTTTTGGGGTTATGTGCCCGAGGATCATATCATAGGCAAGGCAAAAGTAACCTGGTTCAGTACCGACTCTACCAAAAATATTTTGAGCGGCATACGCTGGGACCGCTTGATGCGACCAATAAATTAAGCTTGTAGCGTAGCAGGGAGGGTGCTACACCCTGCTACAAAACTGCTACAAAAGTATTTTATGTGCGCTGATCATCACGCATCCATCAACGTTTGGATGTCAAATTTCGACATCTGCATAAAAGCATTAACTACCCGTGGGGCCTTATCCGGGTCGGCCATTAGTTTATGCAAAACCGCCGGCACTATCTGCCACGAAAAGCCAAATTTATCATCCAGCCAACCGCATTGGTCATACCGGCCGCCTTCGCCCAGCTTTTCCCAGTAATGATCTATCTCCTGCTGCGTTTCGCATTCAATAACAAAGGAATTGGCAGGTGTGGGCTTATATTTTGGCCCGCCGTTTAAGGCCATAAACTTAAAGCCATTCAATTCAAACAGAACCACAATAGGATTTTCGTTTAGTATGGCAGAATTTTTAAAAATAGAGCAGTAATAGTCTGCAGCGGCTTTGGCTTGTCCATCAAACCATAGGCAAGGGTACATTTTATCGTTCATGTTTTTCGTGTTTAAATAACTTGTGTAAAAGTATAGCTGTGCCGATGGGCAAAATAGAATAAAACCGACATTTTTATTTTATTAATAGGAGTGTTTGAAAGATAAAAACCGCTTTTGTCAGCCTGCAGATACCTGGAAAAACGCGCGAGGGGCGTCACCCTGAGCCTGTCGAAGGGCGGCGCGTAAAGGCGTTCCCGCTCCATGGTTCGACAAGCTCACCATGACACCCACCTCTTCTTTCATTTCACTCGTAAGAGGCCGCTTTTTAAAACCACGATGACAAACTATCTTTCGGATACTTCTATTAACCCCCGGCACTAAAGTTCACATAATCCTTTGGGGTGATACCGGTAAATTCTTTAAATGCACGAACGTAATGGCTTTGGTCGGCATAACCGTTTTGAAAGGCGATGTCTGAGAGTTTGGTATAATTACCCGCGTTGAGCTGTTGAAATGCCGAGTTGAACTGCCTGATGCGCCGGTATTGGTTAGGCGTTAGTCCAATATTCCGTTCAAACATCCTTTGAAAGGTCCGTTCCGTTACATTCAATTCATTTTGCACATGCAGCAAAATTTCGGGTGAGGTTCGGTGAGCTATTATGTCGGCAGCGTAAGTAATACCGCGATTGTCGGTTTTGGCATCAGCTATTAACCCTGATAAATATGCGTCCAATAAGGATATCCTATCTTCTGCTGAATCCGTATTTAATAGTTTGTCCTCGAGTTCAGCTGTTCCTCTTTTTGCTAATAAACTTAACTCAACAGGCTTATCGGTCAATTCGAGCGCGGTAATACCAAAAATAGAAAATAAGGAATAGGGTTTTAAAAAATAAGCTATCAGCAGGAATCCTTCATCCATAATTAAAGTTTCGGGAAGGACTGTTTGCCCGAAAAGCGTAAGATGTGCTGCCGGAGCCTTGCCAATAATACCCTTGGACGAGGTGAAAAGCAATGTTGGCGACCCGTTTGCAAATAAGGGTAACGAAAACGGCATGCTGATATCGTAGTGCTCAAACACCAATATCCTTTCAACATACGCCGCAACCTGCGCCTGCGGCTTAAGGTTCATTGTTTTCATTGCTTAAAGATACTGCTTCTAAAGAAGCTATTTATAGCCCCTTTGCTTATTGCTGCGGATTTTTTAAAGGATGTGTATTGATGATGTTTGAGTTTATTTAGTACTTTAGAGATATGCGTTTCTCTATACGGCTTTGTTTGATTGTAGCTTTTTGTAACACAGCCGTTACGGCTTTTGGTCAATTTACGCCGAAGGAAGATTTAGCGGATGAGATACGAAACGAGTGTACATTCATCAATAAATATACAGCAGCCCAAAGATCGCTTTTCTATCCATTCAACAAAGCGTCTAAAATAATACTGATCTCATTTGAAGAATACGCAAGGATACCTGTTAAAAACAATAAGGTCGACTGGAATTTGGTTTTGGAAAAGCAGGAATTGACAAGCAATCAAACAGATAGCTTAACCAGTTTAATCTACAATGTGGGTTACACTCCTTTAGAAACCCCTCTGTCATTTACGTCCTTTATCGGCGCGGGCTGCTACGAACCCCGGAACGGCATGCTGTTTTTTAACAAATCAAATAAATTGACAGCCTATATCGAGATTTGCTTTGCATGCCAGGGGGTCAGAAAATCGTCAAAACGAATAAATGATGGCGAATATTGCTCCACAAAGTTTGATCTGCTGAGAAACTTTTTTCAAGAAAGCGGAATAAAATACGGCACTAAAAGCAGAGACTCAGTACTGACTTATGATGCCATATTAAAGTTAGATACTTCCCAAGTCGCTTGGCAGTTAAGAAATAAGCTAAATAATAAAAGCAATGGCGGAAAAAATCTTGCCGTTTTAAATGCGGCAGAAAAGGTGTTGTTACTGTCTGCGAATGCCGACGACATTTATGACGGGCATGCCACCAGCGGGTTAAGCAAGTTTTATCTTGGAAACGCAGGCAACTACCTTGATGAAACCATTACCGCTTTGAAAACCATTCATTCGGATTTAACTTTAAAAACGCTTCAGGCTTCCAAATTACAATGGCCGCAACAGCACGTACCCAAAGACATCGCTACACGCCGAAAGCTACTTTTAAATATAATAAATGAAGTAGATCCGGAGTGGCAGAAGTTGGAGGATGGCTTGTTTGATCACAAGGAGGAGGTAGGCGGTGAAACTTTAACCCGCAAAGAAGATATAGACACACTTATTTTGAAATTTGCCGATGCGCACAGAAGCGAATTAATCGATTAGAACGATTGGTATTTACTAAATGCAGATCATTTCCTCTTTCAATTTGTTCATCGTTTACACTGTTTTAGATAAACCTATTTCAGCGCCTGACTTGTCCTGAAATAAGTTTACACTTCAAAAGTGTAAATGATGAACAAAATCAAAGAAGAAAAGATCATAAATGACCATGTGATCGGCGGTTTAAGTTTTCGTACTTTAGCATTAAAGTAC
>Ga0164241_10000478_pt1 | contig 73037 bp, 67 predicted proteins | sample OricomyardsoilBY_FD_108780 | JGI IMG/M metagenome (GOLD analysis project Ga0164241, IMG submission 108780) | Backyard soil microbial communities from Emeryville, California, USA - Original compost - Back yard soil (BY) | ecosystem: Environmental > Terrestrial > Soil > Unclassified | place: USA...
CACAGCCCGAGGTCGCGGCCACCCGCCGCGCCCGGCGCGGCCGGCACGCCGAGCGCGACGAAGCCGAAATCGGTGAACAGCGGAAACGCGCCGTCGGCGCTGGGTGCACTCGGATGGCAGGCCGCGCAGTTGCCCTTCGCCGGGTCGTTGAACAAGGCCAGGCCGCGTGTTTCGGCCGCGCTCAGCCGGGCCTGGCCGCGCAGCACCGCGTCGTAGCGGCTGCTGTAGGGAAAAAACGCGGCCGGCGTCTGCTGAAAGACCTCCAGCGCCAGCAGCGCGGCGTCGAACGCACGCTGCGGCCGGCTGAACACGTCGTCACCGAAAGCCTGCTGCATGCGCGCGGCATAAGTGCTGCGCGCCAGCCGCGCGACCACGTCGGCGGGGCTGCGGTTGGCCATCTCGGTGGGCGACAGCAGCGGCAGCCGGGCCTGTGCATGCGCCGACGTGGCGCGGCCGTCCCAGGTGTGGCCGCCGGTGGGACCGGCGTCGATGCTGTCGTTGCCGTCGTTGTCGAAAAAATGCTCGCTGAACGGCGGCAGCGTCTGCAGGTAGCGCAGCGACGGCACCGCGCGCGGGCCCGGCAGCGGCGGCGTCGGGCCGGGACCGAACGCAAACGCCGGGTCGTGGCAGCTCGCGCAGGCGATGCGACCGCTGGCCGACAGCGAAGGGTCGAAGAACATCGCGCGCCCGAGCGCGGCCAGGGTCGCCGCGGACACCGGCGCCCGGCCTGGCGTCGGCGCATAGGTGGCGCCGCGCCAGCGCGGCGGCGGCGCGCTGCACGCCACGCAGAGCATGGCGAGCACCAGACCGGTGCTGCGCACGAGGGGCCCAAGACGTGCGAGGTCCGCAAGAGGCCCAAGACGCGCGCCGGGCGTGACGCCGCGATTGCCGACCAGCCGCCGCAAAGCTAGGCTACGCGCCTTCGCCGCTCTCCAACTCCGCGCCATGAAGGTTTCCGCTCTCCTGGGTCTGACCGCGTTCGGGCTTGCGGCCTGCACCAGCACCCCGAACACCCCGCCGCCGGCCGGCGACGCCGCCGTCGCGCAGATCGACAACGTCGTCGTGATCTTCGCCGAGAACCGTGCCTTCGACACCTTGTACGGCCTGTTTCCCGGCGCCAACGGCATTCCGGGCGTGAACCCGAGTGCGCTGGGCCGGGTCTATCCGCAACGTGACTTCGACGACTCTGTGCTGCCGGTGCTGCCGCCGGTGTGGGGCGGCGTCACCGCCGGCGGCCAGCCGGTGACGATGACGCAGGCGCAGAGCACCGGCATGCCGAACCGGCCGTTCCGCATCGACGCGCCCGAAGGCCTGAACGGCAGCGGCGTCGTCGTCGGCGCCGACATCGTCACGCGCGATCTCGTGCACCGCTACTACAGCAACCTGATGCAGATCGGCGACGGCAGCAACGATCACTTCGCGGCCTACTCCGACGCCGGCGCGCTGAGCATGGGCTACTACGACGGCAGCAGCATGAAGCTGTGGCAACTGGCGCGCCGCTACACGCTGGCCGACAACTTCTTCATGGGCGCGTTCGGCGGTTCCTACCTGAATCACCAGTACCTGATCTGCGCCTGCGTGCCCGAGTATCCCGACGCCGAACACTCGCCGGCGCGCGATTCGATCTCGGCCATCGACGTCGATGCCCAGGGCCGCTTCGTGCGCCTGACGCCGGCCGCGGACGCACCGGCCACCGTGCTCAACGGCCGCCCGCACTACCAGCACGACGGCACCCTGACCGCGCGCGACGCCGATGGCCGCTACTACACCGTCAACACGATGCAGCCGCCATACCAGCCCAGCGGCAATGCGCCCGCCGCCGGCGGCGACGCGCGCCTGGCCGACCGAAACAAGGCCACCACGGCGCCGCCGTTCACCGCCGCCACCATCGCCGACCGGCTCGACGCGCGCGGCGTTTCATGGGCCTGGTATGCGGGCGCGTGGGACATCGTGAACGCCGGCACGCCGCAGGCGCGCAAGATGATCTATGGCGGGGCGCTGCGCTTTCAGCCGCACCACCAGCCGCTGAACTACTACGCCGCGTTCGACCCGGTGGCGCGCGGCGCCTACCGGCAGACGCACCTGAAGGATTTCGACCGCGAGTTCCTCGTCGATGCCGCCGCAGGCCACCTGCCCTCGGTGAGCTTCTACAAGCCGCAGGGCAACCTGAACCAGCATGCGGGTTATGCCAGCGTGGCCGCCGGTGATGCACACATCGCCGACGTCGTCGCAGCGCTCCAGCGCAGCCCCCAATGGCCGCACATGCTGATCGTCATCACCTACGATGAAAACGGCGGCTTCTACGACCACGCCCGCGTGCCCAGGGGCGACCGCTGGGGCCCGGGGACCCGCATTCCGGCGATCATCGTCTCGCCGCTGGCGAAGCGGGGTTTTGTCGACAAGACGCAGTACGACACGGCGTCGATCCTGCGTTTCATTTCGCGGCGCTGGAAGCTGCAGCCGCTGCCCGGCGTGCTGGAGCGCGACGCCGCGCTGCGCGCCAACGGCTATGCCGCGATGGGCGATCTCAGCGCGGCGCTCGAAGTGCCGCGCTGAAGCGCCGGCTCACCGCTTGATGGTGAGCCGGTTGTCGACCGACTGCACGCCGTCGACGGCCTGCGCCAACTGGGTGGCGCGTTGCTGCGACGCGGCGTCGGGCGCCGTGCCCTGCAGCACGACGCGCCCGTCGTGGGTGTCGACGTCGATCTTCAGCGCGCTGAGCTTGTCGTCCTTCACCAGCGCACCGTTGACGGCGGTGGTGATGGCGGCGTCGCTGGCGCCGTCCTTCACCGCGTTGGCGGTGGACATGGCGGCGTCCTTCAATTGCTGCGCGCCCTCTTTCACGTCGGCCTTCGCATCGTCGGCCCGGTGGTCGGCGCTGGCCACCGCATCGTCCATCTTCTGTCCGGCGGTCTTGTCCGACTCCTGCGGGCTGCAGGCGGCCAGGCCACCGAGCACCAGCACAGCCAGCGCGAGCGTATTGAATTTCGAGTTCATCTTCATGTCCTTTCGTTGACGGGAATCCAGGCCTCCACCGCGCTGTGTTCCCAGCGCGCGACCTGACGTTCGGCTTCGTCCCGGGCCACGCCGTAGCGCTCCTGGACCTTGCCGGTGAGCTGGTCGCGGTGGCTGGCGATGACGGCGATGTCGTCGTTCGTCAGCTTGCCCCATTGCTCCTGGGCCCTGCCGGCCAGCCGTTTCCAGTGGCCCTCGAGTCGCTCCCAATTCATCGTCTGTTCTCCTTCAAGGTAGTGCGCCGCGGCCGCGCCTGCGCCGCGCGGCGGTATCACTCCTGCAACATGTCCTTCAACTCGTCGGCGTGTTCTTCTTCCTGCGCGAGGATGCCTTCGAGCAGCCGGCGCGTGGTCGGATCCCGGTCGCCGATCAGCTTGATCATCTGGTGATAACTCTCGATGGCCACGCGCTCGGCGGTGAGGTCGGCGCGCAGCATGCTCTTGAGGTCCGCCGACGCGTCGTAGTCGGCGTGGCTGCGGCTGCTCAGGCTGTCGGGCGACAGATCGGGCGCGCCGCCCAACTGCACGATGCGGCGCGCAATCGAATCGGCATGCGCCTGCTCTTCGTTGGCATGCGCGAGAAACTCTTCCGCAATGCTCGGCGAGGCCAGGCCGTGGGCGGTGAAGTAGTGGCGCTTGTAGCGCAGCGTGCAGACGATCTCGGTGGCCAGCGCGCCGTCGAGCAGCTTCACGATGGCGTCGCTGTCCTGGCCGTGGCCCGGCGTCACCGCGCCGTCGCCGATGTTGTTCTTGGCCGCTTCGATGGCCTGGAGATCGAGGTTGAAGCCGGCGCTGCCGCCGCCGCTGCTGCCACTGCCGGCGCCACCGGAGCTACCGGGAGGGGTTCCGGTCGCGGGCGAAACCGTCTTCAACTGATGGGGCTTGTTCATGGGGTGTCCGTTCATTCGATCGATGCATTCACTCTCGAGGGTGCGGCGATCAATGACGCGAGCGGCCCATCAGCCCGGCCAGCGCCATCAGCGCGGCACCGGCGGCGGCGGCGATGAGCACCGATTTCACCGGTTCGTCCTGGATGTAGACGATCGTCTTATCGGAAGCGCGCGCGGCCTTGTCGCGCAGCACTTCGGAGCGTGTGCGCAGCGCGTCGATGGCGTCGATGGCCATGCGCTGCGTCGTGCGGATCGCGCTGTCGGCGGTCTCCGTGGCCTGGTCGGCCAGATGGTTGACGGTGTCGGCGGCCGGACGCGAGACGGTGGTGGTGCTCATGACGGGTTTCCTTGCGGTTGTGGAAAAAGGGTGTGAAGACGGTGTGTGGCGCTATGTGCTCGTCGCTATTTGCTGAACATGCCGAACAGGAAGCTGGCCAGCGCCAGCACGATGAAGATGAAGAACAGGATCTTCGCGATGCCGGCTGCGCTGGCGGCAATGCCGCCGAAGCCAAGCAGCGCTGCGATCAAGGCGATGACGAAAAAGACAATGGCGTAATGCAGCACGGTGGATCGCTCCTGGCAGAAGGGTTCATCGAACCGCGGCGCGGGCTCAGTTGGTGAACGCCGGTGCCACGATGCATTCAGCTTACGGACCAGCGGGTGCGCGGGCCGTGGGAAGCCGGCGGTTCATGCTGACGGCCGCCGTGCCGGCCACCTGTAGGAATCGGCTGACGACACAACGGCGTCGCCGGTGCCACCGGCGTGCACGGTCCGTGGCTAGACTCGCAGCGTCAAGCAACACAGGGTCGGCCAACATGATTCGAATCGCCATCTGCGACGACCACGCCATCGTGCGTGCGGGACTGCGTCAGTTCCTGTCGGAGCAGGTTGACCTGCGTGTCACCGGCGAGGCCTGCAATGGCCGCGAGGCTCTTGACCTCGTGCGCAAGGGCGAGCTCGACGTGCTGCTGATGGACTTGTCGATGCCCGACCACAGCGGCGTCGACGCGCTGGCCGCCATTCGTGCGCGCGCCCCCGACCTGCCGGTGCTCATTCTTTCCGGCTTCCCCGAGGCGCATTACGCCACCACGCTGCTCAAGCAGGGCGCCAGCGGCTATCTGAACAAGGAGTGCGACCCGGAAGAGATCGTGAAGGCGATCCACATCGTCGTGCGCGGGCGCAAGTACATCAGCAACGCCGTGGCCGAGCAGTTGGCGTCGGGGCTGGACGCGAGCGCGGAAAAGCCGCTGCACGAACATCTGTCGGAGCGCGAATTCCAGGTCTTTCTGCGCCTGGCCAAAGGCGAAACCATCGGCCACATGGCCGACAGCATGTCGCTCAGCGTCAAGACCGTCAGCACCTACCGCACGCGCGTGATGGAGAAGATGGGCCTGGCGTCGAACAGCGACCTCACCTACTACGCGCTGAAAAACGGGCTCATCCAGTAGAGGACAAGCCCGTCCGGGTTCGCATCAACCGCGCGGTTCGCCGCGGCCGTTGACGGTGACGGTGGCGCCCGGAGCCGACGTCATCTGCACACGATGCATCGTGCCGTGAAAGCGGTAGGTCACGTCCCAATAGTCCGGCGGTGCGTTGTTCGGCACGTTGCGGCAGTGCTGTACGTCTCGCTCCTCGATGCCACCGCCGCGCTGCGGGCCGGTGCGCGCACCGATCACGCCGCCCGCGACCGCGCCGCCCACGGTGGCCAGGTCGCGCCCCGAGCCGCCACCGATCTGGTGCCCGATGACGCCGCCGATCACGGCGCCGAGCAGGCCGCGGCCGACGTTGGGCTGCGGCCGCGTCTGGACCTGCTGGCGCTCGACCCAGCAGCGCTGTTCGGGTGGCCCCACCACGGCATGCACCGTCAGCACCGGCGCTTCGTACAGGCGCTCGTGCGGACGGCGGCGGTATTCGTAGTTGGGCGACTCCATGGGCGGCGCCATCACCGGAATGCGCGGGTCGATGTGGCGGCCGGCGGGGCGCAGCGACGAGACGCGGTCGTTCAGGCCCATGCCGCGCAGCGAGTTGTAGCTGCCGGCCTGCAGCACGACGCAATGGCCGCCGAAGTCGGAGTTGTCGCAGACCTCCCAGCGTCCCTGGTCGACGACGATCGACGAAGCACGATCGTTGAAGCCGACGTGATTCAGGTTGTCCACCGACCGCGCGGTGCTGAAGACGCGGCCGTGAAAGTCGTTGTCCTGGTAGAGCGTGACCTGGGCCAGCGCATGGCCGGCGAGCAGCAGCGCCGTGGCGCCGAGGGTGAGCTTGAATCGGTGGTTCATGGTCGTTTTGCCTTCTGTTGAAATGTGGGTCAGTGATCTCGTTATTGATCCCAGTATCCGGGACGGTCATAGACCTGGTGCAGGCGCGTTTCGTACTCGCGGTGAATCACCATCGACTCGTCATACGCGGGGCTGTCCTTGACCTGTTCGCGCGTCAGCCGCGCGTGCACCTTCTTCTCGCCCCAGTCGATGCGGTCTATCCACTGCGTGCCGATGAGCACCTTCTTGCCGCCGGGCCACCAGTTGCGGGTGTCGATCACGAGATAGCGGATCGCCCACGAGGCCTCGTCGAAGATGAAATCCTTGACGTGGCCGATGCTGTCGTCGGTGGCCTGGATGTCGTAGCCGCTGACCTCCTTGCTGCTGCGCAGGTGCACGTCGTCGTTGCGCTCGTCGCGCGCACGCAGCGCGGTGGCGGTGGCGGACACCTGGCGCTCGATGGGCAGCACAGGCAGCGCGCCCATCGACCACAGCGCGCCGCCGTCCCAGTATTCGGGGTAGGCGTAGTAGTCGAGGTACTCGCGCTCGTGCTGGCGTGACACCGGTTGGTGGGTATCGATGTCTGGACTGTTCTTCACCTGCTCGCGCGTCAGCGAGACGTTGATCATCTTCGAGCTGCCCAGCGGCGCCTGCACCGCGTACGGCGACACCAGCACCGCACGCCCCGACAGCCAGCTTCCGGTGTCGACCACCAGATAGCGAATGGTCCAGGTCTGGTCGTCGAAGAAGGCGGCGCTGACGTGGCCGATCTCGCCGTCGCTCGCATGCACGGCGGCGCCGGTGAGTTGGTGGACAGAATTCATCATGGCGGGCCTTTCAAGGACGCGGTAACACTGCGCCCCAGCATGCGGCCGAGAGCCGCCGGTCCGGTGTAGGACGGCGCCTCACACCCTGGTCGGCGGCGCGCGCTTTCAGCGCGGCGCCTGTGCGCAGGCGTCGCCCTTGGCTTGTTTGCCGACGTCGACAAACGCCAGCAGCGCCGCCGGCGGCAGCAGCGCCGACAAGCCGGCAGCGGCCAGCACGCGCGCCCCGATGCCGCTGGCCTTCAGATGCACCGCGGGTTGGGCGAACGTGCCCTGCACGAGCACCGGCGAGCGCAGCGAGAAGATGCTGAAGTCCTTCGGGTAGACGGTGGCCACCAGCGCCAGCGATTCGTCGCGCAGGCTGGCGCGGCCGGTGATGCGGATCGTGCTGTCCTTGTTGTCGATCACCGCGTTGTGCAGCGTGGCAACACCGTTGTCCAGCGCGAGGTCGGTGTAGGCACAACGCAGCGGCAACGCGTCGTCGCCCTTGATCATCACGCCCAGCGCCTGCGCGAGGTCGAGCCCCGCCGCTTCGGTGACGAGGTGCGACAGCGTGCCATCGCGCAACGCGAGTTGCGCCTTGCCGTCCAGCGTGCCCAGGATCTCGGCCGTCGAGCGGCCTTCGCCGGTGACCTGCGTCGCGCCGTCCAGCGAGCCGGTGAGATAGGCCTGCACGTTGCCCTTCTTGTCGTCGCGGGGGTGCAGCCGGCGCAGCCATTGGTCGATGTCCAGCCCTTTGACGCGCAGGTCGGCCCACCACTTCGCCGGGTTGCCGGTGCCGTCGAGCCGGCTCGAACCCGTGAGCAGGCCGCCCGCCACCCGCGCCTGCAGCGCGTTCAACGACAGCACGCCGGCGGCCAGATGCACCTGGGTGCGCAACTGCTCCATCGGCTGCAGCGCCTGGCTGCCGAAATCGAGCACGTCGATCGCGACGTCGACATCGGCGTCCATCGCGCGCAGTGACGGCAGATCGAAGCGCTTGTCCGGAATCACGTGGCCGGGTGCGGCGGCAGCGCTCGCAGCGGGCTTGGCCACCGGCTTGCCGACCGCCGGGCCCAGGTCGGCCAGCGCCAGCCGCGGCCCGGTCAGGCTGCCCAGCAACAACGGCGGCGTCGGCCGCGGGTCGTAGACGAACTGGCCCGCGAGCTGGCTCTTGCCGATGCTCGCGCTGTCGGCGCGCAGCGCCCACAACGCCACGCCGTGCGTGAGCTGGCCCCTGAGCTCGAACGGCGCCGTGTTCGGCAGCGTCACATGGAATGGCGCGCCGACGGCGGCCAGCGACGATCCGCGCACGAACAGCTTGCCGTCGAGCAGGCGGTCGCCGAGCAACGACGCCGCGCGGCCGTCGAATTCGATGCGCGCATTGCCGATGTCGGCCTGCGCCGTGACGTGCACGCGTGCCTTCGGGTCGTCACCGCCGAGCAGCGGCAGCGGGCCGTCGGCATCGATGTGGCCATGCGCTACCAGCTTGCGATAGGTGCCGCGCGCGGACAACTGCGTGTGCTCGGCGGTGGTGTTGCCGATCTCGATCTGCAGCCGCGTGGCGCTGATCGCGTCGTCGACCTGCACGCTGCCGCGCTTGAGGTTCAGGCGGCCGAACTGCGGCAGCGCCAGCGGCGTGCCGGCGGCGCGCTGGGTGTGCGGCGCGCCGAGCTGCCAGCTCGCGCGACCGTCGGCGTCGCGCACGAGGCGCGCGTCGAGCGCATCGACGACGAGCGAATCCACGCGCAGCGGCGCACCGTGGCGCCAGTGCCAGACATCGCTCCAGCGCCAGCCCAGCCGCGCCTGCCGCGCGTCCAGCAGATGCGGCACGGCAAAACCCTTGGCGGCGCCGATCACGAGATGCTCGACGTCGAGGTGCGGATGCCACAGCAGATGGGCGCGGAAGCGGCCGTCGAATTGCACCGGCACCGCAGCCGCGCCGCTGAGCCAGCGCTGCAGCGGCTGCTTCAGGAACGGCCAGCCCGCGCTCTCGGCCGCGGCCAGCGCCAGCACCAGCGCGACCAGCGCGGCGAGCACGATGCGCAGCGGGCGGCTGACTTTCACGTGGCGCCGCCCGATGCCTGCGCCGCATCCGAAGCGCGGCGCGAGCCGCAGCGATGCGCAAAGACCCAGGTGAACTCGGCGCCGACCAGGAACACCTGCGCCGACCAGTACACCCAGACCAGCAGCGCCACCACCGAACTGGCGGCGCCGAAGCCCGATGCCACGCCGCTGGTGCCGATGTACCAGCCGATCAAGGCCTTGCCCAGCGTGAAGAGCAGCGCCGTCACCGCGCTGCCGAGCCAGACGTCGGGCCAGGCGATGCGCGCGCTCGGCATGAGCTTGTAGATGAGCGCGAACATCGCCGTCGTGATCGCGAAGCCGAGGCCGTTGTTGGCGGCCTGCAGCGTGCTCTGCCAGCCGCCGAAGGCCGGCGCCCACCAACGGCCGCAGGCCGCCAGCGCGGCGCTCACGGCGAGCGACACCATGAGCAGAAAGCCCACCCCCAGCATCAGCCCGAGCGACAGCCAGCGCCTGCGCAGCCACGACCACAGGCCACTGGGTGCCGCCTTCGCGGGCACGCGCCAGATGAAGTCGAGCGAGGTCTGCAGTTCGGCAAAGACCGTGGTCGCGCCGACGAGCAGCAGCGCCGCGCCGATCCACGTGCCCAGGCCCGCCTGGTCGTGCCGCTGCACGCTCTTCAGCAGGTCGGCGACGGCGTTCGCGCCGGCGTCGCCCAGCAGGCCGTGGAGCTGCACGAAGATCTCGCCGCGCGCGGCCTCGACGCCGAACACCGCACCCGCGACCGCAATCGCCATCAGCAGCAGCGGCGCCAGCGAGAACAAGGTGTAGTAGGCCAGCGCCGCGCCCATGCTCGACGCGCGGTCGTCCATCCACGCATCCAGCGTGCCGCGCGCCACCTGCCAGAGGTCGCGCGGCGTCATCTGCTGGCGCCGCGGCGCCGCGCTGGACAGGGAAAGCGAGCGCGGCGGGCGCTGGGCAAGGTCTCGGTTCATGGTGCTGCGGTGCAGTGTCGCTGCGCGGCGCACGGGGTGCTGCCGCCCGGCACGCTGGCGTGACGTAGGACGGCAGGCAACGCGCCTGTGGGTCTTGATCCATTTGTGCTGCGCGATGTGCCGCGCCGCCGCGCGGCCCGCCACACTGCGCCAGACATCGAAGATCACCTAACACACGACATGGACCTCGCCCCCTGGGCCACTCTCGTCGGCGCGCTGTTCATCGGCACCGCGCTCGCCGGGTCGTCGCTCAGCCGTCTGCCGCTGAGCACGGCAATGCTTTATCTCGCCGTCGGACTGGCGGTGAGCCCGTTGCTGTTCGGGCTGTCGCAACTGCGGCCTGAACGTGATGCCGGCGCGGTGACGCTGCTGGCCGAAGTGGCGCTGCTGGTGTCGCTGTTCACCGCCGGCATGAAGCTCGGCGCGCGGCCGGGCGACCATCAGTGGGCCGCGCCGGTGCGGCTGGCCACGGTGTCGATGCTGGCGACGGCGGGCTTCATCACCGCGGCCGGCATCTGGCTGCTCGACCTGCCCATTGGCGCGGCCATCCTGCTCGGCGGGCTTCTCGCCCCCACCGACCCGGTGCTGGCCGCCGAAGTGCAGGTCGCCGACGACTCCGACCGCGACGAGCTGCGCTATGCGCTCACCGGCGAAGGCGGCCTCAACGACGGCACCGCGTTCCCGATCGTGATGCTGGGCCTGAGCCTGCTCGGCCTGCGCGCCGGCGATGCGTGGGGCTGGCACTGGCTGCTGGTCGACGTGCTGTGGGGCACCGCGGCCGGGCTCGTCATCGGCGCCGTGCTCGGCACCGGCGTCGGCCGGCTCGTGCTGTACCTGCGCCGCATCCACAAGGAGGCGCTGGGGCTGGACAACTTCCTCGCCCTCGGCCTGGTGTCGCTGTCCTGCGGGCTGGCGATGTTCGCCAGCGCGTCGGTCTTTCTCGCCGTCTTCGCCGCCGGCTTCGGTCTGCGTCAGGTCGAGCGCCGCGCCACCGCGCGCGCGGCGCACGAAAACGTGACGCCGCTGGCGACGCTCGATGCCGACGCCAGCGAGGACGACAAGGCCGCAACCCATCCAAGCCGCGCGCCGGCCTACATGGCGCACGCGGTGCAGGGCTTCAACGAGCAGATCGAACGCGTCGGCGAGGTGGCTGCCGTCATCGTGCTCGGCATGCTGCTGTGGGCCGTGCAGTGGCAGCACGCGGTCTGGTGGTTCGTGGCGCTGGTGCTGCTGGTGATGCGGCCGGTGGCGGTGGCGGCCGGGCTCGTCGGCACCCGCCCGACGGCGGCGCAGCGCGGGCTCATCGCGTGGTTCGGCATTCGCGGCATCGGCACGCTCTACTACCTGCTCTATGCGCTGAACCACGGCCTGTCGGGAACGCTCGGCGACACCTTGACGGCGCTGACGCTGTCGGTCGTGGTGGCGTCGATCGTCCTGCACGGCATCTCGGTCACGCCGTTGATGGCCTTGTACCAGCGTGCACTGAAACCGCGGCCCAGCCATTTCGCGCCCACGCAGCCGCGGTCGATCGCCGTGCGGCGCTGAACCTGCTTTCCCCCGCAGTCGCTTTCCAACCCCGAAAAAGGAGAATACCCATGAGCATTGGCACCATCTTGCTGATCATCCTGATCCTGCTGCTGATCGGCGCATTTCCAAGCTGGCCGCACAGCCGGGGCTGGGGCTACGGGCCCAGCGGCGGCCTCGGGCTCGTCGTCATCGTCGTCATCGTGCTGCTGTTGATGGGGCGCATATGAGGTCGTGGATGCAAGCCGCCTTCCTGGGCTTGCTGGCTCTGGCGCTGACGGGCTGCGGCGACACCGCCACGCTGCCCGTGGCCGCGGGCACCGGCCCGCGGCCGACGCTGCCGCCCCCGCACGTGACGCTGATTCCCACCGTCAACGTCGCGCCGGCCGACCCCTGGCGGCCGGGCCAGACGCCGCAGGCCGCAGCCGGCCTGCGCGTGCAGGCCTTCGCGGGCGGCCTGTCGCACCCGCGCTGGCTGCACGTGCTGCCCAACGGCGACGTGCTGGTGGCCGAGAGCAACGCGCCGCCCAAGCCGGAAGACGGCCGCGGCATCAAGGGCTGGGTGATGGGCCTGATGATGAAACGCGCGGGCGCCGCGACGCCGAGCGCGAACCGCATCACGCTGCTGCGCGACGCCGACGGCGACGGCGTCGCCGAGCAGCGCTCGGTGCTGCTGCAGGGGCTGAACTCGCCGTTCGGCATGGCGCTCGTCGGCGACGCGTTGTTCGTCGCCGACACCGACGCCGTGATGCGTTTTGCGTACCACGCGGGCGACACGCGCATCGACAGCCCGGGCAGCGTGCTGCTGACGCTGCCGGCGGGTCCGATCAACCATCACTGGACAAAGAACATCGTCGCCAGCCGCGACGGCAGCAAGCTCTACGTCAGCGTCGGCTCGAACAGCAACGCGGGCGAAAACGGCATCGCGGCCGAGGCCGATCGCGCAGCGATCTGGCAGGTCGATGTCGCGACCGGCGTGCACCGCGTGTTCGCCACCGGCCTGCGCAACCCCAACGGCATGGCCTGGGAGCCCGTCAGTGGCGCGCTCTGGGTCGTCGTCAACGAACGCGACGAACTCGGCAGCGACCTCGTGCCCGACTATCTGACCGCCGTGCACGAGGGCGCCTTCTACGGCTGGCCCTACAGCTACTACGGCGCCCACATCGACGAGCGCGTGAAGCCGCCGCGCCCCGAACTGGTGGCCAGGGCCACGGTGCCGGACTACGCACTCGGCCCGCACACGGCGTCGCTCGGACTCGCATCGTCGGTCGGCAACCACCTGCCGGCGGTCTATGCACAAGGCATGTTCATCGGCCAGCACGGCTCGTGGAATCGCAAGCCGGCCAGCGGCTACAAGGTCATCTTCGTGCCCTTCGGCGACGGCGGGAGGCCGCTCGGCGCGCCGCTCGACGTGCTGACAGGTTTTCTCGGCAGCGACGGCCACGCACACGGCCGGCCGGTGGGCGTGGCGATCGACCGCCAGGGCGCACTGCTGGTGGCCGACGATGTCGGCAACACCGTGTGGCGCGTCAGCGCCGCGCCATGAGCGCGCCGGTGAAGACGCTTGCGCGCTGGCTGCTGAGCGCCGGCCTCGGCCTGGCGCTGCTGTCGGCCTGCAGCAGCCTGCCCGTGCTGGTGCCCGACCTCGCGCCGCAGCGCGGCACACCGGTGCCCATTGCAGGCGCGCGCGGCCCGCTGAGCCCGGCGCAGAGCAAGGCGGTGCTGGCCAGGCTCAAGCGCGGCGGCAGCGAGCCGACCGACATCTTCAGCCGCCACCTCGCGCTCGAGGAATCGCTCACCGGCAGCCCGCTCACCGCAGGCAACAACGTGACGCTGCTGCAGAACGGGCCGAACACCTACCGGGCGATGATCGACGCCATCATGGGCGCACGCGACCACGTCAACATGGAGACCTACATCCTCGAAGACGACGAGGTCGGCCGGCGCTTCGTCGAGGCGCTCCTGGCCAAGCGCCGCGAAGGCGTGCAGATCGACCTGATCCACGACAGCGTGGGCACGCTGCACACGCCGAAGGCGTTTTTCCAGCGCCTGAAGGACGCCGGCATCGAGGTGCTCGAATTCAACCCGGTGAATCCGCTGCGCGCGCACGGCGACTGGGAACTCAATCAGCGCGACCATCGCAAGCTGCTGGTCGTCGACGGCAAGGTCGCGTTCCTGGGCGGCATCAACATCAGCAGCGTCTATTCGGGCGGCTCGTTCGGCCGCGGCTCGCGCGCGCCCTCGCACGAAGATGATCCGCGCTGGCGCGACACCGACATCGAAGTGCGCGGCCCGGTGGTGGCCGACTTCCAGAAGCTCTTCATGCAGACCTGGGCCGCGCAGCACGGTCCGCCGCTGCCGCAGCGCCAGTGGTACCCGGCGCTGCACAGCGTGGGCAACGAGGTCGTGCGTGCGATCGGCAGCTCGCCCGACGATCCCTACAGCCAGATCTACGTCACGCTGCTGTCGGCCATCGGCGCGGCCGAAAGCAGCGTGCACCTGACGAATGCCTACTTCGTGCCCGACCCGCAACTGCTGACGGCCCTGAAGGACGCCGCGCGGCGCGGTGTCGATGTGACGCTGATCCTGCCCAGCAAGAGCGATTCGTGGCTGGTATTCAGCGCCGGCCGCAGCTATTACACCGACCTGCTCGAAGCGGGCGTGAAGATCTACGAACGGCGCGGCGTCATCCTGCATTCGAAGACGGCGCTCATCGACGGCGTCTGGTCGACCATCGGTTCCACCAACCTCGACTGGCGCAGTTTTCTGCACAATCAGGAGATCAACGCCGTCGTGCTGGGCGCCGAGTTCGGCACCCAGGTGCAGGCGATGTTCGACCGCGACCTCAAGCAGTCCACCGCGATCACGCTGGAACAATGGAAGCGGCGCACGGTGGATCTGCGTTTGAAGGAGTGGTTCGGCCGGCTGTGGGAATACTGGCTCTGAGCGTGGGCTGCGACGCCGCACCACCTGAACACGGGGTCGGAATCGTCCTACAACTCAAACAGCGCGGCCCCGATACACTCTGCCGGCGCAATGCGGCACGCTATGGTTCATTGCAGCCCCACCGATGCGCCCCTTGAAAGCCTTCATCGTCGAAGACAGCCCGGTCATCCGGGAGAACCTGGTGGCAGCACTCGAAGAACTCGTGCCGCTGCAGGTTGTGGGCTCGGCCGACGACGAGGCCGGCGCGGTGGGCTGGCTCACCGACCACGCCAACCAGTGCGACATCGCCATCGTCGACATCTTCCTGCGCAGCGGCTCGGGCATGGGCGTGCTGCGTGCGCTGCGCGCCGACGAACGCGCACCTGAACGCGTGGTGCTGACGAACTACGCGTCGAGCGATCTGCGTCGCCAGTGCCTGGCGCTGGGCGCCACCCGCGTCTTCGACAAGTCGGGTGACATCGACGCCCTGGTCGAACACTGCGCAGCCATGGCCGCCCAGCGCGACGCTTCGTGATCCGGCGCGGCATCGATGGCGTGGTCTGAGCTGCGCAACAGCCGCTTCGCGGCGCCGCTGGCCGTGGTACTGGCGCTGGCCCTCCTGGCCGCCAACGAGCTGAGCTATCAGCGCGCGGCCACCGTCATCAACGAACGCCAGCAACTGCTGGACAACCGCAACACCATCGGCAGCGTGTTGCGGCTGGTGCTCGAGGCCGAAGGCGGTCAGCGCGGTTACCTCATCACCGGTCGGCCCGAATACCGTGAGCCGTACAACCGCGCCGTGGTGCAGCTCGAGGACCGCCTGAACCGGCTGTCGCAGCAGTCTCTCGACGATCCGCAGCGCCAGGCCCAGGCGCGCGAACTGACCGAACTCGTGCGCCAGAAGATGGCCGAGATGAAGACGACGATGTCGCTCTTCGACGAACACAAGGAAGAGGCCTGGCGCGGCCTGATGCTGACCGACATCGGGCGCGAAAAGATGCAGGCCATCGACAAGCTCGCGCGCACGATGGCGCAGCGCGAGACCGACCGCATCAGGGTCGTCGGCACGGTGCTCGACGACACCTTGCTGCTGGCGCGCGTGGGGCTGGCGCTGCTGGTGCTGATCAGCCTGGGCGTGCTGCTGGCGCTGATGCGCCAGGCGCGCCACCTTGAACTGGAACGCCAGATGCGCAGCGCCGAGTTGCAGACCGAGCGCGACCGCCTCGAAGGCGAGGTCGAGCGGCGCACGAGCGACATCACCGAAGTGGCACGCCATCTGCAGACGGTGCGCGAAGACGAGCGCAGCCACCTGGCGCGCGAACTGCACGACGAACTCGGCGGCCTGCTGACGGCGGCCAAGCTGGAGGTGGCGCGCGTGCGCAAGCGGCTCGCCGGCAGCAACCCCGAGGTCGGCGAACGCATCACGCAACTCGTGCGCACGCTGGACGCCGGCATCGCGCTCAAGCGCCGCATCATCGAAGACCTGCGGCCGTCGTCACTGAGCAACCTGGGCCTGAAGGCGGCACTCGAGATTCTGTGCCGCGAATTCGCCGAGAGCGCCGAGATCGAGATGGCAGCCGAGATCGACGAGGTCGCGCTCGACGACGCCAGCCAGCTCACCGTCTACCGGCTGGTGCAGGAGGCGCTGACCAATGTCGCCAAATACGCGCAGGCGCATCTCATCCAGGTATCGCTGAAAGCCGAAGACGGCTGCGCCGTCGTCAGCATCGCCGATGACGGCGTCGGCTTCGACGTCTCGCAGCGCTCGCGGGCCGCGCATGGCCTGGCCGGCATGCGCTTTCGCGTGCAGTCGGCCGCCGGCGAGCTGAACGTGAGGTCGGCGCCGAACCACGGCACGACCATCATCGCGCGACTGCCGCTGGATGCCAGCCGCACGCCGGGCTGACGCGAACCTGTCGGACAAGCCCCACAGCACGCCGCGCAGCCGGCCGACAGCCGGCGCGCCCGCGATCTCCGACCATGCCGATACGCAAACACGGCCTGAATGCCGCAGGAGATCAAGATGATGGCAAGCAACCGGGGCTCGCTGCTCGCCGCACCGCTGTTGCTCAGCGCGCTGTGTCTGAGCGCCTGCAAGGACGACGACGTGCCGGCACCGCAGGTGGCAATGAACAGCCAGAGCGCGCCGCAGCGCACGCACGCTGCACAGGCCGCGCCCGATCCGGTGCGCGCGAGCCACCCCGAACTGCGCGGCCATGTGGTGGACATCGAGCCCATCACCGCGCAGGACGCGCCCAGCGGCGCCGGCGCCGCGGTGGGCGGCGTGCTGGGCGGCGTGCTCGGCCACCAGGTCGGCGGTGGCAGCGGTCGCACCGCGGCCACGGTGGTCGGCGCCGTCGGCGGCGCCGTACTCGGCAACAACATCGAGAAGCATCGTTCGAGCCACGTCGTGGGCTACAGCGTCAACGTGCGCACCGACAACGGGGACCTGCGTTCATTTCAGCGCAGCGACGTGAAGGATTTGTCGGTCGGCGCCAATGTGCGCATCGTCGGCGGCGGTGTGCAGCCCGCCTGAGCTTGAGCCCTTGAAGCCATTCGCCAGGTGCCCGAAGTCCCAAGTTCCCCCAAGGAGAAGACCCCATGAAGACCTGCCTGATCCTGGCCGCCGCCGTGTCCGCCCTGGCCGTGCTGGGCACCACCGGCTGCGCCGTCGAGCGCCACCAGCAGACCGTCGGCTCGTACATCGACGACGCCACGCTGACGACGCGCGTGAAGGCCAAGTTCGCCGAAGACCCGCAAGTCAGCGCGATGGCGATCAGCGTTGAAACGCTCAAAGGCACGGTGCAGTTGTCGGGCTTCGCAAAGTCGATGGAAGAAAAGCAGAAGGCCGGTCGCCTGGCATTGGCGACCTCGGGCGTCGTAGCGGTGCGCAACGACATCGTCGTGCGAAGCTGATGGCGCGCAGGTTCTGACAGAAGCGTGAAAGGCAGCGCGCCCGGGCGTCAACCGAAACGTCGGGCCCGCGTTGTGCTCAGGGCCGGTCATCGCCCGCGGGCGCTGGGCGGTTCTTGCAAACGACCCTTCCCTATCGAAAGTCAGAGATTCCCATGAACAAGTTCGTCGCTACCCTGAGCCTGGCCCTTTTTGCGGCCGTCGCCTTCAACGCCCAGGCAGCAGAAGCCGCCGCCCCGACCGCCACGGCCAGCGCGCCGATGGCCAAGCATGCCCACAAGAAGCACGCGAAGAAGGCCGTGAAGAAGGAAGAGGCGAAGAAGGACGAAGCGAAGAAGTAAGCCCCTTCGTTTCAACCGGCAGGCGCTGCGGCGCCTGTCGGCTTTTGTGGCCCGGCGTTGATGGCTTTGCGCGACGCCGACCGCCGCCTCACCAGCGTGTCGTCAACGCCAACCAGGCATCGGGCAGATGCTGGTTGATCTGGGTCTCGAGCCACCTGTCGCCGCCGCTGAGGATCGCGGCGCCGAGCAACAACAACAGCACGCCGAACACACGTTTGGCGCGCGATGCATGGCGCAGAACACCGCTGCGCATGCGCGCGAAGCCGGCGCGCGAGGCGTAGGCCGCGGCCACCAGCGGCAGCGCCGCGCCGATGCCGAACAGCCCCAACACCAGCGCACCGTGCAGCGTCGCTGCAGGGCCTGCGCTGCCTCCGGCATCGCCTGCGCTCTGCGCCAGCAGCGCCAGCGTCGAGCCCAGCAGCGGCCCCGAGCAGGGGCTCCACACCAGGCCCAGCAGCGCACCCAGCAGCAAGGCGCCGCCGAGCGTGTCACGTCGCAGACCGCCCGCGGCCGCGTCGGCAGACGTGGCCAGCGGCGACATCCACGCACTCAAGCGCGCATCGAGCGCCGGCGCCAGCATCACGACGCCGAAGGCCAGCAGCAGCAGTGCGCCGAATTCGCGCACGCGCTCGCCGTCGAGGCCGAGGGTCTCGCCCAGCGTGCCGATCACGAGGCCGGCGATGGCAAAGCTCAGCGCCATGCCCAGCCCCATTGCCAGCGGCGCCAGACGGTGCCGCTGCACGCCGCCGCCCAGCACCAGCGGCAGCAGCGGGAACACGCAGGGCGACAGCGTCGTCAGCGCACCCGCGGCCAGGCTCAGCGCCAGCGCTGCGGCGGCCATCGCCGTGTCAAAGCGCTTTTTTCAACAGCGCACGCAACGCGTCGGGGTCGGTCTGGCCGGTGGAGCGCGTGCGCTCCTGGGCGCCGTGGTAGACGATCAGCGTGGCCTGCGCCGGAACCTTGAGCTGCTTGCGCAACGCGCGCTCGCTGTCGTAGTCGGCCGACAGGACGGTCAGGTCCAGACCCGGCTCGGACTTCATGGCTTCGAAGACCTTGTCTTGCGCCCGACAGGTGGGGCACCAACTGGCGTGGAAGTGCAGCACCACCGGCTGGCCGCCGGCCTGCGCCGCGGCCAGGGCCTGCGCGCTGTAGGGCTTGATGACCAGCGCCTGGGCCCCGAAGGCCGCCAGCGCCAGCGCGCCGGCCACGAGCCTGTGATTCCATTTCATGGCATGTCTCTTTCTTTAGGAGCCCCCGAACCAGTTGTAGCCCTGGTTTTCCCAGTAGCCGCCGGGGAAGGTGTTGGTGACGAAGATGGCCTGGATGTGCTTCGGATTCTTGTAGCCCAGCTTGGTGGGCACACGCAGCTTCATCGGAAAGCCGTATTTGGGCGGCAGCGTCTGGCCGTCGTAGCGCAGCGTCAACTGCGTCTGCGGGTGCAAGGCGCTCGCCATGTCGATGCTCGTGAAGTAGTCGTCGGCACATTGGAAGCCGACGTACTTCGCCGTCGTGTCGGCGCCGACGCGGCGCAGGAAATCGGCGAACGGCACGCCGCCCCAGCGGCCGATGGCGCTCCAGCCTTCGACGCAGATGTGGCGCGTGATCTGCTCGGCCTGCGGCAGCGTGTTCAGCTCGGGCAACGTCCAGCGGCGCTTGTCGGCCACGAGACCGCCCACCTCGAGGCGGAAGCTGTCGCCGTCGACCACCTTCACCTTGTCTTCGGTGTAGTAGGCGTTGAACGGGAAAGGCCGCGTGATTTGCGACTGCGCGTAGGTCGGCGCCAGACGGCCGGCGTCGAACAGCCAGAGCTGCACGTCGTCGTTGAGGCGCGAGATGCGCATCAAGGCCTTGTCGACGCTGGCGTCGTCGACGAGGGAACAGCCGCCGAGCATCGCCACGCCGCCGAGCGTCAGCGTGTTCAGCCCGCCGCGCAGAAAGCGGCGCCGCAGCGGTTCATGCATCTGCTTGAGCGCCGCCTTGACGATGGCGTCGGCGTCGGCGTTCACGGGTTGGCATTTGAACATGTGGCTCTCCCCTTCAGCGCCCGCGCAGCATGGCCAGCAGCGTGCGCGGCACCAGTGTGACCATCAGCAGATGCACGGCGACGAAGGCCACCAGCAAGGCCATGGCGACGAAGTGCACATGGCGCGCGAGCTCGTAGCCGCCCATCATTTCACGCAGCAGCGGAAACTGCACCGATTTCCAGATCGCCAGCCCCGACAGCACCAGCACCACGATGTCGAGCATCACGAACAGATAGGCGGCGCGCTGCACGCTGTTGTAGTGGCGCGGGTCGTCATGGCTGAGCCGGCCCTTCAGCGCCGCCAGCGTGTCGGCAAGCACGGTGCGCGGCGAGAGCGGAAAGAACTTCGTGAACAGCCGCCGCGTGCCGACGTTGAACAGCAGGTAGATCACACCGTTGGCGACCAGCAGCCACATGGCCGCGAAGTGCCACAGCAGGGCACCGCCGAGCCAGCCGCCGAGCGTGATGCCGTCGGGGAATCGGAAGTTGAACAGCGGCGACGCGTTGTAGACGCGCCAGCCGCTGGTGACCATCACGAACACCGCGATCACGTTCAGCCAGTGCGTGGTGCGCAACCACAAGGGGTGGATGGTGGGGGTCGGATTCAAGGCATCTCCTGCGAGCGTGGCGATCAGTCGCGCCGGAACCGTTTTCCTTACGCTCAGACCACATTCAGCTCGCGCAGCGGCTGGCCGTCCAGCACACGGCGCCAGCCCAGCGCCGACAGGTCCAGCGTGCGGAAACCCCCATGCACCACCAGTTCGGCCAGCGCGCGCCCCACCGCCGGCGCCTGCTGCACGCCGTGGCCGCTGAAGCCGTTGGCGAACAGCAGGTTCGGCACGTCGGGGTGGGCGCCGAGGATGACGTTGTGGTCCAGCGTATTGACATCGTAGTGGCCGGCCCAGGCGCTCAGCAGCCGCGCCGCCTCGAAGCCCGGCACACGCGCGGCAAGCATGGGCCACAACCGGTCCTCGAACCACTGCAGCGGCACGTCGAAGTCGTGGCATTCGGGGTCTTCGCTCACGGGCGGCGCCATGCCGCACAGAAAACCGTTGCCCTCGGGGCGGAAGTACAAGCCGCAGGGATCGATGACGAGCGGGCACTGCGGCAGCCGCGCCGGGCTGGCGAAATGGAAGACGCAGCGCTTGCGCGACTGCACCGGCAGCACGATGCTGGCGCTGGCCGCCAGCGCGGCGGCGCCGGTGCCGGCGGCATTGATGAGCGTGCCGCAGCCGACGCGGCTGCCATCGGCCAGGCGCAGCGCGTGCACGCCGGCACCCCCGCGTTCGAGCGCCAGCACCTCGGCGTGCCGGACCTGCGCGCCGGCGTCGATCGCCTTGCGCCGCAGGCCGTGCATCAAGGCGTGCGCATCGAGCCAGCCTTCACCGCTGCGGCCCAGCGTGGCGGCGCCCAGGTCCGCGGTGTGCAGCCACGGGAAGCGCGCGCGCAGCGCGTCGCGCTCCAGCCATTCGATGTCGGCCCCTTCGGCGCGTTGCAGCGCGTGGTTGCGCGCCAGCACGGCGCGGCCCGCGTCGCCGGCCAGGAACAGGTAGCCGTCTTCGCGCAGACCGATCGCCGGCACCTCGCCGTTCACCGCCAGCGCCTGCGGCGCGCGCATGAAGGCGGTGCCGAACATCGACATGCGGATGTTCTCGGGCGTCGAGAACTGATGGCGTATCGACGCCAGCGAACGCGTCGTCGCGCAGCGGCTGTAGCTCGGGTCACGCTCGATGACGAGCAGCGAGCCATCAAATCCGGAGTGGGTGCTCAGGAAGTAGGCCGCGGCGCTGCCGACGACGGCGCCGCCGACGATGACGACATCGAAACTTTCATTCATGGGCCCAGTGTTCCAGAATCGGCCGATGAACGACACCGACCTTGCCGATCTCAGCGCCACCGAACTGCTGCAGCACTACGCCGCCGGCACGGCCTCCCCGCTCGAAGCCACGCATGCGGTGCTGGCACGCATCCGTGTCGTCGATCCGGTGCTCAACGCGTTCTGCCTCGTCGACGACGAAAGCGCGCTGAAAGACGCGCGCGAGAGCAGCGCGCGCTGGTCGCGCGGCGCGCCGATGGGACCGCTGGACGGCGTGCCGGTGTCGATCAAGGACTTGATCCTGACACGCGGCTGGCCCACGCGGCGCGGCTCGCGCACGGTGGACGCTGATCAACCCTGGCCCGACGACGCGCCCGCGGTGGCGCGGTTGCGCGAAAGCGGCGCCGTGCTGCTGGGCAAGACGACGACACCCGAATACGGCTGCAAGGGCGAGACGAATTCGCCGCTCACCGGCATCAGCCGCAACCCGTGGAATCGTGAACGCACGCCGGGGGGTTCGTCGGGCGGCGCGGCGATCGCGGTGGCCACCGGCATGGGGCCGCTGGCCATCGGCACCGACGGCGCCGGCAGCATCCGCATCCCGTGCGGCTTCTGCGGCATCTTCGGGCTGAAGCCGAGTTTCGGCCGCGTGCCGGCCTACCCGCTGTCGCCCATGGGCACGGTGGCGCACCTCGGGCCGCACAGCCGCAGCGTGCGTGATGCGGCGCTGATGCTCAACGTCATCAAGCGCCCGGACAACCGCGACTGGACCTCGCTGCCGCCCGATGCGAGCGACAGCACGGCCGCGCTGGAGCAAGGCGTGCGCGGCCTGCGCATCGCCTATTCACCGACGCTGGGCTACGCAAAAAACGTGCATCCCGAGATCGCCGCCGCGGTGGCCGCGGCGGTGCGCGAACTGCAAGGGCTGGGCGCGCACGTCGAAGCGGTCGACCCCGGCTTCGAAGACCCGCTGGACATCACCACCGGCTTGTGGTTCGCCGGCGCGTGGACGATCTGGAATTCGCTGACGCCGGCGCAGCAGGCCGTGGCCGACCCCGACTTCGCGGCCCAGGCGTACCTGGGTGAGCGGCTGAGCGTGCTCGATCTGCAGCGCCTGCATCTGCGCCGCGGCGCACTCGGTTCGCAGATGCGCCAGTTCATGCAGCGCTTCGACCTCATCGCAACACCCACCTTGGCGGTGCCGGCCTTCGAGGCCAGGCCCGCCGGCCACCAGACCATGGATGCCGCTGCGATGCTGGCCTGGACGCCGTTCAGCTACCCGTTCAACCTGACGCAGCAGCCGGCCTGCACCATTCCCTGCGGGCTGACCACGGACGGTCTGCCGATCGGGCTGCAGCTCGTGGGCCCGATGTTCGCCGACAACCTGGTGCTGCGCGCCGCACGCGCCTACGAGACGCTGCGCCCGGTGGTGCGTGCGCCGCTGCCGGCCTGAGCCAACCTCAAGCGCCTTCGCGCTCCTGCAGCAGCCGCCACATCACCTTGCCCGAGCCGCTCTTGGGCAGCGCATCGACGAACTCGACGATGCGCGGCACCTTGTACGCCGCCATGTGCTCGCGCGCCCAGGCCATGATGTCGTCGGCCGTGGTCTTGCCGCGCGCATCGGCGCGCAACACGATCACCGCTTTCACGGTCTCGCCGCGGTAGGCGTCTTTGGCCGCGATGATGCAGGCTTCCTGCACCGCGGGGCACTTGAAGAGCAGCAGTTCGACCTCGCTCGGCCAGACCTTGAAACCGCTCGCATTGATCATGCGCTTCAAGCGGTCGGTGATGAAGAAGTAGCCTTCGTCGTCGACGCGCCCGAGGTCGCCGGTGCGGAAGAACGGCTTGCCGTCGATCTCGATGAACGCCGACCGCGTGGCCTCGGGGTGGCCCCAGTAGCCTTTGAAGACCATCGGCCCGTGCGTCACGATCTCGCCGGTCTCGCCCGCCGGCAGTTCCTGCAGCGTGGTGATGTCGACGACACGCGAATCGACGCCGAAGATCGGGATGCCCAGGCACTGCAGCTTCGCGCGTTCGGGCGGGTTGGCATGGCTGGGGGCGGCGGTCTCGGTGAGGCCGTAGCCTTCGGCGAAGGTGAGGCCGAATTCCTGCTGCAGCCTTTCGGCCACCGCGTGCGGCATCGCCGCGCCGCCGCCCGACAGGTAACGCAGGCTGCCGAGGTCGAAGCTCTTGTAGTTCGGGCTGCCGAAGAGATCGATGATCATCGTCGGGATGCAGGTCCAGTGCGTGACCTTGTGGCGCGAGATCAGGCGGCCCGCCAGTTCACGGTCCCAGCGCGGCAGGATGACGACGGTGGTGCCGGTGTAGATCGGCCCGAGCACGCCGTACAGCATGCCGGTGATGTGGAACATCGGCACCACGCCCAGGCTCACCGACTCGGCGCTGGCGTGGCCCCAGAGCGCGCCGCCTATCGTGTTCGGCATCAAGGTGCGGTGCGTGTGCATGCAACCCTTGGGCATGCCGGTGGTGCCCGAGGTGTAGGGCAGCAGCGCCAGGTCGTCGGGCTGCGCCGTGTGCGGGCCCGGCAGGTGGCCGGCGGCCAGCGCATCGCCCCAGCGCACGGCGCCGGGCGGCAACGCGGGGTCCGAACGCAGCCACTCCAGCAATGCCGGCGTCGGCGCCTCGGCGGGGTCGAGCTCGCCCGCGGGCATGGCATCGGTGAAGCGCGTGACGAGCAGGCAGTTGACGCGCTGGTCTTCGGGCACCGCGTCGCTCGCCTGCTGCACGATGGCCGCGAGATCGGCGCTCGTCACCACCGCGCGTGCATTCGCGTCGCTGATGTAGTGGCTCAGCTCCTCGGCACGGTTCATCGGGTTCACCGGCACCACCACCGCGTCCGCGCGCTGGATGGCATAGAACGCGGCCACGTACTGCGGGCAGTTCTGCATGAACAGCAGCACGCGGTCACCACGCTGCACGCCCTGGCTTTGCAGCCAGCCGGCCAGCGCCTCGGCCTGCGCCTTCAGTTCGCTGAACGTGATGCGGCGGCCAAAGAAGAGGTAGGCCGCCTTGTCGGGGTAGCGCGCGGCGCTGACCTCGAGGTTGAACCACAGCGTGGTGGCCGGGATTTCCAGCGTGCGTGGCAGCCGGCTGGGCCAGAAGGCATGCTGCGGGCCGACGCCGTGTGTGGCGGCTGCTGCGGTTGCGGCGGTTTCAGTCATCGTCGAAGTCAAGCTGCAGGCTCCATCTGGAAGGCTTCGTGTGTACCCGGCGCGGCGCCGTGGCGCCATCCAACATTTCCCGATGCGCCCGCCTTCAGCGCATGCCCGGGCTCCGCTTCTGTTCTTCGTTGGCCTTCCACTTCGTGCACTCGGGGTGATGCGCCAGTTCGGGCTTCGCGCATTCACGGTCGATGCAGCGCCACAGCGCCAGCAGCACACGTTTGCCACAGCGTTCGGTGGGGCCGATCAGGCGCGCCGGTGCACTCGGCGGCGCCGAGGCCGCCGCGGCGGCGTGCGGCGCCGATGCCGGCTTCGCCGTTTCGATCACCGGCGCACGGATGATCTCGGCTGACGGCGGCGGCGCTGCCGGCATCGGCTTGACGCTGCTCGCCGGCGTCTTCTTCGGCGCCGGCGCCTTCACCGGCGGCGTCGCGGGCTGACGCCGCGGTGCTGCTCCTGTCGTGTCGGCCGGCGCCGGCTCGTTCTGGCGCGCCGGCAATGCGGCCGGGGGCGCCACCATCACGGCAGGCGCCGACGCCACCATGGCGCTGGCGGGTGCTGCCTCGGAGGCCGGTGCGGGCGCGGGCGCGGGTGCATTCACAACGCCATTCGTCGACGCCGGCGCCGACACCGGTGCAGCAGCCGCAGAGTCGGCCGGCGCGACGGCGGTGGAGCGCGGCCACAGGAAATACGCCGCCGCCACGATCAGCAGCAGCACGACCAGCAAGGCCGGCACCAGCCGCGACGCTGGCGGCGTTGCACCCGGCACGGCCTGCATCGCCGGCGGCACCGATGAAGGCGGCGGCGCGGAGAGTGGCGCAGCGGGCGGCGGCGATGCAGGGGGTGCAGGAGACGATACAGGCGATGCAGGCGATGCAGGCGGCGCGGCCACGCCTGCCGCTGTGGGGCGCGCTGCCGGCACGATCACCGTCGCCGCGTCTTCGGCCTGGGCGCCCGTCGCAGCGGCGGCAGCCGCGCTCGTGCCCAGCACCTGCGTACGCTCCCAGTCGGTCTGCGGCACCGGCGCCAGCGTGCGCGGCAGCGGCGGGGGCGCGCGCCCTTCGAGCACGTCGCGCAGCGCGGCCACGCTCTGCGGGCGGTCGTTAGGCCGCGGCGCAAGCATCCAGTCGACGGTCTGCAGGAAGCTCGTCGAACAGCCCGCCAACGCCTGCGCCGCCAGCGGCGGCTGGCCGTCGTGCACCGCACGCGCGGTGGCCGGCGCCGGCGGCCGGCCGAGCAGCAGAAAGTGCAGCGTGGCGCCGAGCGCGTAGAAGTCGGTCCACGGCCCCTGCTTCACCGAACCGGCTTCGCCGTACTGTTCGATCGGCGCGTAGGCGGGCTTGAGGATCGCCGTCAAGTTCTGGCTCTTGTCGCTGATGACGCGCCGCGCGGCGCCGAAATCCAGCAGCACCGGCAGACCGCCGGCCTCGATGACGATGTTGTCGGGTGCGATGTCGCGGTGGTAGACGCCTTCGTCGTGCAGGCGTTCGATGGCGCCCAGCAGCGGCATCAGCAGACCGCGCAGCCAGGCTTCGTCGGGCGCCATCGCCATGCCGGCGCGCACCTCCTTCAGCGTGCGCCCCGCGAGCACCGGCATCGCCATGTACGCGGTGCCGTTGGCTTCCCAGAAGCGGTGCACCTTCAGCAGCGACGGGTGGTCGAAACGCGCCAACAGCCGCGCTTCGTTGACGAAGGACTTCAGCCCCAGCGAGAAGGTGTCGGCGTCGGACTGCGAACGCAGCGAGACATGCAGCGTCTCGGTGCGCCCGGCCAGCGACTGCGGCATGTATTCCTTCACCGCGACCTCGCGCTCCAGCGCATGGTCGAAGGCGAGGTAGACGATGCCGAAGCCGCCGATGCCCAGCACCCGCTTCAGTTCATATTCGCCAAGGCGCGTGCCGCGCGGCAGCGCCATCGGCGGATCGGCTTGGGCAGGGTCGAAGGGCATCGGGCGGGAAGCTTAACATTCGGGTCCGCAGCCGCCGCGGCGACTGCGGGCGCGGCGCGCCGTCGTCGTGCCGCCTTTCTCCCCCGCGCGCCCTTTTCGCCCGCCCTTTCGTGCCCGCTCCCGAACCCCGTCTGTTTGCCCATCGCGCCTTCGTGCGCCTGTGGTTCGCCCGCCTGGCGTCGACGTCGGCCAACCAGATGGTGATGGTGGCGGTGGGCTGGCAGATGTACGACCTCACCGGCTCGGCCTGGGATCTCGGGCTCGTGGGACTGCTGCAGTTCATGCCGGCGGTGCTGCTGGCGCTGCCGGCCGGCCACGTCATCGACCGCGTTCACCGCGCGCGCATCGTCTCGGCCTGCATGGCCGCGCAGTGTTCGGTGGCGCTGCTGCTGTGGGCCGGCAGCAGCTTCGGTTTCGCCGCGCGCGAACTGCTGCTGGCGATATCGGTCGTGCTCGGCGCGGTGCGCGCGTTCCAGATGCCGGCGCAGCAGGCGCTGACGCCGTCGCTGGTGCCGCTGTCGCTGCTGCCGCGCGCGCTGGCCCTCAGCTCGGCCGGCATGCAGGGCGCCATCATCGCCGGCCCCGCGCTGGGTGGCTTCATCTACGTGGCGGGCGCGAATGCGGTGTACGGCAGCGGCGCCGCGCTGTTTGCGCTGGCCGGCGCGCTGTGCCTGCTGGTCGACTATGAACACGTGCCGCGGCGCGCGGGCGCCGTCACCGCCAGGACGCTGTTCGCCGGCGTGCACTTCGTGTGGCAGAACAAGCTGGTGCTGGGCGCGATCTCGCTCGACCTGTTCGCGGTGCTGCTGGGCGGCGCGACGGCGCTGCTGCCGATCTTCGCGAAGGACATCCTGCATGTCGGGCCGTGGGGCCTGGGGCTGTTGCGCGGCGCGCCGGCGCTGGGCGCTTTCGGCACCTCGATCGTGCTCGCGCACCGGCCGGTGCGGCAGCGCACCGGCCTCACGCTGCTCGGCGCCGTTGCGGTCTTCGGCGCCTCCCAGCTCGCATTCGGACTCTCCACGAACTTTGCAATTTCGTTGGCGGCACTGGCAGTGAGCGGCGCGGCCGACATGGTGAACGTGGTGATCCGCCAGACCCTCGTGCAGTTGGAAACGCCTGACGAAATGAGGGGCCGGGTGAGCGCGGTCAACTCGGTCTTCATCGGGGCGTCCAACCAGCTCGGCGAGTTCGAGTCCGGTGCCACGGCAGCAGTGCTCGGCCCGGTGGGCTCGGTGCTGCTGGGCGGCGTGGGCACGCTCATCGTGGCGGGCCTCTGGCTGCGCCTGTTCCCCAAGCTGGCCGCCCACGATGCGTGGAGCCCGCCACCGATGGATCAAGCTTCCCGCCACGGGTCCGGCTCCGCCGGCCCGTCGGCGGACGGCCCCCTCGGGGGGTAGCGAGCGAAAGCGAGCTTGGGGGCAAACATTCAGCCACGCTTGGCCTTCATGTGCGCGCGCGCCGCGCGGCCGCGCGCCTTCCACATCGACACCTGCTGCTTGCGCTCGAGCGCGCTCTGCGTGTCGCGCCGGGCCTCGCGCAGCAGCTTCTGGAAGCTGCGCAGGCGCTCGGGCGCCACGCCGTCGCGCACCGCGCAACCGGGCTCGTCTTCGTGCCGGCAGTCGCGGAAGCGGCATTGCAGCGCCAGCGTCGTGACATCGTCGAAGACGCTGCCGATGGCGCCGGCCTCGCTGTCCAGGCGCAGCGTGCGCAGCCCCGGAGTGTCGATGATGCAGGCGCCGCCGGGCGCCAGGTGCAGCGAACGCGTGGTGGTGGTGTGGCGGCCGCGGCCGTCGCCGTGGCGCGTGCCGCCGGTGTGCTGCGCCGCGCTGCCGACGAGCGCGTTGGTGAGCGTGCTCTTGCCGACGCCGCTGGAGCCCAGCAACACCAGCGTCTGCCCGGCGCCGAGCCAGGGCGCCAGCGCCACGCGCGGTTCGTCGCCGAGCGCATTGACGGCCAGCACCGCCACACCGGCCGGCACCAGCGTCTGCACTTCGTGCAGGCGGGCTGCGCTGTGCACACACAGGTCGGCCTTGCTGAGCACGACCACGGCCGAGACTTCGGCCAGCCGCACCAACGCCAGATAGCGCTCGAGCCGGCGCAGGTTGTAGTCGTGGTCCAGCCCCATCACCAGCAACGCGGTGTCGACGTTGCTGACGATGACCATGCGCGAGCTCTTGTCGCGCCCGTCGTTGACGCGCCGTGCGATCTGCGTCAGCGGCGGCACGCGCGTGTGCGCCCACCATTCGCCGAAGCCGTTGCGCTGTGCAAGCAGCCAGTCGCCGACCGCCAGCGCATCGCTGTCGGCGAGCAACTGCTGCACCAGCGCCGGCAGCGCGCGCGCCGCGTGCTCGTGCTCGCCATCGTGCAGCGTGAGGCCTTCGCGCTGCACCTCGGTGACGCGCATCAGCGAGGTGTCGGCGCCCTGCGGCGCCAGCGTCATGTATCGATCGAGGATCTGCGGCGTCAGGCCGATGGCCTGCAGCCGCGCCAGGTGGGGAGCGTCGAACATCTGTGGATGGAATTCCGGAAGACGAAAACCAGCATCACGGCAGATGGCCGTGGTGCGCGGGGTTTCAGGGCTTTCCGGCGCGGACCGAAGGTCACGGCGCCACAGAGCGGCTCGAGCGAGCCGAACGCAGAACCGGCGTCAGGTCAGACGACGCAAAGCCGCAGCGGTGTGGGCAAGGTCATGTGGGTTCATGGCAGCCTCCTGCGGTTCGTTGATCGAAGGCGTGAATGTGCCGGACGGCCACGGCGGGCGTCAAGCACGGCAACGGCAAACGGTGGCCGCGCGTTGCCGCGCGGCCACGAGCCGCCACGTCCCTCACGCCGGCGCGGCCGATAGACTCGGCCCATCGACGCGCCGCAGATGTCCATCCACCCCGAACCCTGGCTGCATGTGGACGCGACGCTGATCGTCGCCGACAAGGCCGCCGGCCTGCTGGCCGTGCCCGGCCGCGGCGAGGCGGGCCAGACCTCGCTGGCCGCACAGGCGCAGCGCTGCTTTGCCGACGCGCTGGTGGTGCATCGCCTGGACATGGCGACTTCGGGGCTGATGCTGTTCGCGCGCGGCGCGCTGATGCAGCGTGCGCTCAGCATGGCCTTCGAAGCGCGGCGCATTGACAAGCGCTACGAAGCCGTCGTCGAAGGCCTGCTCGATGGCGACACCGGCGAGATCGATCTGCCGCTGGCGGCCGACTGGCCGAACCGGCCGCGCCAGGTCGTCGATCACGAGCGCGGCAAGCCGTCGCTGACCCGCTGGCGCGTGCTCGAATGCGATGTGCAGACGCGGCGCACGCGGCTGTCGCTGCAGCCGGTGACAGGCCGGTCGCACCAGTTGCGCGTGCATCTGGCGAGCATCGGCCACGCCATCGTCGGCGACGCGCTCTATGCCGCGCCCGCGGTCGCTGCCGCCGCGCCGCGGCTGCTGCTGCACGCCAGCGAACTCGGCTTCGAACACCCGCTGACGATGTTGCCGCTGCGCTTTCACAGCGCGCCGACGTTCTGACTCGCTATGCTGTCGCGCATGCACACCCCCCTGACCATCATCACCGGCGCGTCGCGCGGCCTGGGCCTGGCCCTGGCCGCACAGCGCCTGCGCGAAGGCCATCGCGTGCTCGCCATCGCGCGCCGCGCGCCCGCTCTGCAACACGCGTCGCTCACCGCGTGGACCGTCGACCTCGCCGACCCCGCGCCGGTGGCGCTGAAGCTCGAACTCTGGCTCGGCCAGATCGAGCCGCACTCCATTGCGTCGGCCAGCCTCGTCAACAACGCCGGCGTGGTATCGGCGCTGGCGCCGCTGGGCGGCATCACCGCGGGTGATCTGTCGAACGCGCTGCGTGTCGGCCTCGAAGCGCCGATGCTGCTGGCGTCGGCATTTCTGCGCGCCACGGCGGCCTGGCAACTGCCGCGCAAGCTGTTGTTCATCTCGTCGGGTCTGGGCCGGCGTGCGATGGCCGGCAGCGCGTCGTACTGCGCGGCCAAGGCCGGCATGGACCATCTGGCGCGCGCCATCGCGCTCGAAGAAGCACCGCTGGCCAACGGTGCCAAGGCGGTGTCGCTGGCGCCCGGTGTCATCGACACCGAGATGCAGGTGCAGTTGCGCAGCGCCGACCCGGCGGCGTTTCCCGAACGGGCGCGCTTCATCGGCCTGAAGACCGAAGGCCAGCTCGACAGCGCGGCCACTGCAGCCGCGAAAGTGCTGAAGATCCTGGACCGCGCCGACTTCGGCGACAACGTCGTCACCGACGTGCGCGAAGCCTGACGCGAACAGCCCGTGAACGATCTGATCACCGAGGTTCACCCCGCCGGCTACGCCGTGCTGACGCTGAACCGCCCGCAGGCGATGAACGCCTTGTCACGCGGTCTGATGCGGGCGCTGGCCGACGCGGTGGATGCGCTCGAAGCCGACCCCGCGGTGCGCGTGCTCGTGCTCACCGGCGCCGGCCGCGCGTTCTGCGCCGGGCTCGACCTGAAGGAGCTCGGCTCGGGCCAGGGTTCGCTCGGCCAGGACGGCAACGGCGTCGCCGAAAAAGACCCGGTGGCAGCGCTCGAACGTTTCAGCGGCCCGGTGATCGGCGCCATCAACGGTGCCGCGGTGACCGGCGGCTTCGAGCTCGCGCTCGCCTGCGACGTGCTCTACGCCAGCAGCGACGCACGTTTCGCCGACACCCACACCCGCATCGGCATCGCGCCGGCCTGGGGCTTGTCGCAGAAGCTCAGCCGCGCCATCGGCCCGTACAGGGCACGCGAAGTCTCGTTCTCGGCGTGCTGGGTGGGCGCCGAACAGGCCGCGGCCTGGGGCTTCGTCAACCGCGTGCTGGCGGCCGACGAACTGCTGCCGGCGGCACGCGCACTGGCGCTCGAGATGTGTGGCGCGGTGCCCGCACTGCTGCAGCACTACAAGGCCATCATCCGCGACGGTTATGCGCTGCCGTTCGGCGAAGCGCTGGCGCTGGAGAAGGCCCGTGGCCGCGCCTTCAACCGCGAGGTCGGCGCAGCGGCGATCGAAGCGCGACGCGAAGCCGTGCTCGTGCAGAACCGCCGCGGCGCCTGAGCCGCCGCGCGGCAGCTCAGCCGAGCCAGGCCGCGAGGTCGGCCTTCAACTGCGTCAGGTCGGCTTCACGCGTGTACATCATGTGGCCGGCGTCGTAGTAGCGGTGATCGATGCGCGCCAGCACCTCGGGCGGCGCATCGAGCTGCGCCAGCGACCAGTCGCTGGCGCTGTACGGCGTGCCCAGGTCGTAGCGACCGCTGGCGACGAAGACCTTCATCAGCGGGTTGCGCCGCATCGCGCGCGCGAGTTCGGGGCTGGTGGTGGCGTAGCTGTTGCCCTGGTCCTTGCCGCGGTTCCAGTTCCAGGCAGTGTGGGCGTCGCTGGACAGCACCTCGTAGCGCTGTTCGCTCGTCAAGCCGAGTTGCTCGCCGAAGTAGGCCATCGCGGCCATCGTGTACGGCCCGGCGATGGCTTCGATGCCGGGGTCGAATTCCCACTCGCGCGTGCGGCTGGCCGCCATCGGCCCGGTGCCGCGCGCTTCGAGGCGGCCGACGATGCGGCCCTGCGGGCGCAGCGCCTCGAAAAAATACGTCGCGTCGCTGATGCGCAGGTTCTTCTCTTCGACCAGCGCCAGCGGCAGGCCCGTGAGTTCGCTGATGCGGCGCGCGATGCGGCTGCGGCGCTTGGCGCTCAGCCGCGCACCGGCCAGCAGCGCCGCTGCGTAGTCTTCGTCGACGAAGCTCTCGGCCGCCTCGCGCGCCGCTGCCGGCGACGTGGCGAGTGCGCCCTTGAGCAGGCCGTGGTATTGCGAGACGTTGGCGAAACCGGGCAGGAACAAGGCATACGGCAGGTCGTTGGCGGGCGCGAAGACGAGGCTTTGCAGGTCCATCGCGCACGACACCAGGATCAGCCCGGACAGCACGACGCCCATGCTCTGCAGCTTGTCGGCCAGCGCCGCGCCGCGTGTCGTGCCGTAGCTCTCGCCGGCCAGATAGATCGGCGAGCCCCAGCGCTTGTGGCGCGTCAGCCAGGTGCGCATCACGTCGGCGAGCGCATCGACGTCGCCGTCCACCGACAGCATCTTCTTGCGCGCCTCGGCGCTCGCGGTGGTGGACCAGCCGGTGTGCGGCGGGTCGATGAAGACGAGGTCGAAATGCTCGAACCAGCTGTGCGGGTTGTCGGCCACCGCATACGGCGCGGCCGGCATGCTGCCATCTTCGGGCATCACCACGCGCTTCGGTCCGAGTGCGCCCAGATGAAGCCAGATCGACGCCGAACCCGGGCCGCCGTTGAAGGCAAAACACAGCGGCCGCGTGGCGGCGCCTGCGCCTTTGAGCTGGTAGGACGTGGCCATGATCGCGGCCTGCGGGTCGCCTGCTTCGAGGCCTTCGCTGGTCACGGGCACGAAGGCGGCATCGACGTCGTAGTCGAAGCTGCGGCCACCCAGCGTCACCGAGCCGCTGGACTTCGCGGCCGGCTGCGCAAGCAGTTTTTCGGTGCGCTCACGCGCCTTGCGGTCGGGCTCGGTTTCGCTGGGATTCGCGGGTTTGACGGGTGCGGCGTCGGCCATGTCGGCGGTCCTTTTCGGGCAAAGACGGCGACCTTAACCGAAGCCTTGGTGCCGGGCACCGGCCTCACCCAGCCTGCGCCCTTGCGGCCGGCGACAGGCGACAGGCGACAGGCGACAGGCGACAGGCGTCAGGCGTCAGGCATCAGGCAGCCAGCCACTCGCCATAGCGCCGGATGTCGACGTTGCCGCCGCTGATCACGACGCCGACGCGGCGGCCGCGCAGGTCGAGCACGCCGGCCAGCGCGGCGGCCGCGGCCAGGCAACCGGTGGGCTCGACGACCATCTTCATGCGCTCGGCGAAAAAGCGCATCGTCTCGAGCAACTGCGCATCGCTGACGGTGACGATGCCCGACAGGTGGCGCTGCATCACCGGGAACGTCAGCGCGCCCGCATGCTGCGTCTGCGCGCCGTCGGCAATGGTCTTCGGTGTCTCGATGTGCACGATCTCGCCGCGCGCCAGGCTTTGCTGCACGTCGTTGCCGGCCTCGGGCTCGACGCCGATGACGTCGATGCCGGGCAGCAGGTGCTTGGCTGCCACCGCCGAGCCCGCCGCGAGGCCGCCGCCGCCGACGCAGACGAGCAGCGTGTCCAGCGGGCCGTCGGCCACCGTGTCCTGCAGCAGTTCGAGTGCCGCCGTGCCCTGGCCTGCCATGACGTGCGCGTGGTCGTAGGGCGGGATCAGCGTCATGCCGCGCTCGTGCGCGATGCGCCGGCCGATGGCTTCGCGGTCTTCGCTGTAGCGGTCGTAGAGCACGACCTCGCTGCCCGCCTGACCTTGCTGGTAGCCGCGTGTCGCGGCCAGCTTGGCAGCCGGGCAGTCGTGCGGCATCACGATCACCGAAGGCATGCCCAGCAGGCGCGCCGACAGCGCGGTGGCTTGCGCGTGGTTGCCCGATGAAAACGCGATCACGCCGGCGCGCCGCTGCGCGGGCGTGAACTGCGCGAGCGTGTTGTAGGCGCCGCGGAACTTGAACGCGCCCATGCGCTGGAAGTTCTCGCACTTGAAGAACAACTGCGCGCCGCTGCGCTCGTCGGCGGTGCGCGAGGTGCGCACCGGCGTGCGGTGGGCGACGCCGGCCAGGCGTTGGGCGGCGGCGGCGACGGCGTCGAAATGGAGGGCGAGTTCGGGCATGGGATGTGTCGGAAATGTCATTCGGCAGGCCCCTGGAAACCGGCACGCCGGAACGTCAGCACCAGGGTGTCGCGATAGGCCGGCTGCGCCGGGTCGACGGGTTGGATGGGCGTGCTTTCGTGCACCACGCAGGCGTCGTCGAGCAGCAGCACGCTCCACGGTTCGCTCAGCGTGAAGCGCACACCCTGCGGGCCGCGGGCATCGAAGACACGCGTCTCGCCGCCCTTCACGTTGTGGCGTGCCACCAGCACCACCGCCACCAGATCGACGCCGTCGCGGTGTGCGCCTTCGGGCGTCGGGCGGCCGATGCCGTCGGTGCAGTCGATGCGAAACGTGTGCGCTTCCACGTACCAGGGTCGGGCGCCGCCGAGCCGGCTGGCGGTGGCAGCCAGACCGACGATCAGGCTGTGCCAGGCGGGGTCGGCCGCCAGCGCGGCCGGCAGCGGCTCGAACCAGCGTTCGATGCCGCCGTGCAGTGCGTTGTAGGCCACCGGCTGCCAGTGCGCGCGGTGCGGCGCGGCGAGCATCTGCGCGCCGTCGACGACAAAGCAGCCGTGGCGGCGGCGCCGGTAACGGCCACCGTCGCGCAGATGCGTGTCGGGCGGCAGATCGTTCCACAGCGACGGCCAGCGCTGCAGCGCAGCCGTGGCTGTGTGCGTCAAGACGGCGAGCGAGCCGGCATCGAGCACCGCGAAGCCGGCGCTCGCGAGCTGGGCATCGAGGTCGGACAACGCGGTGAGTGGCGGCGGCGGTGAACTGGTCATGGGCGGTGCGCGCAACAAGGCAGGCGAGGCTGGAGTTTGTCAGCAAATCGACAACCCGCGCCGGCCCGCACAACCACAACGCGCGCGCAGCCCGCGCACACCGTGTGCACGCGCGTACCATGAGCGTTGCGGGCCAGACGCCTGCGCCGGAGGCTCCTCATGTTGCGCTGCATCCTGCTTTTTTGCTGCACTGTGCTTGCTGCCTGCGCGGGCCCGCCGGCGGCGCCGCCACGGCCGCAGGCAGGCCTGTTCCACGACGAGGCCTTCGCGCCGCCGCAGCAGCACATCGACGCCAGCGAACTCTTCACGCTCACCGACACCATGCGCCAGCGTGTGCTGAAGGCAGCGAACCCGCTGAGCAGCGAAGGCGATCCGCGGCGCCGCCTGCTCGACGTGCTGTACCACAAGGAGCGGCTGGAGGTGCAGTACGACGCCGCCGTCACGCGCACCGCGGCGCAGACCTACGCGGCGCGCGCCGGCAACTGCCTGTCGCTGGTCATCATGACGGCGGCCTTCGCGAAGGAACTGGGCCTGCCGGTGGAATTCCGCAGCGTCGACGTCACCGAGAGCTGGATGCGCAGCGGCGACCTCTACTTCGGCAGCGGCCATGTGAATCTGGCGCTCGGGCGGCCGCTCGGGGACAGGCGCTTCGACAAGAGCGGCGAGATCGTGATCGACTTCGTGCCGGCTTCCGAGACGGCCGGCATGACGGCCACCCGCATCGACCGGGCCACCGTGGTGGCGATGTTCATGAACAACCGCGCCGCCGAATCGCTGGCGCGCGGCGCCGTCGACGACGCCTATTGGTATGCGCGCGAGGCCGTGCGCCAGGATCCGCACTTCCTCGTCGCCTACAACACGCTGGGCGTGGTGTATCTGCGCCGCCAGCAGCCGCAGTGGGCGCAGTCGGTGTTTGCGTCCGTGCTCGAACGCCAGCCCGACAACACCAAGGTGATGGGCAACGAAGTGCTGGCGCTGCGCGCCATCGGCCAGCCCGAGGCCGCCGAGCGGCTGGCGGCGCGACTGGCCCTGATCGAGCCCGAGCCGCCGTTCTTCTATTTCCGCGCCGGCCTGGCGGCGATGGACAGGCGCGATTTCGTCGTCGCACGCGCGATGTTCCGCAAGGAGGCCGAGCGCCAGGCCTTCAACCCCGAAGTGCAGTTCTGGCTCGCGCAGGCCAACTACCGTCTGGGCAACGTGGCGGAGGCGGAACGCCACCTCGATCTGGCGCAGCGCAACAGCCTGACACCACAGGACCACGCGATCTACGCGGCCAAGCTGGCCTGGCTGCGCGCGCACCAGATGCAGTGAGCCGCTCTCGGTAGAGAATGCGCGGCCGGCGCCCGCGCCTGCCCTGCTCTGGCCGCCTGAATCCTGCCCGTGACGAATCCCGAACCGCCCGCACCGCATTGCCGCCCGCCGGCACCCGCCAAGGCCAACCCGCTGCTCGAACTGGCCGTCACCATCGTCGCGCCGGGGCTGATCCTGATGCAGCTCAGCAGCGACGAGCGGCTGGGCAACGTCGGCGCGCTGCTGCTGGCGCTGGCGTTGCCGGTGGGCTGGGGACTGTGGGACGGCTGGCGGCGGCGCAAGGTCAACTGGCTGTCAGTGATCGGCATCGCCAGCACGCTGCTCACCGGCGGCATCGGCCTGCTCAAGCTCGACGCCTACTGGCTCGCGGTGAAGGAAGGCGTCGTGCCCGCGCTGATGGGACTGGTGATCGTGGCATCGGCGTGGACGCGCCATCCGCTGATCCACGCGCTGGTGTTCGATGCCGCGCTGCTGGACGTGCCCCGCATCAACCAGGCTCTGGCCGCGCGCCACACCGCGGCGCGGTTCGAGATGCGGCTGCGCACCGGCACCGTGTTGCTGGGGGCGACCTTCCTGCTCACCTCAGTGGCCAGCTATGCGCTCGCACGCTGCGTCGTGCACAGTGCGGCCGGCAGCGAGGCCTTCAACGAGGAACTGGGCCGCCTGACGCTGCTGAGCTACCCACTGATCGCGCTGCCGTCGATGCTGCTGATGATGGCGCTGATGTTCTGGCTGGCGCGCAGCGCACGCCAGCTCACCGGGCTGACGCTGAACGAACTGTTCAGGCCCTAGAATTAGGGGGCCAGCCGGCCCCAGACCCGGTCCCCGCCCATCACCGATGTTCGAGAGAAGGTCTTCATGACACCCAGCCGCCGGAGCCTGCTGCAAGCCGCGGGCACGTTGCTGCTCGGGGCCGCCAGGGCGGCGCAGGCGCTCGACAAGCCCGCTGCCGCAGTGGTGCTCAGCATCACCGGCCGTGTGCGCTCGCCCAACAACGGGAAGCGCGCCGACTTCGACATGGCGATGCTCGAAGCGCTGCCACAGACCAGCTTCAGCACCCGCTCGCCGTGGTATGGCGGCGCGCGCCGCTTCACCGGCCCGCTGCTGCGCGACGTGCTGGCGGCCGCGGGTGCGCACGGCAGCCTGCTGCGCCTGGTGGCGCTGAACGACTACTGGGTCGAGATGCCGATCGAGGACACGGCACTGCACGACGTGATCGTCGCGCGGCTGCTCGACGGCAAGCCGATGGCGGTACGCGACAAAGGCCCGCTGTTCGTGATCTATCCCTTCGACACCTCGCCCGAGTTGCGCAACCCTGTGCATTACGGGCGCTCGGCATGGCAGCTACGGACCATCGACGTGCGCTAGCGCCGCCGGGAAACCCGGCAGTGACGCCGGACGTGGCGCCCGACAGGCCGCCGACCGGGCGCCCGCCCTGGCTCGGCGTGCTGGGCCTGGGCCTCGGGCTGGTGCTGCTGGCGGTGGCGCTGGTGCAGGGCCGGCAGGCGACGCTGCTGAACCAGGCCGTGCAACTGAGCGACGATTACGTCGTGCTCACGGTCTACCAGGCCGAGACCGAATACCTGCGGTTGCGCGACCAGTGGCATCGCGCCACCGACGAGCGCGTGCCGCTGGATCGCGGTGCGCTGCAACTGCGCTACGACATCTGGGTCAGCCGCATCGGGCTGCTGCATGACAGCCGCACGAACCGCGTGATGTCGGGCCAGGTCGACTTCGCGCAGACGCTGGCGCGCATCGACCTCTTCATCCACGAGGCCGACACGCTGCTCGGGCCGAAGCCGACGCGGGTGTTGAGCGGCGAGTCGCTGCGCGCGCTGGAGCCTGCGCTGATGGCGCTGGGCAGCCCGATCCATGGCATGTCGCTGAGCGCGGCGCACTACGTCGGCGACCACGTCGCGCGGCGCAACGAGGCGGTGCGCCACCACAACCAGGTCGGCATCGCCCTCACGGTGTTCCTGTCGGCGCTGACGCTGGCCTTCGGCCTCATCTCGCTGCGTCAGATGCGCCAGCTCGAGCAGCGCCGCAAGGCGCTGGAAAACCTGGCCACCAGCCTGCGCCAGGCGCGTCGCGATGCCGAAGCGGCGAGTGACGCCAAGAGCGTTTTCCTTGCCAACATGAGCCACGAGATCCGCACGCCATTCCACGGCTTGATGGGCATGTTGTCGCTGCTGCGCGAGACCGGGCTGAACGCGCGCCAGATCGACTACCTGCGCACGGCCACCGAGTCGGCCGACCACCTGCTGGCGCTGCTCAACGACATCCTCGACATGTCGCAGCTCGAGTCGGGCCGCATGAGCCTGGCGCTGGCCAGCGTCGACCTGCGCGCGCTGCTGCGCGATGTCGAGGCGCTGATGCGGCCGCAGGCCACCGCCAAACATCTGGCACTGCATCTGGACGCCGACCCGTCGGTGCCCGAGCGTGTGATGGCCGACGCCACGCGCGTCAAGCAGGTGGTGTTCAACCTGCTGTCGAACGCGATCAAGTTCTCCGAGCAGGGCGCGGTGGTGCTCGACCTGCGCAGCCGCGAGGCCGTGAACGAGCAGCCGGCGACGCTGGAGTTCATCGTCAGCGACACCGGCATCGGCATGGACAGCGCCACGCTGGACAGGCTGTTCAACCGCTTCGCGCAAGGCGACGGTTCACATTCGCGGCGCCATGGCGGCACCGGCCTGGGGCTGGAAATTTCGCGCAACCTGGCGCGCCTGATGGGCGGTGACATCACCGTGCGCAGCACGCCCGGCGAAGGCAGCGCGTTCAGCTTCCGCATGCCGCTGCTGACGGTCGACGCCGCCGCGCCTGCACTGCCCGCGTGGGCCGCCGAAGCGATGCCGCCGGCGGCACGCCCACTGCAGGTGCTGGTGGCCGAGGACCACCCGGTGAATCGCCAGTACATGGCGGCGCTGCTGGAAACCATGGGCCACCACGCCCATTTCACCGCCAACGGCCAGGAGGCGGTGGACGCCATACGCCTGCGTGGCAGCGCGGCGCCGTTCGACATCGTGCTGATGGATCTGCACATGCCCGTGCTCGACGGCACCGGCGCCACACGCGCCATCCGTGCGCTGCCCGAGCCCGCCGCGGCCACCGTGCCCATCGTCGCGCTGACGGCCGATGCCTTCGCCGACACACGTGACCGCTGCCTGGTCGCCGGCATGAACGACTTCCTCACGAAGCCGGTGAGCCCGCAGAAGCTGGCGTCGTCGCTGCGCCGCCTGTTCGGCCAGTCGGTCGGCAGCGATGTGCCGCTGCCCGATGCGCCGGCGCCGTCCCCGGTGAGCGCGCCGCCCTTGATCGATCATGCGGCGCTCGCGATGGCCTTGCAGGCGATGCCGCGCGAGCGCCTGGCGGCGATGATCCACGCCTTCCTCGACCAGGGGCCGCAGACGGTGCAGCACCTGCGTGCGGCAGTGCGTGATGCCGAGGCGCTGGAACTGCGCGTCAACGCGCACGCGGCGCGCGGCGCGGCGCTCAACCTCGGGCTGGCGGCGCTGGCCGCCACCGCCGAGGCCTTGCATGAAGGCGCGTCGCATCTGCCGGCGCACGAGATCGCGCGCCTGGTGCAGCGCTTCGAGGAACAGTTGCGGCTGACGCGCAGCGCGGCACTGGCCGCCGGCCTGGCGGCCACACCCTGATGCACCGGTTCAGACGATGACGGGCTCGGGCTCGAGCCGGATGCCGAAACGCCCGTAGACACTTTCCTGGATCGCGCGCGCCAGTGTCACCACTTCGGCGCCACTGGCGCCGCCGCGGTTCACCAGCACCAGCGCCTGCTTTTCGTAGACCGCCGCGCGGCCGACCGACTTGCCCTTCCAGCCGCAGGCGTCGATGAGCCAGCCCGCGGCCAGCTTCACGCTGCCATCGGGCATCGGGTAGTGCACGATCTCGGGGTCGCGGCCGATGATGTCGCGGCACTGCTCGGCGCTCACCACCGGATTCTTGAAAAAGCTGCCGGCATTGCCGATGAGCGCCGGGTCGGGCAGCTTGGCGCGCCGGATGGCGCAGATCCAGTCGAAGATCGTGCGCGCGTCCGGGCGTGCAGTGCCCGTCTCGGCGATCTTGCGTTCGAGGTCCAGATAGCCCAGCACCGGCTGCCAGGGCCGGGGCAGACGAAAGCGCACGCGCGTGATGACGCTCTTGCCCGCCAGCCCCCCGCCTTCGGCGTGCTTGAAGACGCTGTCGCGGTAGCCGAAGTTGCAGACCGAGGCATCGAGCGTCACGCTGCGCCCGGTCACCAGGTCCACCACGTCCACCGATTCCAGCCGGTCCTTGGCCTCGACGCCGTAGGCGCCGATGTTCTGCACCGGTGCCGCGCCCACCAGCCCCGGGATGAGCGCCAGGTTCTCCAGCCCCGGCCAGCCCTGCGCCAGCGTCCAGGCCACGAAGTCGTGCCAGTTTTCGCCCGCCCCGGCCTCCACCGTCCAGGCGTCGGCGCTTTCGTGCACGAGGCGGCGGCCACGCACCTCGACCTTCAGCACCACGTCGCTCACGTCATGCGTCAGCACCACGTTGCTGCCGCCGCCGAGAATGAACTTCGGCGCGAGACCGTATTCGGGGTGGTCGACGACACGGCGCACGTCGGCGTCGCTGGCCACGCGCACCAGCGTCTGCGCCAGCGCGGGCAGCCCGAAGCTGTTGTGGTCGCGCAGCGAGACACGATGCTCGACCTGCAAAGGCCGCGCGGAGCGCGCGATCGGGGTGGCGGGAGAAGGCTCGGCCATGGCAGAATTTTCCCATGCCCAGCTTCGACACCGTTCTCGAGCCCAACCTGGTCGAATTGCGCAACGCCGTCGACCAGGCGAACAAGGAAATCGGCACCCGCTTCGACTTCAAAGGCTCGAGCGCGAAGGTCGAACTCGTCGACAAGAGCGCCAAGGAGCGTGAGCTCACGCTGTTCGGCGACAGCGACTTCCAGCTCGAACAGGTGCGCGACGTGCTGCTCGCCCGCCTGGCCAAGCGCGGCGTCGATGTGCGTTTCCTCGACCTCAGCGCGAAGGCCGTGAAGCTCGGCGGCGACAAGCTCAAGCTGCCGGTGGCGGTGAAGAGCGGCATCGATGCCGACAGCGCGAAGAAGATCCAGGGCCTGCTGAAGGCCAGCAAGATGAAGGTGCAAGGCGCCTATCAGGGCGACGCCGTGCGCATTTCCGGGGCCAAGCGCGACGACTTGCAGGCCGCGATGGCGCTGCTGCGCAAAGAAGTCGCCGATCTGCCGCTGAGCTTCGACAACTTCCGCGATTGAAGGCCCTCGCCTTCGTCATCGGCGCCGCCGTCTGCCTGCCGGTGGCGGTGGTGGCGGTCGCGGCGGCACAAAGTGTCTCGCTCGCCGGCCAGATGGGCCACAAGGCCTTGCTCGTCATCGACGGCCACACGCAGATGCTGGCGGTGGGCGAAAGCGCGCAGGGCGTGCGCCTGCTGGAACTGCTGCCCGACGGCGCCGTCGTCGAACGCGGCGGCGTGCGCAGCACCTTGCGCGCGGCGGGCGTGCCATCGCGGCTGGCGGGCATGGGCGGCACCGCCGGCGCGGCGCGCGAGATCGTCATCCCCGTCAGCCCGGGCGGGCACTTCGTTGCCGGCGGCGCGATCAACGGCCACGCGGTGCGCTTCATGGTCGACACCGGTGCCACGCTGGTGTCGATCGCACAGGCCGAAGCCGAGCGCATCGGCCTCCAGTGGCGCAGCGGCCAGCGCGTGATGACGCAGACCGCGAACGGCACCGCGCCGGCCATGCGCGTGAGCCTGCGCACGGTGCGCGTCGGCGATGTCGAGCTGACGAATGTCGAGGCGCTGGTGGTGCCGGCTGCGATGCCGTTCGTGCTGCTGGGCAACAGCTTCCTGTCACGCCTGCAGATGCGGCGCGACAACGACGTGATGCGCCTCGAACTGCGGCCCTGAAGCCGTTTCAGAGCGCGGGCCCGACCGCACGCGCCACCATCTGGCGCGCCAGTGCGACGAAGGTGGCGGTGGGCCCGGCCTGGTCGGCGCGCCGCCACACCAGCGTCATCGGCGCGTCAAGCAGGCCGGCGTCGACGAGCGGGCAGTAGGCCACGGCGTGCGGGTGCAGGCCTTGCATCGACGCCGGCACCACCGAGATGCCGGCGCCGGCGGCCACGAGGTTCAGGTTGGTCAGCATGCGCGGCACCTCGGCCACCACCTGGGGCCGGAAACCCTGGGCCTCGCAGGCGGCCAGCAAGTCGGCATACAGGCCCGGCGCGCCCGGCCGACGCACGAGGATGAAGTTCTCGTCGCGCAGTTCGCTCAGCGCGAGCGCACGCGGCGCGGCACCGGCCGCCGGGGCCAGGCGGTGGTCGTTGGGCAGCACCACATGCAGCGGCTCACTGAACAGGGTCTCGAATACCAGCCCCTGGGGCCGCGCCACCGGCACGCGCAGGAAGCCGCAATGCAGCATCTGGCTGGCCACCGCTTCGGTCAGTTCGGCCGCGTTGTATTCGTTGAGCTCCAGCATCAGATGCGGATAGCTCAGGCGGCATTCGCGCAGCGTGCGCGGCATGTAGGCGTGGGCGGCGGCCGAGCTCGTGAAGCCCAGCGCGAGCCGACCCTGCTCACCGCGTGCGACACGCTCCATCCGGGTCTGCAGCGTCTGCATCTCGCGCACGACGTGGCGCGCTTCGGTCTGCAGCAGCCGGCCGGCTTCGGTCAGCGTCACGCCCTTGGCGTGGCGCTCGAACAGGCGCAGCCCGAGCTTGACTTCGAGCGCCTTGATCTGCTGGCTCAGCGGCGGCTGCTGCATGCCCAGGCGGCTCGCCGCGCGGCTGATGTGGCCGGCATCGGCAACCGCGAGAAAGTAACGAAGCTGGCGCATGTCCATACCAAAATCATATCCAGATGCGATGCGCCAGATATTTGACGTCTCCCGCCGCCGTTCCTAAAGTGACCCAGCGCCTTCACCACCCCCATCGACCCGACACGGGCAGGAGACAAGACCATGCACAACCTCACGTCGCGCACCCTCGCGCTCGCGGCCGCGCTGCTGCCGGCCGCCGCGGCGCTGCCCGCCGCGGCCGATCCGGTGAGCATCCTCTTCGTCGGCAACAGCTACACCTTTGGCCGCGTCGACCCGGTGATGAGCTACAACGCCGCCAACGTGCATGACCTGACGGCCGCGTTCAACGCCATCAACCCGTCGGGCACCAACAGCTACCCCATCGGCACGCCGGGCCAGGGCACCTACGAACAGCACCCCTGGGGCGGCGTGCCGGGGCTGTTCAAGAAGATGACCGATGAAGCGGGGCTGAACTACGACGTCTCGATCTCGGCGCGCAATGCGGCGTCGCTGCGCGGCCAGTTCCTGAACACCGCGAACAGCGCCTGGGACCTGCGCGGCAACGTCGCATCGCAGACCTGGGACGCCGTGGTGCTGCAGGAGCAGAGCGACGCCGCACTGCCGCCGGGCAAGGGCAAGAACGCCAACCTCGCCACCTTCAACGCCTACGCCGACCAGTTCGAGACCTACATCCACAACGGCGCGGCCCAGACCTACACCGAGGCGCAGCTCTTCGGCAGCCTCGCGGCCTGCCAGGCCACCGGGCTGTCCAGCGGAAGCTGCAACACCACCCGCAACATCCCGCAGAACACGAACGCCAGCGCCGACACCAAGGTCTACCTCGAACAGACCTGGGCCCGCCCCGACATGGTGGAAGCGCACCTGAATACCGTGGCCGACGACAACAGCCCCACCGGTGCGCCCATCGTCAGCGACGGCAGCAGCGCCACGCTGTACTACGACAGCCTGGGCGCGATGACGGCCGACCTGCACACCGACTTCTACGCCAAGGCGGCATCGAACCCGGGTTTCGCCGGTGTGCTGCCGGTGGGCGACGCCTTCCAGCGCGCTGTCGACCAAGGTCTGGTGCTGGGCAGCGGCTTCTACAACGCCGACGGCACCTACGTCGAGCCCAGCGACGGCAGCATCAACCTGTGGTGGCTGGACCGCCTGCACGCCAGCATGTACGGCTCGTACCTGAGTGCGCTCACCACCTTCGGCAGCATCACCGGCATCGACCCGTTGTCGCTCGGCGCCGGTGAACTGGCGGCAAGCGACATCGGCATCGACCCCGCCGCCGCGCTGATGCTGCAGCGCGTGGCGAGCGAACAGCTCGGCTTCACGGCCGCGGTACCGGAACCGGCGAGCGCGCTGATGTTCGGCGGCGGCCTGCTCGCGTTGTTCGGCTGGCGCCGCCGGTCAGGTGCGACGCGCGGCGCCTGACGCCGCTTTCGGGCGGCGCGCGGCGGCGAACGCCAGCGCCGCGCCGACACCCATCAGCGCCAGCGCCAGCATCACCTGGCGGTAGCCCGCCACCCACAGCAGCAGCCACGCCGTGAGCAGCGGCGCGGCGGCGCGAGAGAGCTGTCCGACGGCCGACATCGCGCCGCCAATGCGGCCGACGTTGGCGCGGCCGAAGTATTCGGGCACGAGGCCGCCGCGCACGATGGTCACCAGGCCGTTGGCGACGCCGAACAGCAGCGCGAACATCAGCAGCGCCGCCACCGTCTGGCCGAGCGCAAAACACAGCAGCGCCACCGGCACCGCCATCAACACGCAGACGCCGACGAGGCGCAGCGACACACGCCGCCCTGCCACTGCGTGCAGTGCCCGCCCCGCCACCTGCGCCGGCCCGACCCACACGAGCACCGCCAGCGACTGCGCCTGGCTGAAGCCCTTGGACGCCAGCGCCGGCATCACGTGCGCCCACAGCGCGGCGGAGACAAACGCATAAAGCGTGAAGCACACCGTCAGCAACCAGAACGCCGGTTCGCGCAGCGCCTGCTGCAGCGTCGCGTCGTCGCTGCGATCGTGCGGCGCGGCCAGCCCCACCAGCGCCGGTCCGCGCAGCGCCCACGCATGCAGCGGCGCAACGCCGAACAGCAGCAGCGCGCCGATCGCTCCGAGCGCACCGCGCCAACCGAAGAGCGCGATCAGCGCCGCGACGGCCGGGAACGACAAGGTGCTGGCAAAGCCGCCCACCAGCGTGAGCCGCGTGATGCCGTCCTTGAAGCGGCGCGGATAACGTTTGGCAAGCACGATGAACGCCGGCTCGTACAGCGTCATCGCCGACGCCGCGCCGAGCACGGCCCAGGCGGCGTACAGCATCCACGGCGCCGTCACCAACGCCCAGCCTCCGAAGCCCAGGCCGGCCAGCACCGAGCCGCCGGCCAGCACGAGCCGGCCGCGCCCGCGGTCGATGGCGGCACCGACGCCGTAGGTCGCGGCGCCGCACACCGCCAGCCCGAGCGTGAAGGCGCCCATCAGCGTGGCCTTCGGCCAGCCCAGCGCCTGCTGCATCGGCAGCACGAACGACGAAAACGCGTAGTACAGCGCCGCCCAACTGAAGAGTTGCCCGGCGGCCAGCGCGGCCACCGTGATGCCGAAATCACGCTCGTCGTCGTCAAGCTGCATCGCTGGCATTATCGAGGGCGCACCCGCCTGTCGCCGCAGGGACAGGCCACAATCGAACGAGCGTGCTAAAAATCGGCGCCGAGCGTCATCGGCCGAAAGACATCACATGGACCTGAATTTCACTGCCGAAGAACTCGCCTTCCGGCGCGACATCCACGACTGGGTGGCCGCAAATCTGCCGCAGGACATCAGCCACAAGGTACACAACGCGTTGCGCCTGAGCCGCGACGACCTGCAGCGCTGGGCCAAGATCCTGGGCAAGCAGGGCTGGCTGGGCTGGGGCTGGCCGAAGCAGTTCGGCGGCCCGGGCTGGAACGCGGTGCAGAAGCACCTGTTCGAAGAAGAATGTGCGCTCGCCGGCGCGCCACGCGTCATTCCCTTCGGCCCGGTGATGGTGGCGCCGGTGATCATGGCCTTCGGCAACGCCGAGCAGCACAAGCGCTTCCTGCCCGGCATTGCCAGCGGCGAGGTCTGGTGGAGCCAGGGCTACAGCGAGCCGGGCTCGGGCAGTGATCTCGCGTCGCTGAAGTGCAAGGCGGAGCGGCGTGGCGACAAGTACATCGTCAACGGCCAGAAGACCTGGACCACGCTGGGCCAGTACGGCGAATGGATCTTCTGCCTCGTGCGCACCAGCAACGAAGGCAAGCCGCAGACCGGCATCAGCTTCCTGCTCATCGACATGAAGAGCCCGGGCGTCAGCGTGCGGCCCATCGTACTGCTCGACGGCGAGCCCGAGGTCAACGAGGTCTGGTTCGACAACGTCGAGGTGCCGGCCGAAAACCTGATCGGCGAAGAGAACAAGGGCTGGACCTACGCCAAGCACCTGCTGGCGCACGAACGCACCAACATCGCCGATGTGAACCGCGCCAAGCGCGAACTCGAACGCCTGAAGCGCATCGCGAAGGCCGAAGGCATCTACGACGACATGCGCTTTCGCGACCAGATCGCGCTGCTCGAAGTCGACATCGTGGCGCTGGAGATGATGGTGCTGCGCGTGCTGTCGGCCGAAAAGAGCGGCAAGGCGGCGCTCGATGTCGCCGGGCTGCTGAAGATCCGCGGCAGCGAGATCCAGCAGCGCTACAGCGAACTGATGATGCTCGCCGGCGGGCCGTATTCGGTGCCCTTCGTGCATGAGGCGATGGAAGCCGGCTGGCAGGGTGACCACGTCGGCGCCGCCCACAACGCGCCGCTGGCCGGCACCTTCTTCAACATGCGCAAGACCACCATCTACGGTGGCTCCAACGAAGTGCAACGCAACATCGTTGCGCAGACGGTGCTGGGCGCCTGACGGCGCCAGTCAGATTGACGAGAGGATCCGCCAAATGGACTTCGATTTCACCGACGATCAGGAATCACTGCGCGACGCCGTGCGGCGCTGGGTCGACAAGGGTTTCAGTTTCGAACGCCGCCATGCGCTGGCGAAAGCCGGCGGCGCCACGCGCGCGGTCTACACCGAACTCGGCGAGCTCGGCCTCACCGGCCTGGCCATTCCCGAGGCGCACGGCGGCATGGGCTTCGGCGCCGTCGAGGCGATGGTGGTCAGCGAAGAGCTCGGCCGTGGCCTCGTCAACGCGCCCTATGCACATGGCGCGCTGGTGACGCCGACGCTGCTGTCGGCCGCACCCGCCGCGGTACAGGCCGCATGGCTGCCGAAGATCGCCGATGCCTCGGCGCTCGTCGTGCTGGCGCACCAGGAACGCCAGGCGCGCTACCGGCTGAATCACGTCAGCGCACGCGCCACCGCGGCCGGCGGCGGCTGGACCGTCAGCGGCGCCAAGAGCGTCGTGCCCGCTGGCGATGAAGCCGATGCCTTCATCGTGCCGGCGCGCGCGGCCGGCGCTGTCGATGACGACGCCGGCATCGGGCTGTTCCTCGTCGAAAAAGCGGGCGCCCAGGTGCGCGGCTACCCGACGCAGGACGGCGCGCGCGCGGCCGAAGTCAGTTTCGACAAGGCCGCCGCGACGTTGATCACCGAGAACGGCCACGCCGTGCTCGAACATGCGGTCGACGCCGGCATCGCCGCCCAGTGCGCCGAGGCCGTGGGCATCATGGACAAGCTGGTCGCGGTGACGGTCGACTACATGAACACGCGCAAGCAGTTCGGCGTCACGCTGGCCACCTTCCAGGCGCTGCGCCATCGCATCGCCGATGTCAAGATGCAGCTCGAACTGGCGCGCTCGATGAGCTACTTCGCAAGCCTGAAGATGGGCGAAGCGGCGCCGCAACGCCGGCGTGCGATCTCGCAGGCGCGCGTGCAGCTCGGCAACTCGATGCGCTTCGTCGGCCAGCAGTGCATCCAGCTTCATGGCGGCATCGGCGTCACCGACGAGTACATCGCCAGCCACTACTTCAAGCGCCTGACGATGCTGGAGATGGGCTTTGGCGACACGCTGCACCACCTGGGCGAAGTGAGCCGACGGCTGCAGGATACGGCGGGCGTCTTCGCATGAAGTTTGCCCCCCAGCTCGCCGGCGCTCGCTGCGCCCCGGGGGGGCCGTCCGCCAACGGACCGGCGGAGCCGGATCCGTGGCGGGACGCTTGATCGCGCTGGTCGGCTCGGCGCGCGTTGTGGCAGTTGTCTGAGATGCTGCATCCGGGTTCTCTGTGTGACGTCGCGGGGCTGCGTGTCGGGCATCACACGCTGACGGCACGCGCCACCGGCTGCAGTGTCGTGCTGTGCCCGCAGGGGGCGGTGTGCGGGGTCGACGTGCGCGGCGCCGCGCCGGGCACGCGCGAGACCGATCTGCTGCGGCCCGACAACCTGGTCGAGAAGGTGCACGCGGTGCTGCTGTCCGGCGGCAGCGCATTCGGTCTGGACGCCGCCGGCGGCGTGATGCGCTGGCTCGACGAACGCGGCCACGGCTTCGTCGTCGGCCCGGCGCGTGTGCCCATCGTGCCGGCTGCGGTGCTGTTCGACCTCTGGGTCGGCGACGCCACGGTGCGCCCCGACGCGGCCAGCGGTTACGCCGCCTGCACGGCCGCAGATGCCGATCATGGCGCCGAGCCCGAGCAAGGCAGCGTCGGCGCCGGCGCCGGCGCCACGGTGGGCAAGCTCTTCGGCATCGAACGTGCGATGAAGGGCGGCATCGGCACCGCGTCGCTGCGTGTCGGCGCGGTCACGGTGGCGGCGCTGATCGCGGTCAACGCGATCGGCGATGTGCTCGACCCCGCCAGCGGCCGCGTCATCGCCGGCGCGCGCACGGCCGACGGCCGCGCCCCCGTGAACAGCGTACAGGCGATGCTGAGCGGCGCGCTGCCGGCGCGTGCACTCGCCGGCATGGCGACGACGATAGGCGTCGTCGCCACCGACGCGGCGCTGACGAAGGCCCAGGCCAACAAGCTGGCGACGATGGCGCACGATGGGCTGGCGCGCACCATCCACCCGGTGCACACGATGACCGACGGCGACGCGCTGTTTGCACTGGCCACCGGCAGCAGCGGCCGGCCCGGCGACATGACCGTGCTGGGCGTGATGGCCGCCGTGGCCACAGCGCGCGCGGTGCTGAACGCGGTGCACGCAGCGCGTTCGCTGCCCGGGCTGCCCGCCGCGCGTGACTTCTTTTCCCACTGAACGAGAGCCCTTCGCATGAACCCGATGTCGCGTCGCTTCTGGCTGGCCACGGCCACCACCTCCGTGCTGGCCGCCTGCGCCGGCCCGGCCGTCAATCCGGTCGAGCAAGCGGGGCGTTTCCCGCCCATCGTCTTCGTGCACGGCAACGGCGACAGCGCCGCGCTGTGGACGACCACGCTGTGGCGCTACGAAAGCGAGGGCTGGCCGCGCGACCGCCTGCTCGCGGTGGACCTGCCCGACCCGCTGGCGCGTGACGATGACACGGTGGCCCAGCCCGGCCGCAGCTCCACCGCCGAAGCGGCCGCCGCGCTCGCCGCCGAAGTCGATGCACTGCTGCAGCGCACCGGCGCCCACAAGGTGGTGCTGGTGGGCAACTCGCGCGGCGGCTACGCGATCCGCAACTACGTCCAGAACTTCGGCGGCGCCGCCAAGGTGCACAAGGTGGTGCTCGGCGGCACGCCCAACCATGGTGTGTGGGCAAACGCGAAGTTCCGGCCGAACAACGAGTTCAACGGCGCCGGCCCGTTCCTGACGGGCCTGAACGCACCCAAGGGCGCAAACGGCGATGAAGTGACGCCGGGGGTCGAGTGGATGACGATCCGCTCCGACCACAACGACAAATACGCGCAACCCGACGGCGTCTGGATCGGCGCCCGCGGCACGCCCACGAACGTCGGCTTCGACGGCCCGGCGCTCAAAGGCGCCACCAACATCGTGCTGCCCGGGCGCGACCACCGCGAGACCTCGTTCCACCCGCAGTCGTTCGCGCGCAGTTTCGAGTTCATCACCGGCCATGCGCCGACGCACACCACGATCACGCCCGAAGCGCACCCGGTGCTCGACGGCCGCATCAACGACGCCACCAATCACGCGATCGTCGGCGCGACGATGCAGATCTATGCCGTCGACCCCGCCACCGGCGCGCGCCGCGGCGCCGCGCTGCTGAACAAGACGGTTGCCGGCGACGGCCGCTGGGGGCCGTTTGAGGCCAGCAACGACGCCTTCTACGAATTTGTGATCGAGGCACCCGGCTACGCCGTCACGCACGTCTACCGCAGCCCGTTCCCGCGCTCCAGCAAGATCGTGCACTTCCGGCCCGAACACCTGGCCGACGCCGACAAGGACGCCGCAGCGCTGCTGCTCCTGACGCGCCCGCGCGGCTACTTCGGCGTGCCGCGCGACCACATCGTGTTCGACGGCATCAGCCCACCGCCGGGCGTGCCAACGGGCGTCGCCGGCGTCTCGACGTCGAAGCTGAAACTGCACAGCGGCGCCGGCCGCACGGTGGTGGCGAGCTTCGATTCCGGCCCGCTGCACGAACGCCTGGCGGGCACGGCATGGCCGGCGGCCGGCAACCACGTCGTCGTGCTCGAACTCAACGACTGAGCCGGTCGCCGGGCGTCGAACGCCGATGGCGCCGACGGCTATGGTTGCGCCGGCGCCGTTTCAGGAGCTCTCACATGTCTCATCCGCCCGCCGCCTCACCCCGTTCCACGCTGCCGGCGCAGCCGTTTTTTGTCTCGCCCGGCCAGCGCGTGAGCCTGGCGCGCGAACGTTTTTTCGCTGACGGCCAGCGGCCCACCGGCCTCGTCAGCGAATCGGTGATCCAGTCCTGGAGCCGCTGCGTGCGCGCGCACCGCAGCCCACGCGAAGCGGTCGTCTTCGACCCCGTCTCGCGCAGCCGGCTGCACGCCGCGCTGGCGCGCAACCACGAGCTGCTGCAGGCCGCGCGCGGCGAACTGCAACGCCTGGAGGCCGCGCTCGGCGGCACCGGCTGCCGCGTGCTGCTGAGCGACGCCGACGGCGTGCTGGTGCATGTGACGCAGGCCGTGGCCACCAGCGCCGAGCCGGTGCTGCAGCAGGTGTCGCGCATCGGCATCGACCTCGCCGAGCAGCAGCTCGGCACCAACGCGCCGTCGGTGGTGATGAAGTCCGGCGCTGCAGTCACGGTGTTCGGCGGCGAACACTATTTCGACTGCATGCAGACGCTGCACTGCGCTGCCGCACCCATTCACGACGGCCGCGGCCACCTCGCCGGCGTGCTCGACCTGACGGTCGAGGCGCGCCCCTTCGTCTTCGATGCCGCCGCGCTCGTCGGCGTCTACGCCACCGCGATCGAGAACCGCTTGCTGCAAAGCGGCGCCGGCGAACATCTGGTGCTGCAGTTCCAGGTCTGCAGCACCATGCTCGACACGCCGCTGCAGGCGCTGGTCGGCATCGGCAGCCACGGCCGTGTGGTCTGGCTCAACGGCGCCGCGCAGCAGCTTCTGGGCCCGCGGGCACGGCCGGCAGACGAGGCCGAGGCGCTGTTCGGCTGCACGCTCACGCAACTGCTCGCGCGCACGCGGGCCGCCGAACCGCAGCCGCTGCGTCTGCCCAGCGGGCTGACGGTCTGGCTGCGCGCCCGGCTGCATGCGCGCGACGGCATGCAGCACAGCGTCGCAGCGACGGCGCCGCCAGCGCGCGGGCTCGCAGCGGCGCCGTCCACGCCATCCACATCAGCCACCTCAGCCACCTCAGCCACATCACCCACATCAACGGCGGCAGCGCTTGCAGCGTCGTTGCCGCCCGCGTTGCCGGAGCTCGAACGCACGACGCTGAACCAGCACGCGCGCGAGCTCATCGACAAGGCGCTCGCGGCCCACGGCGGCAACATCTCGCGCACCGCACGCCTGCTGGGCGTCTCGCGCGGGCTGCTGTACCGCCGGCTGCGCGAGCGGCCGCCAGCAGCATGAGGCTGGCGCAGATGCTGTTCACGCAGGGATTCGGCACGCGCCGCGTCTGCGCCGGGCTGGTGGCCGCCGGCGCGGTGCGCGTGCACGGGCGTGTGGCCGACGACCCCGGCGAAGAGCTCGACACCGCAGGCCTGGTGTTCGAGGTCGACGGCCGCGCGTGGCCCTACCACGAGCACGCGCTGCTGCTGCTGAACAAGCCAGCCGGCTACGAGTGTTCGCAGAAGCCGCGCCACCACCCCAGCGTGCTGGCGCTGCTGCCGCCGCCGCTGCGCGAGCGCGGCGTGCAGCCGGTGGGCCGGCTCGACGAAGACACCACCGGGCTGCTGCTGCTCACCGACAGCGGCGCGCTGATCCACCGCCTCACGTCGCCCAAGCACCATGTGCCCAAGGTCTACGAGGTGGGCTGCAGACACGCGGTCGACGACGAACAGTTGCGCCGCCTGCGCGCCGGCGTGGTGCTCGACGACGACCCGCAGCCGGTGCGCGCCGCCGCCGTCGAACGCAGCGCCGAGACGGCCCTGCGCCTGACGCTCACCGAAGGCAAATACCACCAGGTCAAACGCATGCTGGCGGCAGTGGGCAACCGCGTCGAGACATTGCACCGCAGCGCCTTCGGCAGCCTGACGATCCCCGCCGAGCTCGCTCCCGGCCAGTGGTGCTGGCTCGACGCCGACCAGCGGCCCTGAGCGGCCTCAGCGCCCGGGCACATCCGGCGCGGGCTTGACCGCCTCGAGTTCCCAGATCAGGTGGCTGCAGCGCCCGCCGCGCACGCGCATCGCGTGGCGCAGCCGCTGCCAAACGCCCGCGGGTGGCGCCACGAAGGCCGGGTTGCGGGCGGAGGTCTTTGACAACTGCACGCGGCGCTCGGTGAAGACGCCGTTGAAGCCGTACATCGCCGCCGTCAGGTGCGGCAGCGTGAAATAACGATGGCTGTCGGTGGTCAGGATGTTGACGTGGGTCGGATCCTGGAACGCCGCCCGGTGCGGGTAGGCCGGCGTGCTGGCGTAGAGCCAGCCACCGGGCTTCAGCACACGCCAGACCTCGTTCATCAGCTCGATGAAGGGGAATCGCGTCTGCAGGCCATCGGCGCTGGGCAGCACCCGCGGCACGTGTTCGAAAAAGTCGTAGGCCGAGACCGAATCGAAACTGTCGCTGTCGAACGGAATGGCCTGCAGCGCCAGATTCGCGCGCCGTATCGGCCCGCTGTCGCCACCGCGAAGGTCGATGCCGAACAGCTCGTCCCGCTGGTAAGGGTTGCGCGGCTGGGTGCCGCAGCCGAGGTCGAGGTGTCTGCTCATGGTGGCCTTTGCGGAGACAGATGCGACAGCCAGCGCGCTGCCGCGCCGAGCAGCCGTGTGCGGGTGTCGTCGCGGCCGGCGGCGCGGCGGCGCGTGATCACACGCAGCGCGATGCCGGCCATGCGGTGCGCCATCAGCGCGCGCGCCAGGCGCCGCGCGTCGCGGCCGCGGAAGAAGTCGTCGGGCAAGGCCTCGATCCACGTCGCCAGCGTCGCCGCGTCCAGCGCCACCGCCAAGTTCTTCGGGCCGTGGAAGCCGAAGGTCGCGCCGCGCGGCCTTTCGTTCTCGAACGCGAAGCGCCGCGCCAGCGCAGGCGGCGCAAAGCGCACGCCGTGTTCGGCTTCGAGCAGGCCGCGGTAGCGCCGGCCGAGCATCAGGTCTTCCGGATGTTCGTCGGCGATGCGCGGGTCCAGCCCGGCCTGCAGCAGGCGGCGCGAACGCAGCGAAAAACCGCCGTTGCCGACGTTCGCCGCCGCGGGCTGGTCGGGCCAGACGGCGCCGATGTAGTCGTACTGCAGAAAGTCGTCGCACCAGGCGCTGCCGTCGATGACAAAACCGTCCCATTGCGACACCAGCACATGCGAGGTGTGCACGAAAGCCGGCAGACGGCGCAACACGAAGTGCGAATACTCGGCACCCGAGCGCAGCGGCCCGATGTCCACCACCTCGATGCCCGCGGGCCGGGCCGCGAAGCCGTGCGTGAAGAGCACACAACGCGCGAAGTCGGCCTGCGCCATCGAGCGCTGCAGCGCCTGCACCGCCAGCGCCGGACAGCGCGCGTCGATGGCGCACAGCGTCAGCCGCGACAACGAAGGCCTGCTCATGCGGCGATTCTGCCTCGCTACACTGCGGCCCGATGAAGATCGGCATCAGCCTGGGCGGCGTCGGCTCGCTGCACGACGGCCTGGGCGAGTTCTCGCTGCAACTCGGCCGGCGCCTGGCGGCACAGGCGCCGCAGTGGCGCGAGCGCCATCGCATCGGCCTCGTCTTCCACATGCGCGAGCGCCTGTTCGGCCTTTTCGGCGATGGCGTCGGCTACCTACCCGTCACACGCTGGCAGCGCCTGCACCACGTGCAGCGCGAGCGCTTCCTGCTCTGGCATTCGCTGCATCAGCTCAACAAGACGCTGCCGCCGCGCGACTGCGGCCCGCGCGTGGTGACGGTGCACGACCTGAACTACCTGCGCCATGCGTCGGCGTTTTCGCGCTGGCGCCACCACCGGCGCACACGCGGCCTCATCGCGCGCACCGACCACGTGGTCGCGATCAGTCACTACACCGCGGCCGACGTGCAGCGCCACCTGGGCTGGCGCGGGCCGCTGGACGTCATCCACAACGGCGCGCGCAACCTCAGCGGCGACGCGCAGGCGCCGCTGCCGGGGCGCGAGGCCGGGCGCCCTTTCCTGTTCCATCTGAGCCGCATGTCGCCATCGAAGAACCCGGCGGCGATCGTGCGCCTGGCCGCGGCGTGGCCGGAGATGGACTTCGTGTTCTGCGGCGCCCCCGGCAACGATGCGAAGGCGCTGCGCGCCAGCGTGTCGCTGCCCAACGTGAGCTTCCACCTGGGCATCAGCGACGCGCAGAAGACCTGGGCCTTCGCGCATTGCGCGGGTTTCCTGTTTCCGTCGCTGACCGAAGGTTTCGGGCTGCCGCCGATCGAGGCCATGCACTTCGGCAAGCCGGTGTTCCTGGCGCGCCGCACCTGCCTGCCCGAGATCGGCGGCGACGCCGCCTTCTACTTCGACGACTTCGATGCGCAGGCGATGCGCCGCGTCGTCGAACACGGCCTGCGCGCCGGCGCCGAGCCGGCGCGCAGCGCTGCCGTGAAGGCGCATGCGGCGCAGTTCGACTGGGACCGCTGCGCCGATGCCTACCTGGCGCTGTACCGGCGGCTGCTGAACCTCGCGGCCGGATAATCGCGCGTTCATGCGCATCACCCACGCAAGCCACGGAACCTGGAACGCCGCAGCCGCCGCCGGCTGCGCCGTCACGATCGGCAATTTCGACGGTGTGCACCGCGGCCACCAGGCGATGCTGGCGCTGCTGACCAGCGAAGCGCGCCATCGCGGCCTGGCGTCGTGCGTGCTGACCTTCGAGCCCAACCCGCGCGACTTCTTCGCGCGCCGCGCCGGCCACCCCGAGAGCGCGCCGGCACGCATCGCGACGCTGCGCGACAAGCTCGCCGAGCTGGAACGCTGCGGCATCGAACGTGTCGTCGTCGCACGCTTCGACGAGCGCTTCGCGGCGCAAAGCCCGCAGGCCTTCATCGACGACGTGCTGGTGCGCGGCCTGGCGGCGCGCTACGTGCTGGTCGGCGACGACTTCTGCTTCGGCGCCAAACGCGCCGGCAACTACGCGCTGCTCGACGCCGCCGGCCCCGCCGCGGGCTTCGATGTCGCGCGCATGCTGAGCTACGAGGTTCACGGCCAGCGTGTCAGCAGCTCGGCCGTGCGCCAGGCGCTGGCCGGCGGCGACATGGCGCGCGCGGCCGAGCTGCTGGGCCGGCCGTACAGCATCAGCGGCCACGCGCTGCACGGCCGCAAGCTCGGCCGTGAGCTCGGCTTTCGCACCCTGAACCTGGCATTCGGCCACCCGCGCCCGGCGGCGATGGGCATCTTCGTCGCCCGCGTGCACGGCCTCACGGCGCAGGCGCTGCCGGCGGTGGCCAGCCTGGGCGTGCGGCCGACGGTGGAAGACGCCGGCCGTGTGCTGCTGGAAGCGCACTGCCTGCAATGGCCGCTGGCGGCCGAGGCCGGCTACGGCCGGCTGCTGCGGGTGGAACTGCTGCACAAGCTGCACGACGAGCTGAAGTACGACTCGCTGGAGCAGCTTCGCGACGGCATCCGGCGCGACACCGCCGACGCCGCAGCCTGGTTCGACGCCCCGCGCTGAGCCTTTTTTCCCTCGTGGCAGCGCACGGCGCCACCGATTTCACCGATTCTTTCTCAAGGCGTTCCCGGTCCGCGCCGATAAACCGCAGTGAAAGCGGCATGTCCAGGGAAGGGAACGCGAATGACAGCACAAGCGCAACAGCACAGGCCAGAGGCGGCAGCCGCGGTGCGCCACGCGCTGGCGCCGGCCGGCGTCGGCGTGGCCGGCGCGGCGGCCGTGCTGGCGGCAGCGCCCTCGGGCTGGCTGGCGGCGACCCTGGCCACGGCCGTGTTCGGTGCCGGGCTCGTGGCGGCGGCGCTGGCGCGGCGCCACCATCTGCGCGAACAGCAGGCGGTGACGGCTTACGTGCAGAGCTGCGCGCGTTTTGCGACCGAGGTCGCACCGGTGTGGAGCGGCCAGATCGACATCTCGCGCAGCCACATGGAAAGCGCGATCTCGGGGCTGGCGCAACGCTTCGGCGCCATCGTCGAGCGGCTCGACCGCGCGCTGCAGAGCAACACCGCAGGTGCCGGCAGCGACGCCGGTTCCGGCCTCGCGGCGGTGTTCGCACGCAGCGAACACGACCTGTCGCAGGTGGTCACCGGGCTGGAAGCGGCATCGGCATCGAAGGCCGAGATGGTCGGCCAGGTGCACAAGCTGGCAAGCTTCGTCGACGAACTGCGCCAGATGGCCAGCGACGTGGCGGCGATTGCCGCCCAGACCAACCTGCTGGCCGTCAATGCGGCGATCGAAGCCGCGCGCGCCGGCGACGCCGGGCGCGGCTTCGGCGTGCTGGCGCAGGAGGTGCGCAAGCTCTCGGCGCAGTCGGGCGACACCGGCAAGCGCATTGCCTCCAAGGTGCAGGCCATCGGCGAGGCGATGGCCGCGACGCGCGAGGCCGCCGACGGTTCGGTGGCCAGCGACCGCGCGTCGCTGCAGAGCTCGCGCAGCGCCATCAGCGGCGTGCTCGGCAACCTGCGCGGCATCACCGAGTCGCTGGCCGATTCGACCGCGACGCTCAAACACGAGAGCGAAGGCATCCAGTCCGAGATCGGCGAAGCGCTGGTGGCGCTGCAGTTCCAGGATCGTGTGGCGCAGATCCTGTCGCACGTGAAGGCGAACATCGAGCGTCTGCCCGACTGCCTGGGCGACAGCCGCCCGGGCCTCACGCCGGTGTGCTCGGCCGCGCTGCTGGCTGAATTGGAAAGCACCTACGCGATGCCCGAGGAGCGCAAGGTGCACCGCGGGAATGTCGGCGCAAAGGTCGGCGCGAACGCCGCTGTCGCCGCCGCGCCCGCCGCGCAGGACACCGAAGTCACCTTTTTCTGAAGGATGCCGTGATGAGCAAGACCATCATGATCGTCGACGATTCGAGCTCGCTGCGCCAGGTGGTGGGCATCGCACTGCGCAAGGCAGGCTACGACGTGCTCGAGGCCTGCGACGGCAAGGACGGCCTCGACAAGCTGACGGGCCAGAAGGTGCACATGATCGTCAGCGACGTGAACATGCCGAACATGGACGGCATCTCGTTCGTGAAGGCGGTCAAGCAGCTGGCCGCCTACCGCTTCACGCCGATCGCGATGCTGACCACCGAGACCACCGATGAGAAGAAGCAGGCCGGCAAGGACGCCGGCGCCAAGGCCTGGGTCGTCAAGCCCTTCAAGCCCGAGCAGTTGCTGAGCGTGGTGCAGAAGCTGGTGCTGCCATGAGCGCGCCGGCGATCCGTCTGGACGGCGAGCTGACGATCTACCGCGCTGCCGAGATCAAGCCCCTGCTGCTGCCGCTGCCGGCGGCCGACGGCCCGGTGCAGATCGATCTGGCCGAGGTGAGCGACATCGACAGCGCCGGCGTGCAGCTCCTGCTGCTGGCCGAACGCGAGGCCGCCGCCGCGCGGCGCGAGTTTCGCCTGCTCTCGCCCAGCGCCGCGGTGCGCGAGGTGCTGACGCTGCTGAACCTGCAGACACGCCTGGCCCTGCCCGCCGCCTGACGCCCGCATCCGCCGACCCCGCCCGCCACCGCTTCACTGGAACCCGCATGGACCTGGAAGACGCCCTGCCGACCTTCATCGCCGAATGCCGCGAGTTGCTGGACGCCATGGAAGCGGCGCTGCTGCCGCTGGACGCCAACGCCGACCCCGAGGCGGTGAATGCGATCTTCCGCGCCGCCCACACCATCAAGGGCTCGGCCGGCCTGTTCGGCCTGGACCACGTGGTCGCGTTCACGCACGTGGCCGAAAGCGTGCTCGACGAAGTGCGCGCCGGCCATGTGGCCGTGGGCCCGGACCTGGTGGCGTTGCTGCTGGGCTGCTGCGACCACATGCGCGCGCTGACCGACGAAGTGGCCAGCGGCCGCACCGAACCCGTGGCCGCGCTCGAAGAACAGGGCGAGCCGCTGCTGGCGGCGCTGCGCAAACACCTGGCGCCGGCCGCGCACGGCGCAGCCGCGTCGCCGACCCCTGCCGCCGGCACGCCCGGCGCGGTGCGCTGCTGGCATCTGTCGGTGCGCTTCGGCGCCGACGTCATGCGCAACGGCATGGACCCGCTGTCGTTCATCCGCTACCTGGGCACGATGGGCGAGATCAAGGCGCTGGAAACGCTGGCCGACGCACTGCCCGCGGCCGATGCGATGGACCCCGAATGCTGCTACCTCGGCGTCGAGATGGCCTTCGAGACCACGGCCGACAAGGCGCAGATCGAAAGTGTGTTCGAGTTCGTGCTCGACGACATCACGCTGCACATCCTGCCGCCGGCCAGCGGCATCGACGACTTCGTGGCGCTGATCCGCGCCCTGCCCGAGGCGCCGGCGCGCCTGGGCGAGATCCTGGCGCGCTGCGGCAGCGTCACCGAACACGAGATCCGGCGCGCGCTCGCGGCGCAGGCGTCAACGGCATCATCGCCGTCGTCTGCCACGGCCGAGCCGCAGCGCCTGGGCGAGATCCTGGTCGCGCAGCGTGCGGTGCCGCCGGCGGTGGTGGACGCGGCGCTCGACCAGCAGGCCAAGACCAGGGCGGTGAAGGTGCGCGAAAGTCAGTCGGTGCGCGTCGACTCCGACAAGCTCGACCGCCTGATCGACCTCGTCGGCGAACTCATCATCGCCCAGGCCGGCGCCAGCCTCGCGGCCAGGCGCACGGTCGATCTGGACCTGCACGAAGCGCACTCCACGCTCGCCGGGCTGGTGCAGGAAGTGCGCGACAGCGCGCTGCAGCTTCGCATGGTGAAGATCGGCGCCACCTTCAACCGCTTCCAGCGCGTGGTGCACGACGTCTCGCGCGAACTCGGCAAGGACATCGCGCTCGTCGTGCGCGGCGAGGACACCGAACTCGACAAGACCGTGGTCGAGAAGATCGGCGACCCGCTGACGCACCTGGTGCGCAACGCGATGGATCACGGCATCGGCACGCCCGAACAGCGGCGCGCGCTCGGCCAGAACGAGCGCGGCACCATCACGCTCGAGGCCTACCACGACGCCGGCAACGTCGTCATCGAGGTGCGCGACGACGGCCAGGGCCTGAACCGCGAACGCATCCTCGCCAAGGGCATCGAGCGCGGCCTCGTCGACGCCGACAAGACGCTCAGCGACGCCGAAGTCTTCAACCTCATCTTCGAGCCCGGCTTCTCCACCGCCGAAACGGTGACCAACCTGTCCGGCCGCGGCGTCGGCATGGACGTCGTCAAGCGCAACATCACCGCGCTGCGCGGCACCGTCGGCGTCAGCAGCCAGCCCGGCCAGGGCACGACGGTGACGGTGCGGCTGCCGCTGACGCTGGCCATCATCGACGGCTTCCAGATCGGCGTCGGCCACTCGGTCTTCGTGGTGCCGCTGGACGTGGTGGACGAATGAATCGAACACCGCGGCGGCAGCGACATGCAGCGCGATGTCACCGACCTGCGCGGCCAGGTGCTGCCGCTGATCCGGCTGCGCGAGCTCTTCGAGCTCGACGGCCCGCCGGCGGCGCGCCAGAACATCGTCGTGCTGCGCCACGCGGGCCAGAAGTTCGGCCTCGTCGTCGACAGCCTGCTCGGCGAGGCGCAGACCGTCATCAAGCCGCTGTCCAAGATGTTCGCCGAAGTGCGCGGCATCAGCGGCTCCAGCATCCGCGGCACCGGCGAGGTGGCGCTGATCCTGGATGTGCCGGCGCTCGTAGAACACGCATCGCAGGCAGCGCGCCAGCAATTTGCCGAGGGGTCCACACGATGATGTCGCAAGCATCTGCCCTGCACGACGCGCAGCCGGGTGATCGGGCCGGCGCGCTGCCCGCCCAATACCTGACCTTCAGCCTCGCCGCCGAGACCTTCGCGATCGGCATCCTGGTCATCAAGGAAATCATCGAATACCGCGCGCCCACCGAAGTGCCGCTGGGCCCGCGCAACGTGCGCGGCGTCATCAACCTGCGCGGCGCGGTGGTGCCGGTGGTGGACCTGCAGTCACGCTTCGGCCAGCCCTCGAGCGCGGTCGGCAAACGAAGCTGCATCGTCATCGTCGAGATCGCGCAGCAGGACGAGCGCCACGTCATCGGCGTCATCGTCGATGCGGTCAACGAGGTGATCGAGATCGCTGCCACCGATGTCGAGCCGCCACCGAGTTTCGGCGCCCGCATCCGCAGCGACTTCATTGCCGGCATCGGCAAGGTGCGCGGCCGTTTTGTTGTTCTGCTCGACGTCGATCGGGTGCTGACGCCGGATGCGGCCGCACCGTCCAGCACCGTCCATTGACCCATTTTTCCCCGGAGCTCCCCATGAACTGGTTCCTGCGCCTGAAGCTGGCTCACAAGCTGCTGATCACCTTCCTCACCTGCTCGGCGCTCACGGCCGCGGTGGGTGGCTACGGCCTGCTGCGCATCAGCGAACTCGGTGCCGACATGCACGGCATCTACACCGAGAACATCGTGCCGATGCAGCACATCGCCGATGCCGCGGCAGCGCTGTCCGAGGAATCGCGTTCCTACGTGCGGCTGCCCGGACTCAGGGACCCGGCCGACATCAAGGCGACCGCAGCGCATGCACGCGAGCACTACGAGAAGTTCGAAAAGGCAATCGGCGCCTACCGCAAGAGCGAACTGTCGGAAAAGGAATTGGCGTTGCTCAAGCAGCTCGACGGCCTGCTGCCGAACTACGTGGCGCTCAACGAGAAGGTGGTCGAACTGACGCTGGCCGGCAAGCGCGACGCCGCGGTCGAACTGTCGAACAACGACGCGCGCAAAGCCGTCAACGCGATCGAGGTGGTGATCGACGCCACCAACGACGAACTCACCGCGCAGGCCAACCACACGAACGAAGTCAACATGCTGGCGGCGAGCCGCGCCCGCACCGTGATGCTGACGGCGGTGGCGGTGTCGGTGCTGCTGGCCGTCGGACTGGGGTTGATGGTGACGCGATTGATCACGCGCCAGATCGGCGGTGAACCCGACCACGCGGTGAAGCTGCTGCGCGAGGTGGCCGACGGCAACCTCGACGCCGAGATCACGCTGCGCGCCGACGACCACGCCAGCCTGCTGTTTGCGCTGCGCCAGATGGTGGGTCGCCTGAAGCAGGTGGTCGAGGGCCAGCGCACCGTGGTGGCGGCCGCCAACCGCGGCGACTTCGCCGCACGCGTTGATCTCGAAGGGCTGCAGGGCTTCCAGAAACAGATGGGTGAAGGGCTGAACGCGCTCGCCACCACCACCGGTGCCAGCATCGACGACGTGGTGCGCGTGATGGGCGCGATGTCGCAGGGCGACCTGACGCAGAGCATCAGCGCCGACTACGAAGGCGCCTTCGCCGAGATGAAGAGCTACGTCAACGACACCGTCAGCAAGCTGTCGCAGGTGGTGAGCGAGGTCAACAGCGGCGCCGAGTCGCTGGCCGGTGCGTCCGAAGAGGTCAGTGCCACGTCGCAGACGCTGAGCCAGGCCGCCAGCGAGCAGGCCGCCGGCGTCGAGGAAACGAGCGCGTCGCTGGAGCAGATGACGGCGTCGATCGCGCAGAACACCGACAACGCCAAGGTCACCGACGGCATGGCCACGAAGGCCAGCGCGCAGGCCGCCGAAGGCGGCGAAGCCGTGAAGGCCACGGTGGCGGCGATGAAGCAGATCGCCAGCAAGATCAACATCATCGACGACATCGCCTACCAGACCAACCTGCTGGCGTTGAACGCCGCCATCGAAGCCGCACGTGCCGGCGAACACGGCAAGGGCTTCGCGGTGGTGGCCGCCGAGGTGCGCAAGCTGGCCGAACGCAGCCAGGTTGCGGCGCAGGAGATCGGCAGCGTCGCTGGCTCCAGCGTCGAGCTCGCCGAACGCGCCGGCAAGCTGCTCGACGAGATGGTGCCCAGCATCAAGAAGACCTCCGACCTGGTGCAGGAGATCACGGCGGCTTCCGAAGAACAGTCCTCGGGTGTGGGCCAGATCAACGCCGCCGTCAGCCAGCTCAGCCAGACCACGCAGCAGAACGCCAGCAGCTCCGAGGAGCTGGCCGCCACTGCCGAAGAGATGAGCAGCCAGGCCGAACAGTTGCAGCAGGCGATGAGCTTCTTCAAGCTCGCCGCCGACGTGGCCGCGGCGCCCGCGGCGCGGCGCGCGCCGCTGAAGGCGCTGGCCAAGCCGGCGGACCGCCGCAAGCCCGCGAACGGGCGCCGCGCGGCTGCGCTGTCGGTGGCCGGCGAAGACGCGGTGACGCTCGACGAGTCGCAGTTCGCGCGCTACTGAAAAAATCCGAAAGAGCGGCCATGACCCCGAACGCCCTGACCGACGGTGAATTCCTGCGCTTCCAGCGCTTCATTCACACGGCCGCCGGCATCACGTTGTCGGGCTCGAAAAAGGCCCTCGTCGCCGGACGCCTGGCCAAGCGCGTGGCGCACCACGGGCTGCAGAGCTTCGGCAGCTATCTGGACATGCTGTCCAGCGAGCGCGGCGCGCCCGAGGTGCAGACCGCGGTCGACCTGCTGACCACCAACGAGACCTACTTCTTCCGCGAGGCCAAACACTTCGACGTGCTGCGCGACGAGGCCACCGCGGCACGCGAGCGGCGGCGCCCGCTGCGCGTGTGGAGCGCCGCCTGCTCCAGCGGCGAAGAGGTCTACAGCATCGCGATGGTGCTGGACGACGTGATGGGCAGCGCGCCGTGGGAGCTGCTGGGCTCGGACATCAGCAGCCGCGTGCTGCAGCGTGCACGCAGCGGCCACTACCCGGTGGAACGCACGCAGCACATTCCGCCGCAGTACCTGAAGCGCTACTGCCTGCGCGGCACCGGCGAGCAACAGGGCACGCTGCTGGTGGAGCGCACGTTGCGCCAGCGCGTGAGCTTCGAGCAGATCAATCTCAACGAACCACTGCCACGCAGCGCGCCGTTCGATGTCATCTTCCTGCGCAACGTGATGATCTACTTCAACGCCGAAACCAAACGCGCGGTGGTGGCGCGGCTGCTCGACCAACTCCATCCCGGCGGCGTGTTCTGCATCGGCCACTCGGAAACGCTGAACGACATCAGCGACGCCGTGCGGCAGGTCGCGCCGTCGGTCTACCGCAAGCCTTGAACGAAGAGGCCCAGCACGTGAAACGCGACCTGCCTGTGCACGCCACGGCCGCCCCGGTGGCTTCGGTGCTGATCGTCGACGACAGCCGGCTGCAGCGTGAGCACATCAGCGCGCTGTGCCGCACGCTGGGCGTGGCGCAGGTGCACACGGCCGAACACGGCGGCGCGGCGCTGGCCTTGCTGGAAGGCATGACGAGCCTGCCAGACGCGATGATCATCGACCTCGAGATGCCGGTGATGGACGGTGTCGAACTCATCCAGCAGTTGCGCCAGCGTGCACTGGACATCCCGTTCGCGATTGCGTCGACGCGCGAGACCGCGCTGCTCGAATCGGTGCAGGTGATGGCGCAGGTGCAGGGCCAGCGCGTGGCCACCGGGCTGCGCAAGCCGATGACGCTGGACGGTCTGCGCGATGCGCTGACCACCTGTGCGCACAGCGCGCAGCGCAAGCCGGCCGCACAAACGAGCGCGCCGCCGATCACCGGGGCCGACCTCGCGCATGCCATTGCGCGTCGCCACATCGTGCCGCACTACCAGCCGAAGATCGACGCCCGCACCGGCGTCATCCGCGGCGTCGAGGTGCTGGCGCGCTGGTGCGACCCGGCGCTCGGCCACCCGACGCCCGACCGCTTCATCAGCGTGGCCGAAGAATGCGGCCAGATCCACGCCCTGACGCTGTCGATGCTCGACCAGGCCATGGCGCAGACCGCACGCTGGAACGCGCGCGGGCTGGTGCTGTCGGTGGCGGTGAACCTGTCGCCGCATCTGCTGGAACAGGCGACGCTGGTGGACGAGATCGGCAACCTCGTGGCACGCCACGGCCTGACGCCCGAGCAGGTGGTGCTGGAGATCACCGAGACCTCGGTCGTGGCGTCGATGGGCGCCGCGCTGGGCGTGCTGGCGCGGCTGCGCATGAAGGGCTACGGGCTGTCGATCGACGACTACGGCACCGGCTTTTCGTCGATGCAGCAGCTCTCGCGCGTGCCCTGCACCGAACTCAAGATCGACCGTTCGTTCGTCGACGGCGCACACCGCCAGGAGCACCTGCGCGCGATCCTGCAGTCGTCGATCGAGATGGCGTCGCGCCTGTCGCTGACCAGCGTCGCCGAAGGCGTCGAAACACTGGAAGACTGGCGGCTGCTGCAGCAGTTCGGCTGCACCGTCGGCCAGGGCTGGCTGTTCGGCAAGGCGATGGCCGCCAGCGCGCTGCCCCTGTGGCTGCGCCAGCATGCGGCGCGCCTGCCACTGCTGCGCGCGAGCGACGCCGAAGGCATCGCGTGAGCATCCGCGTGCTGGTGGTCGACGACTCGGCCGTCGTGCGCCAGGTCGTCTCGGGGCTGCTGAAGGAAGCCGCCGGCATCGAGGTCATCGCCGCCTGCGCCGACCCGCTGCTGGCGCAGGAGCGCATGCGCCAGCAATGGCCGGACGTCATCGTGCTCGACGTCGAGATGCCGCGCATGGACGGCATCACCTTCCTGCGCCAGATCATGGAGACGCGACCGACCCCTGTGGTCATCTGCTCGACGCTCACCGAACAGGGCGCACGCACCACGCTGGAAGCGCTGGCCGCCGGCGCGGTGGCCATCGTCACCAAGCCCAAGCTGAGCCTGAAGCAGTTCCTCACCGAATCGGCCGACGAACTGGTGGCCACGGTGCGCGCCGCGGCGCGCGCCAACGTGCGCCGCGTGGCGCCGCGCAGCGCGCGCGAGCCCGGCGCGGCGGTGCAGGCGCCGGCCAAGCACAACGCCGACGTGATTCTGGCGGCCGCGCAGCCGCCGGCGAGCGCGCGCGCGATGGCGCGCACGACCGAACGCGTGGTGGCCCTGGGCACCTCCACCGGCGGCACGCAGGCGCTCGAGACCGTGCTCACCACGCTGCCACGGGTGTCACCCGGCATCGTCATCGTGCAGCACATGCCCGAGAAATTCACCGCCGCCTTTGCGGCACGGCTGAACGGCCTGTGCGAGATCGAGGTCAGGGAGGCGGCCCACGGGGACCGCGTCGTGCCCGGGCGCGCGCTCATCGCACCCGGCGGCCGCCACATGCTGCTGCGCCGCAGCGGAGCGCAATACCATGTCGACGTCGTCGACGGCCCACTGGTGAACCGGCACCGGCCATCGGTGGATGTGCTGTTCCGTTCGGTGGCCAAGTGCGCGGGCGCCAACGCGCTCGGCGTCATCATGACCGGCATGGGCGACGACGGCGCCGCCGGGCTGCTCGAAATGCGCCAGGCCGGCGCCCAGACCGCGGCCCAGGACGAAGAGAGCTGCGTCGTCTTCGGCATGCCCAAGGAAGCGCTCAAACGCGGCGGCGTGCAGAAGACGCTGGCGCTGTCGGCGATTGCGCGCGAGCTGATGCAGCAGCTCGCGTAGACCCTGCCTGCCCGGGGCAGGGGCCGGGTCGCTAGAATCGAGCCATGCCTTCGCTCCTGGCTCTTCGACACGCTGTGCGCCCGCCGGCTGCGACCACCCGTCGCCAGACCACGCGCGACCGAATTCAGCGCTCGCGTCTGTAGCCGCTCATTTGCGACTGCTTTCGCGCGCGCCGGTCGAACCCCGCCGCGCGACACCCCTGATCCCGCACAGCACCGCGCCCGGTGCGCCCAAGGCCATGACCGACACCACCCCCGCCCCTGCCCAGGACTACCGCGCCACGCTGAACCTGCCCGACACGCCGTTCCCGATGCGCGGCGACCTCGCCAGGCGCGAGCCGGGCTGGGTCAAGGGCTGGCAGGACGAAGGCCTGTACAAGCGCCTGCGCGATGCGCGCCACGGCGCGCCGCTGTTCGTGCTGCACGACGGCCCGCCGTACGCCAACGGCCAGATCCACATGGGGCACGCGGTCAACAAGATCCTCAAGGACATGATCGTCAAGGCGCGCCAGCTTGCCGGCTTCGACGCCCACTACGTGCCGGGCTGGGACTGCCACGGCCTGCCGATAGAAAACGCGATCGAGAAGAAGTACGGCCGCAGCCTGAGCCGCGACGACATGCAGGCCAAGAGCCGCGCCTACGCGAGCGAACAGATCGCGCAGCAGATGGCCGACTTCAAGCGCCTGGGTGTGCTGGGCGACTGGGAGCACCCCTATCGCACGATGGACTTCGCGAACGAGGCAGGCGAGATCCGCGCGTTCAAGCGCGTCATCGAACGCGGCTTCGTCTACCGCGGCCTGAAGCCGGTGTACTGGTGTTTCGATTGCGGCAGCTCGCTCGCCGAGTTCGAGATCGAATATGCCGACAAGAAGAGCCAGACGGTGGACATCGCCTTCCTGTGCGCCGAGCCCGACAAGCTCGCCGCGGCCTTCGGCCTGCAGGCGCTGGACAAAGACGCCTTCGCGGTGATCTGGACCACCACCGCGTGGACGCTGCCCGCCAACCAGGCGCTGAACCTAAACCCGGCGCTCGACTACGCGCTCGTCGACACCGAGCGCGGCCTGCTGGTACTGGCCACGTCGCTGGTCGACAAGTGCCTGGAACGCTACGGCCTGACCGGCAAGGTCATCGCCACCACGGCGGGCGAAAAACTGGGCGGCCTGAACTTCCGCCATCCGCTGGCCGCGATGCACGCCGGCTACGACCGCCTGAGCCCGGTGGTCCTGGCCGACTACGCCACCGCCGACGACGGCACCGGCATCGTGCACTCCTCACCCGCCTATGGCCTGGACGACTTCAACTCCTGCATCAGCCACGGCCTGAAGCTCGACGAGATCCTGAACCCGGTGGGCGGCAATGGCAGCTACGCGGCCGACTTCCCGCTCTTCGGCGGCCAGCACATCTGGAAGGCGGTGCCGAACATCATCCAGGCGCTGCAGGACGCCGGCCGGCTGCTCGCCACCGACACCATCACGCACAGCTATCCGCACTGCTGGCGCCACAAGACGCCGGTGATCTACCGCGCCGCGGCGCAGTGGTTCATCCGCATGGACGAAGGCGTTGGCGTCTTCACCAAGGACAAGGCGCCGCAGACGCTGCGCCGCATGGCGCTGGACGCCATCGAGCAGACCGGCTTCTACCCCGAGAACGGCCGTGCGCGCCTGCACGACATGATCGCCAACCGCCCCGACTGGTGCATCAGCCGGCAGCGAAGCTGGGGCGTGCCGATTCCGTTTTTCCTGCACAAGGACAGCGGCGAACTGCACCCGCGCACGATGGAGATCCTCGACCGCGCGGCCGAGATCGTCGAGCACGGCGGCATCGAGGCCTGGAGCCGCGTCAGCGCCGAAGAGATGCTGGGCGCCGACGACGCGCCGCACTACACGAAGAGCAGCGACATCCTCGAGGTCTGGTTCGATTCCGGCAGCACCTTCTTCCATGTGCTGCGCGGCCAGCACCCGCAAGGCTTGCACGCGCTCGGGCCCGAGGCCGACCTCTACCTCGAAGGCCATGACCAGCACCGCGGCTGGTTCCATTCGTCGCTGCTCATCGCCTGCGCGCTCTACGGCCGCGCGCCCTACCGCGGGCTGCTGACGCACGGCTTCACGGTCGACAGCCAGGGCCGCAAGATGAGCAAGTCGCTCAACAACGGCATCGAACCGCAGCAGGTCAGCAGCAAGCTCGGCGCCGAGATCATCCGCCTGTGGGTGGCGGCGAGCGACTATTCGGGCGACATCGCGGGCGACGACAAGATCCTCGCCCGTGTCGTCGATGCCTATCGCCGCATCCGCAACACCTTGCGCTTCCTGCTCGCCAACGTCTCCGACTTCGACCCCGCCCGCGACGCGGTGGCGGCGGCCGAGATGCTCGAGATCGACCGCCACGCGCTGGCGCGCGCAGCCGAGCTGCAGGCCGAGATCCTGGCCCACTACGAGGTCTATGAATTCCATCCGGTGGTGAGCAAGCTGCAGGTCTATTGCTCCGAAGACCTGGGCGCGTTCTACCTCGACGTGCTGAAAGACCGCCTGTACACCACGGCGCCGAAGTCGCTCGCACGGCGCAGCGCGCAGACCGCGCTGTGGCACATCACGCACGCCATGCTGCGCTGGATGGCGCCGTTCCTGAGCTTCACCGCCGAAGAGGCGTGGGCGCTGTTCGGCGACAGCGAATCGATCTTCCTCGAGACCTATTCGAAGTTCGACGCGCCCGACGCTGCGCTGCTGGCGAAGTGGCGGCGCATCCGTGACATACGCGACGTCGTCAACAAGGAGATCGAGACCGTGCGCGCCACCGGCAGCGTCGGCTCGTCGCTGCAGGCCAGCGTGCAGGTGAGCGCGGCCGCGGCCGACTTCGCGCTGCTCGCGGGCCTGGGCGACGACCTGCGCTTCGTCTTCATCACGTCGGCGGCGCAGGCGCGCGCCGGCGACGAGTTGAAGGTCGGCGTGCAGGTGGCCGGCGGGGTCAAGTGTGATCGCTGCTGGCACTGGCGCGACGATGTCGGTCATGACACAAGCCACCCCGCGCTGTGCGGTCGCTGCACGAGCAACCTCTTCGGCAAGGGAGAACGCCGACACATTGCGTGATGGCATTCACAGCCCTGCGGCTGGTTTGCCGCAACGGCGTGATACAAGCTCGACAAGCCATCCCAGGGTAGGTCTTCATGGCAGGGATGGCTACCCACAATGCCATTGCGTTTTTTATCCATCGCGCCGGCACCGGCGCCCGTCAGCTTTCGCTCGCTCTGGCCGCTGCTGCTGCTGGCGGCGCTGCTGATCGTTGCGCTCGCCGCCGGCAGCGTCGACCGTGAGTTCAAGTTCAATCGGGCCAACGCGGCGGCCGACCTGAAGGCGGTCGCGGACCTGCGCCAGAACCAGGTCGAAGGCTGGTTGCGCGAGAAGCTGAGCATCGCGCGCTTCGTCAGCCCCAGTTCGGTCTACGCGGCGCTGTTCGAGCGTGTGCAGCAGGGCGACAAGGCCGCGCTGACGACGCTGATGGACCGCCTGGTGGCGCTGCGCAAGGCCAACGAGGCCGATGGCGTGCTGTTGCTCGGGCCCGACGGCGACGTGCTGGCGCGCGAAGTGGCATCGACGCGGGTGCTGGCGCCCGAACTGCGCGATGCGGCGCGGCGCGCCATCGCCAGCGGCGAGGTGGTGCACACCAGCCTGTACCTTCGTGAAGGCAGCGAAACGCCGATGCGGCTGGACATCGTCGTGCCGCTGGTGTCGACAAGCCAGCCCGCACGGGGCGCGTTCGTGCTGCGGCTGGACCCGCGCCGCCGGCTCTATCCCACGCTGCAGCACTGGCCGGTCGACAGTCAAAGCGCCGAATCCGTGCTCTGGCAACGCGCAGGCACGACGCTGCAGGCGCTGAGCCCTTTCAGGCGCGACCCCGACAGTGCGGGCCACCGGGTGCGCGAGCTGGCCACGAGCAAGACGCCGATGGGCCGCGTGCTGCGCGGCGAAACCGCGCCCGGCGCTGTGCTGCCCGGCTTCGACTACGCCGGCCATGCGGTCCTGGCCAGCGCGCGCCCGATCACGGGCACGCCCTGGTGGCTGATCGTCAAGATCGACCGTGCCGAGGTCGATGCCCCGAGCTGGCGCACCGCGGCCTGGGCGGCGGGGCTGTCGCTCGCAGTGCTGGCGGGCCTGCTGGCGGCGGCGCGCATGTTCGTGCAGCGCCAGGCGCTGCGCGCGGCCGAGCTTGAACGCAGCGGCGAGCGCGACCGCCTGCAGACGCTGAGGCTGCTGGACTCGATCACCGAAGCGTCGAGCGATGCCATTTTTGCGAAGGATCTGGAAGGCCGCTATCGCTTTGCCAACCGCGCCACCTGCGGCGCGCTGGGCCGGCCGCGCGAGCAGGTGCTGGGCCGCACCGACGCCGAGCTCTTCGATGCCGATGTCGCGGTGCGCATGCGCGTCAGCGATGCACGCGTGCTGGCCGGCGGCGAGACGGTGACGTTCGAGGAATCGTTCGTGACCGAGCACGGCACCCGGCTCAACCTCACCACCAAGGGCCCGCTGCGCGACGTCGACGGTCAGCTCATCGGCGTCTACGGTGTTTCGCACGACGTCACCGAAACGCGGCGCGCCGAACGTGAGCTGCGCGAGAGCGAGGCGCACTACCGCTCGGTGGTGTCGGTGCTCGCCGAAGGCATCATGGTCTTCGACCCCGCCGGCAACATCATCAGCGCCAACCCGGCGGCCGCGCGCCTGCTCGGCGTGCCGGGCCAGACCTTGCGCGGGAGCTGGTCGGGTGCCGCGGGCTGGGCGCCGGTGAACGCCGACGGCACACCCTTCCCGAGCGCCGAGCTGCCGCCGGCACGTGTGGTGGCCACCGGCCAGGCGCAGCCCGAGCTCGAGATCGAAGCCCAGGGCCCGGGCGGTGAACGGCGCTGGTTCGCGATCAGCGCGCAACCGGTGAACGACCCCGCCGGCGCGCGCTTGCTGGCGGTGGTGATGTCGATGAGCGACGTCACCGAACGTCGTGCGCTGGCGCAGGAGATCACGCAGCACCGCGACCGGCTCGAGGACCTGGTGCGGGCGCGCACGCAGGCGCTGGGGCAGGCCAACGAACAGCTCGCGGGCGCCGAGCGTTTTGTGCGCACGGTGGCCGACAACCTGCCCGGCCGCGTGGTGTACTGGGACCGCGACCTCGTCTGCCGTTTTGCCAACCGCGCGTATTACGACTGGTTCCAGCGCACGCCCGAAGAGGTCATCGGCCGCACCGCGCTCGAGATCTACGGCCCCGACTACCTGCAGCGCCAGATGATGCACGTGCAGGCCGCGCTGGCCGGGCAGGCACAGGACTTCGAACGCGAGACGCGGCGCGCCGACGGCGGGCTGTTCCACCACGTCGTGCACTACGTGCCGGACGTCGGTGACGACGGCGTCGTGCGCGGCGTCTACGTGATGGCCTTCGACATCAGCGCACAAAAGCGCGCCGAGGCCAGCCTGCAGCGTCTGAACGCCGAACTCGTGCAGGCACGCGACCGCGCCGAGAGCGCGAGCCGCGCCAAGAGCGCCTTCCTGGCCAACACCAGCCACGAGATCCGCACGCCGATGAACGCCATCATCGGCCTGGCGCACCTGATGGCGCGCGACACGCGCGACGCGCGCCAGCGCGAGCGACTGGAGAAGCTGTCGAACTCGGCCCACCATCTGCTGCAGATCCTCAACGACATCCTCGACCTCTCGAAGATCGAGGCCGGCCGGCTGGAGCTCGAGGACATCGAGTTCTCGCTCGACACGCTGCTCGCGCGCGTGTTCGAGATGGTGGCCGAGCGCGCGCGCGAGAAAGGGCTGGAGCTGATCGTCGATACCGACGGCCTGCCCGACCGCCTGCGCGGTGACCCGACGCGGCTGTCGCAGGCGCTGCTGAACCTGATGTCCAACGCCGTCAAGTTCACCGACCAGGGCTGGGTGCGCCTGAGCTGCGAACTGCTGGCCGAGGACGGCGGCCGCCTGCAGGCGCGTTTTGATGTCTACGACACCGGTGTCGGCGTGCCGCCGGACCGCATGGCGTCGCTGTTCCACGACTTCGAGCAGGCCGACACCTCCACCAGCCGCCGCTTCGGCGGCACCGGCCTGGGCCTGGCGCTGACACAGCGTCTGGCCAGCATGATGGGTGGCGAGGCCGGCGCCGAAAGCGAGCTCGGCAGCGGCAGCCATTTCTGGTTCAGCGCCTGGCTCAACCGCGGCCTGCCTGCGACCGACAGCCGGCCGACGCTGATCGGCCGCCGCGTGCTGCTCGTCGACGACCTGCCCGAAGCGCGCAGCGCGCTCGGCGACCGCCTGCGCCTGTTCGGCATGCGCGTCGAAGCGGTCGAGTCCGGCGAGCGCGCGCTGGCGGCGATGGACGATGCGCTGCTCAAGGGCCATCTGCCCGATGTGCTGCTGATCGACTGGCGCATGGCGCCGCTGGACGGCATACAGACGCTGCAGCGCCTGCGCGAGCGGCTGGGCGCCGGGCTGCCGCCGGCGGTGCTGGTGACGGCCTACGACGACGACGAGATGCGCCGTGGCGCGGCGGCCGCGCGCTTCGACGCCGTGCTCGTCAAGCCCATCACCGCGTCGACGCTGCTCGACGCGCTGCAGCGTGTGCTGCGCCACGAGAGCGCGCCGGTGCTGGCGGCGCTGCAGCCGGGCACCACCGAAAGTGCGCTGCACCAGGCGCACGCCGGCAGGCGGGTGCTGCTGGCCGAGGACAACGTCGTGAACCAGGAGGTGGCGCTCGAACTCCTGAGCGCCACCGGCCTGGTGGTGGACGTGGCGGCGGACGGCGAACAGGCGCTGGCGCTGGCGTCGGCCACTCCCTACGAC
>Ga0164241_10000479_pt1 | contig 73002 bp, 67 predicted proteins | sample OricomyardsoilBY_FD_108780 | JGI IMG/M metagenome (GOLD analysis project Ga0164241, IMG submission 108780) | Backyard soil microbial communities from Emeryville, California, USA - Original compost - Back yard soil (BY) | ecosystem: Environmental > Terrestrial > Soil > Unclassified | place: USA...
CCTTGGTGCGGCCCTGCCCCGGTTGCAGTTGGCCCACGATTTCTGAACTGCTAGGCTCGCGTGGTGGAATTACCGTGAGCAAAAAGCGTTGCAGTTGGCCCACGATTTCTGAACTGCTAGGCTTCTTGGGCTGCTTGGGTCCGCCCTCGCGGGGTTGCAGTTGGCCCACGATTTCTGAACTGCTAGGCTTGGTTGGTATAACGCCAAGATGATCGAGTCGTTGCAGTTGGCCCACGATTTCTGAACTGCTAGGCTGTATGTTAGGATTGATGGGCCTGAATATGAGTTGCAGTTGGCCCACGATTTCTGAACTGCTAGGCTGGATGCTTTGATAACCCGTTGATGAAAAACGGGGAATCGCTGCATCCAGCCGACGCATTCCCGGGGACAAAATCAGAACATTGCGAGTTGGTCGGGGTTCTTGCGTCGCCGTTGTCGGCGTTGGCTCGAGAATCGGACGATCCCCTCATATTGCCGGTCGGTGAAGGTGAGGACATGCACGTCGCCCTTTTCCGGCAGGTTCGCCTCGATTCGCTTGAGATGCGATTCAAAGCTGTCCTTGCCGTTGCAGAAGCGAGCATAGACCGAAAACTGGCTCATCTCAAAGCCTTCGTCGAGCAGATATTCGCGGAATTTGGTCGCGTCGCGCATCTGCTTCTTGGTGCCCACGGGCAGATCGAACATCACGAAAATCCACATCAGCCGGTATCCGCTCAGATGCGCCGAATCGGTGGCGTTCACGATTCGCCGCCGCCCTCGTCGTCGATGTGCCCGGCCGCCGCCCATTCGATCGCGGTCGGCGGATCGAACAGGGCGAGATCGGGCCGGCCGGTCTCGAAAGCGCGGGCGAGCGACTGGGCGAGCCGGGCCGCGGCGACCGACACGGGCGAGGCCTCGCCGTCGATCCGGAGATCGAAGGCGATCAGCCGGGCGAAGCGGCGCTTCATCGGCGGATCGAGCCGCTCGACGCCGTCGCGCGCCATATTTTCCGCCAGCGCGTCGACCAGCGGCCGGAACGGCTCGACGAGATCATCGGCGAGCGCGAAGGCATTGCCGCGATTGGAATGCTGGATGCCGATCGTCGGATGCAGCCCGCAGGCCACGATCGCCCGGGCGCAGGTCGCGCGCATCACCGCATAGCCATAGTTGAGGAGCGCATTGGCGCCCTCCGCATCGCGATCGCGCCGGAAATCGCATCCCATCAGCAGCGGCCAGTAACGCCGCGCCGCTTGCGCCTCCAGATTCTCCTTGTCGCCGGAGCTCACGCGCCGCGCCATGAACGGGTAGGCCTCCGCGCCCGCAATCCCGCGCGCCGCGAGCAGCGATCCCTGCATCATGATCTTGGCCGAGACGATCCGCCGCCAGAGTTGCTTGGCGAGCGGCTTCGAGGCGGCGAGCTGCGCCTGCATCCGCGCATTCTGAGCATGATGGCCTTCGAGCGGTAGAGTCACCGCGATGGGCGAATGATTGGCGCCGCAAAAGACGATCGGCGCGCCGCGTTCGGCGAGGCCGGCGACCAGATTGGCGCTCCACGTTGTGCCGTGGGCATGGACGATCACCGCGTGGATATCGTCGAGCGCGATCCGCCCGATCTCCGTCCGGTCCTTCTCCACCATCAGGAAGCCGCGATGGATCGAGAGGTGCAGGCCGTCGGTGGCGATATCGACGATCCGGTCCATCCCCGCGCGCGCTTTCTATTCGCGCGGGCCGGGATCGAAGACGCGGCCGAGCGGATCGACGCGAACCTGGCGGGCCTTCATGGCTTTAAGCGCATTGGCACCGGGGCCATAGAATTTGAAAGGATCGTTCGGATTGCTGTTGCGTTCGACCATATTGCCGGTTTCCTGATGTGCGATGAGAAATATCTGGCCGTTCTGGCTATATTTCTGAACGCGAACGATTTCTCTCGGGCCGCCATCACGCTCGATGGCGAGCAGATCGTTCTGGCGAAGCGACAATATTTTCTTGGCCGCGGGATGCGGCCGTTTCTCCACGAAACTCCTCTGATGAACGTCGAAAGTTGAGATGATGTCGGCCACCCATTTGCCATCGGGCATTGCCCAAACATTATAGAGGGCGTTTGAATCCCCCTGATAACCTTTGTAGGCTTTGCCCGAAGCGTCGTGGACTGGGACAACATTCAGAGGGCGGCGGAGGCGAACCCTGCGGATTCCATGGAACGGCCCGTCCGCTTTGGAGAATGCCGCGAGCGCCTTTTCGAATTCCTTTCCCGAAAGGCCTCTGGTCGCGTCGTATAGCGCCTCGCGCAAAGCGCGGTCGGAAATGCGCTCGGGATCGCCCAGGTCTCTTGGCTGAATACTCGACAGCGGGACGCGCCATACGACGAGGGGATCGCCTTTGGCATTCACCTCGCCCGTCAGGCCGTAAGCCGTCTCGTTGTGCAGCCGCCCTGCGGTCACGTCGCGGTGCTTCGCCGGGCGTCCCTTGCGTCCGTGATCAGGCTTGTGGCTGACGGTGACGCGGGCGAGCTTCTCGCCCAGTTCTTCGCGGAAGCCGGGCCAAGGCTGCGGCAGATCCTCGAACAACCGGTCGAGATCCTTGTCCTCGGCGCGGGCGGCCGCATGGGCGATCTGCTGCATTCGAGACAATGTGGTCGCGGCAACGACCGCGGCGTCGATCGGGTGATGACGGTGATCGAGCCTGTTCTTGGGTGCGTTGGAATGCTGGTTCTCGACATAATTGTGATCGGGCAGCAAGCTGTTCAGGCCCCATAAGCGGCGCAGCATCGCCGTCATTCGTCCGGGGATGACGTCGACACGGCCGTCCTCCGCCCGTGGATAGAGACTACGCAGATATTTCCCGGCGATCCGCGAGAGATATTGCGTATCGGTCAACTGGCGGGCGAGAAAGCCGCCGTCGCGTTCGACCCGTTCCATCGCCTCCGGTCCAAAGCGCCATTGCTTTGACTTGTGCAGGCGCGCGACCTGGGCGCTGATTTTGTCCCAGCGGTCGGAATCGTGCCCCCAACGCTCGTGCGGCGTCTTGTTGCCCTTGACGCGATTGCAGGCCCGATGGGCGACCACCTTGTTCCCGGCGCTATCGTCGAGCGAGCGCGAATAGGGAATGATATGGTCGATGTCGGCCTCGGCGAAGAGCTGGTGGATGCTGATCGGGTTGGCGCAATAGGGGCAGCGTCGATCGAGCGGGTTGCCGGGATTGAGTTCCTCCCACAGGCGCAGCAGTATCCGGTTGGCGCCGGTGTCCTGAAAGCCTTCCAACGCGAGCTTCTCGCCGCGCGCGATCGCCGCATCCGTGTCGCGCTTGATCCGCTTCTTATGCTCGTCCTTGTCCTTCTCGTTCAGCTTCAGCTCGCGCGCCAGCTCGACGACGATCTGGTCCGGCCGGCCGTGAACGGCGATGACCGCGTTCACCAGCTTCTCGAGCTGGCGCAGACCGATATGGACGGTGGGATTGGTGATCTTGCCGTAGCGCCGCTCGTCGGCATCGCCATATTCCGCCTTGCCCGGCGCGATCTCGCGGGTGAGGAGTTGGCCGTAATAAGGCAGGCGATCGAGCACCTCGCCGGTGCGATGATCGCTGTGATGGAAGCCGGCGGCCTCCGCGGCCTTGTCGTAAGTGACGACATCGGCCTTCAGCGCATCGAGCAGCCGCCGCGTCGCCGTCTCGCCGAACCGGCCATGGCCTTCCGGCAGGCGCGCGTTTGCGACGGCTTCGGCCGCCGCTTCGTCCAGCCCATATTTGGATTCGAGCCAGCCGAGCAGCGTCGCCGGGTCTTCCTCGTTCTGGATCCTGTCGATGATCCGCAACTGCTCTTCGAGCCCGAAATGAAGCCAGCGCGTCCCGAATCGCTTCTTGTCGGCCAATTCGGCGCGGACCTCGTCGCCAATCAGCTCCTTGCGGTTCTCGCTTTCCTTGTTGAACCGCTCGCCCTCCGCGAGCTTGATGACCTTGGCGAGGCTTTCGAAGCTGACCTTCTTCTTGTCCTGGAGCTTGAGGATCAAGGCATCGCGCTCGTCGCGGGTCAGCGCGCGATCCGCCGCGCCAGCCGCGACGACGCGAAGCTGGTTCACGTCCTCGTAGAGCCGGCGTTGTTGAAACAGCGGGTGCGCCTTGGGAAGCCGCCGCTCGTCGGCCGAGACGCCGTTCATACCGGCGAAGGTGCAATAGCCAACCTCCTGCTCCTTGAGCGGCCGCTGGAAGAACAGGATGCGCGAGAGCGCCGCTTTCGCGGCGTCCGTCAGTAGGGCAGGGCGATGGTTTGCCTGCGCGTCCCAGATGCGGCCGAACTCATATTCGATGTCGCTCCGCTGCGGGTAGAAATCATATTCCTGATTCTCGCTATTGAGCCGGACTCGCTTGGTGTCGCGGCCCGCCAGGAACTGGCCGAGCGTGTCGGCTCCGGCTTCGGCCATCGCCTGGATAAGCGCACGGCTACCGCTGGCGATCTTCCCCTCTTCGCCGGGCTTGGCCTTGCGGTCGGCCTTGCGGTTCGACTTGAAGCCGCGCCGCTGGTTGAGATGGAACAGCGCCCGGCCGATCTCGAACGGTGACAGCTTCTCGCTCAGCGCGCGCTTGCGTAGATCATAGGGATCGCGCGCCGCGATGAGCCTGGTCTCGTCCGCGTCCGCCGGCATCAGCCCGTGCGCGATCAGTGTGCTCAGGAAGGCCGAGCGCCGTCCGAGATACCGATCCCGCCGCCGCCGCATCGCCCGCGCATCGCGCCGGTCCACCGCCAGCGATGCGCCCGACTTCGGATCGCGCCCATCGCTGAAGATACGCACGCCGATATCGACGATTCTCTTGTCGTCCTCGATCAGGCACCAGCCGATGCTGTTGGTGCCCATGTCCAATCCCAGTCGCCGCATAGATCCCTCCCACGCGCTATTCTGGCAACTAGCGAGATTTTGGGCAATTGACTTTTGATCGGGACTGAACCAACAAGAGAGGGTTCAGAAATCGCGGGCCAACTGTTAACAAGCAGTTTGACTGCACCAAATAAGGGCGGGGCTACGGCCCCGCCTTCATTTTATGGGCCGGTTCGCGCCGGGTCCGCCGTGGCTCCCGCCTCGCCCCTCACCCTTGCAACCCGCCGCGTTCGGCCTAAAAGCGGGCCGGCGCGAAGGGGAGCTCCGCTATGGCCGACACCGCCTACAAGATCATCGATCATCAATATGACGTCGTCGTCGTCGGCGCCGGCGGATCGGGGCTTCGGGCGGCGATGGGGGCGGCGCAGGGCGGGCTCAAGACCGCCTGCATCACCAAGGTGTTCCCGACCCGCAGCCACACCGTCGCCGCGCAGGGCGGGATCGCCGCCAGCCTCGGCAATATGGGGCCGGACCATTGGCAGTGGCACATGTACGATACGGTCAAGGGTTCCGACTGGCTCGGCGATCAGGACGCGATCGAATATATGGTGCGCGAGGCGCCGGCCGCGGTTTACGAGCTCGAACATGCCGGCGTGCCGTTCAGCCGCACCGACAAGGGCCTGATCTACCAGCGCCCGTTCGGCGGCATGATGCAGAATATGGGCGAAGGCCCGCCCGCGCAGCGCACCTGCGCCGCCGCCGACCGCACCGGCCATGCGATGCTCCACGCGCTCTATCAGCAGAGCCTGCGCTACGACGCCGATTTCTTCATCGAATATTTCGCGCTCGATCTCATCATGGAGAACGGGGCCTGCCGGGGTGTCGTCGCGCTCTGCCTCGAGGACGGATCGATCCACCGGTTCAGCGCCCATTCGGTGGTGCTGGCGACCGGCGGCTATGGCCGCGCTTATTATACCGCGACCAGCGCCCATACCTGCACCGGCGACGGCGGCGGCATGGTGCTGCGCGCCGGCCTGCCATTGCAGGACATGGAATTCGTCCAGTTCCACCCGACCGGCATCTACGGCGCCGGCGTCCTCATCACCGAAGGCGCGCGCGGCGAGGGCGGCTATCTCACCAATAGCGAGGGCGAACGCTTCATGGAGCGTTATGCGCCGAGCGCGAAGGATCTTGCCAGCCGCGACGTCGTGTCGCGCGCGATGGCGCTGGAGATCCGCGAGGGCCGCGGCGTCGGCCCGCACAAGGACCATATCTGGCTGCACCTCGACCATATCGATCCGAAGATCCTGGCCGAACGGCTGCCGGGCATCACCGAATCGGGCAAGATTTTCGCCGGCGTCGATCTCACCCGCGCGCCGCTGCCGGTCGCGCCGACCGTCCATTACAATATGGGCGGCATCCCGACCAACTTCCACGGCGAGGTGGTGACGCTGAAAGGGGACGATCCGGACAGCGTCGTCCCCGGCCTGTTCGCGGTGGGCGAGGCGGCCTGCGTCTCGGTCCACGGCGCCAACCGGCTCGGATCGAACAGCCTGATCGACCTCGTCGTCTTCGGCCGCGCCGCCGGCATGCGGCTGGGCGAGACGGTGAAGCCGAACGCCAAACATGCGCCGCTGCCCAAGGACGGATCGGACATGGCGATCGCGCGGCTCGATCATTTCCGCAACGCCAATGGCGGCTCGCCGACCGCCGAGGTGCGCGTCGAGATGCAGCGCAACATGCAGACGCACTGCGCCGTCTTCCGCACCAACGAGCTGATGACGCAGGGCGTCGAAGAGCTCGCCAAGACCTACGCGCGGATGCAGGACATCCACGTCACCGACAAGAGCCTGATCTGGAACAGCGACCTCGTCGAGACGCTGGAGCTCGACAATCTCATCGCCCAGGCCAGCGTCACCATCGCCGGCGCCGTCAACCGCAAGGAAAGCCGCGGCGCCCACGCGCACGAGGATTATCCCGAGCGCGACGACAAGAACTGGATGAAGCACAGCTGCCTCTGGTTCGACGGCTGGGGCGGCAATGGCGGCGGCGTGAAGATCGATTACCGCCCGGTCCACAGCTACACGCTCACCGACGATGTGGAGTATATCAAACCGAAGAAGCGGGTTTATTGAGGCGTGGCGCGGCTGCGCCTGTTCCGCGAACCCGCGCTTTGGGTAGATCGCCTTCGCGCATATACGCTGTTGATCGACGGAGAGCCGAAAGCCGCGATTCGGCAAGGCAAGACGGTTGAGATCGAGCTGGCTCCGGGCCCGCACACGATAAGGATGAAGATCGATTGGGCCACCTCGCCAGAGTTGGTGGTGGATGGCTCTCGAGACGTGAATCTAAAATGCTGGGCTGCGTCGAACCCCTTGTTCGCGCGCCGCTATCTCGGCGAATTGCGCGACCAATATATCGGTCTTGACGTCGTCTAGCTCGCCGGACGGGGACATGGACGCCTATACGCTCATCAAAACGCTCCACATCCTCTCGGCGACGATCCTGTTCGGGACCGGGCTCGGCACGGCGTTCTTCTTCTGGTCGGCGCGGCGTGACGAGGATTCGGCGCGGCTTTATGCGGCGCGCACCACGGTCCGGGCGGACTTTCTGTTCACGCTGCCGGCGGTGATCGTCCAGCCGCTGACCGGGGCGTGGATGATCGTTCGGGCCGGCTATGATCCGGGCGCGCTGTGGCTGAGCGCGACGTTCGGATTCTACCTCGTCGCCGGCGCCTGCTGGGTGCCGGTGGTGTGGATTCAGGCGCGGATGGCGCGGATGCTGGCCGGGAAGGTCACGGGACGCGCGTTCGACGCGGCGCGTTACGAGCGGCTGCGGCGCATCTGGTTCGCGCTCGGCTGGCCGGCCTTCGCGGCGGGGATCGCGATCTTCTTCCTGATGGTCGCGAAGCCCGCCTGATGAAGCGCGTTCTCCTGCTCGGTGGCACCGGCAATTTCGGGTCGCATGTCGCGCGGCGATTGGCGGGCGATGCGAACATCAAACTGCTGATCGGCGGACGTTCGCAGGGCAAGACGGCGACCGCGGCGGCGCGCCTCGATGCGGTCAACCCCGCCGAGGGTCACGCGATGGACGCGGAGGGCGACCTCGCCAGCGCCTTCGCTTTGGCGCGGCCCGATCTCGTCATCCACACGGTCGGGCCGTTCCAGGGCCAGCCCTATCGCGTCGCCGAAGCGGCGGTCGCGGCGGGCGCGCATTATCTCGATCTCGCCGACGCGCGCGGTTTCGTCACCGGGATCGGCGCGCTCGACGAGAAGGCGAAGGCGGCGGGCGTCGCGGTGGTCTCCGGGGCGAGTTCGGTGCCCTGCCTTACCGCGGCGATCGTCGATGCATATCGCCCACGCTTCGCGCGGCTGGACTCGATCGATTACGGCATCAGCACCGCCGCGCAGGGCAGCCGCGGCCTCGCGACCGCCGCGGCGATCCTGTCATATGTCGGCCGGCCGATCCGCTACTGGCGCGACGGCGCGTGGGTGACGACCCATGGCTGGCAGGATCTGCATGGCGAGACCTACCCCGAGCTCGGCCGGCGCCTGTTCGGCGATTGCGAGATTCCGGACCTCGATCTCTTCCCCGCGCGCTATCCCGAGCTGAAGACGGTGCGCTTCTGCGCGGGCCATGAAGTGGCGTTGCTCCATCTCGGCACCTGGGCGATGAGCTGGCCGGTCCGCGCGCGCCTCTTCCCGCGCCTCGACCGGATCGCGCCATTCCTGCTCGCCGCCTCGCGCCTGTTCGATCCGCTCGGAACCGGGCGGAGCGCCCTTCACATGATCCTGTCAGGCGTGGACGAACATGGCGGGCCGAAGACGATCCGCTTCTACCTGATCGCGCGCCACGGCCATGGCCCTTACGTGCCGTCGATCCCCGCCATCCTGCTCGCCACGCGCTTCGCCGCCGGCGAGGCATTCCCGCCCGGCGCGCGGCCCTGCCTCGATCTCATCACGCTCGATGAATATCTTTCCGGGCTCGAAGGGCTCGATATCTCGACCATCGTCGAAGGCGATGCCTGAGCTGCCCGGCCAGCCTTATGCGTGGCGCGTCGATCCCGCCGTGCCGGCTTTCGACGATGCGCGCCCGCTGTTCGTGTTCGACGGCGTCTGCGTGCTCTGTTCGGGCGGCGCCGCGTTCGTGATGCGGCATGATCGCGCCGGCAAGGTTCACATGGCTTCGGCGCAATCGCCGCTCGGCCAGGCCCTCTATCGCCATTTCGGGCTCGAGATGGACGAATCCTATCTCTTTCTCGCCGTCGGCCACGCCTTCACCAAGAGCGCCGGCTATCTTGCCCTGTTCGACACGCTCGGCGGTGGGTGGCGCCTGCTGAAGGCCGGCGCGATCCTGCCCGAACGGGCGCGCGACTGGCTCTACGATCGGATCGCGGCGAACCGCTATCGCTGGTTCGGCAAGGCGGATTATTGCGCGCTACTGACCCCGGATCAGCGCGCGCGGCTGATCGATCGCTGAACCCAGCACCCGCCCGACCGCCGCCAGCGCCGCCGCCTTCACTTCCGCATAGGGCCGGCGCGCGTCGAGATCCACGATCGGCGCGCCGTTGAAGGTCAGGCTCGGCACGACCGCGACCTTGCGCTGGATCAGCACGCGGGCATGGTCGGGCTTGCGCGCGAGCGCGGTCTCGACATCGACATTGAGGCGGATGACCAGATCGGGGACGTAGCGCGCCATCCATTCGTAGATCGCCCGCTCGCGCGCGGCGAGGCGGCGGATCGCGGCGCTGCCGGCGCGCGCGGCGGACAGGCCCGGCCCCTCGAACAGCGCGGGAATCTCCGTCTGCGGATAGCGATCGGTGAGCACGGTCACGCCCCGGCGGCGCAGCGCCAGCACGCGGCGGAAGCGTTTCCGGCGGACGAGCGAAAGCCGGTAGATGACGAGCGCGGTGGCGAGCCCCGGGATTTTCGCCTCCCGGTCGCGCGCCTGATCCGCCTTGCTGACGAGCTTGCGCTCGAGCAGCGGGCCGATCAGCGGCCAGCTTTTGATCCGGTTGCCGAGATCGCCGGTGCCGAGCCCGAGATAGCATAGCTCCACGCGCCGGCCCTCGGCCCTGAGCGCCGCCAGCAGATCGGCGGCCAGCGTCGACTTGCCCGATCCATCCGCGCCGACGATCGCGATCAGCGGCGCCAGCGCGGGTTCGGCCATCAGGACAGTTCCTTGAAGAACCCGCTCATCTTGAGCCCGCCGATGACGAACCGGATCACGACCAGCGCGCCATAGGCTTCGAACCAGGGCACCTGCCATGCCGGCACCAAGGCTGGATCGAAGCCGGCGCGGGCGAAGGCGTAGAGCGCGACCGCGGTGGCGAGCAGGAAGAGCTTGTTCTGCTCGCGCCAGATCATCCGCTTCCACCAGAAGGGATATTTGGGCTTCACCCAGCCGTGGAGGCGGGGGAGCAAGGAGGGAACGTCCTTCGCCCATTCGGCATGCGCCGCGCCGAACTTCTCGCGCAGATATTCCTCTTCATAGACCGAGATGCGCTCATAGACGAGGATCGCGAGCAGGAAGACGATCGCGCCGTAGACCCATGATCCGGTGAGCATCGCAAGACCGGTGAAGTTGAGGATGCGCCCGACATAGAGCGGGTTGCGGACCAGCGAATAAGGGCCGGTGGTGTTGAGCTCGGCCGCTTCGGCGGCGACCTTGGCCCGCCCGGACGTGCCCAATGCGGCGAAGCCCGAAGTGATGACGCGCACCAGCGCGCCGGCCGAAGCGACGCCCAGCGAAAGCCAGAACCAGGCGCAGTTCCACGCCGGATCGGCGAACGGGCCGCTGATGCCGGTCCGCCACACGATCAGCGCGCCGAGCGCGATGATGGTGTAGATATAAAGGCCGCGAACGAAGAACAGCCGCTTGCCGCTTCGCGCCATCTCATGCTGGTACATCGGGGTGCAGTCGGTCCTTGCCTGGGATCGAAGCGGTGCCCGTAGCGGATCGGGCCGGGCCGCGCCACAAGACATTTCGATGACGGTGGCGATGCCGCCCCTGATCGCCGGGCGCGGCCGCGCTTCCACGACAGTTCGATGACGCCGGCGACATTCGCCTGTCACATCCCTGCTTTAACTTTCAATCAGTTAGAGGTGGGATATATGAACGGCACCGATCGGGTCGTCGCCAGGACGATCAACCCGGCCACCAAGGCCGAACGCGAGATATTGCTCGTCGCCAAGCATGCGATGTGGCCGGGCGGGCCGCACCCGGAGGACGGCAATCACGCGCTCTATCATGTCGAGATCCGCGAGATCCTGCGGCAGATCGGCCTCAGGGTCGATCTCGCCAACAGCTACGAGGCGCTGTTCAGCCGGCCGCGCGCGGACTTCGTCTTCCCGCTCCTGAACCGGGGCGGTTTCGTCAATTCGGAGATGCTGCTGCCGCTCCTGTGCAGGCGGCTCGGCCTGCCGTTCCTCGGCGCAAGCCCGATCCTGCGCGGCCTTGCCGACGACAAGCATTTGACCAAGCTCGAGGCGAAATCGCGCGGCGTCCCGACTGCGCCCTGGGCGATCTACCGCCGTGGCGCGCCGATCGCCGAATCGGCCTGTCCGATGGCGGAGCGGATGGTGATCAAGCCCAATGCCTCCTCGGCGTCCTGGGGCGTGGGCGACGCCTTCGACTGGGCCGGCGTCAAGGCCGCGGTCGAGCGGCTCCACGACGAGGGCCATGACGCGATCGTCGAGCCGTTCCTCGACGGCAGCGACGTCGAGGTGCCGATGATCGTGCAGAACGGCCGGCCGGCGATCATGCCGATGATGCTGTTCGAGCAGGCCGATCCGACTCACCTGCGGACCTATTGGGAGAAGCGCGATCTCGTCGACCGTGGTGCCAAATACAGCCTGGTGCCGTTCGACGATGCGGAATGGATGCCGAAGATCGCCGAACATGCGCGGCGGATGGCGAGCATGTTCATGCCGTTCGATTATGGCCGCTTCGAATTCCGGCTCGATCTGGCGCGCGGGAAGGTCATGTTCCTCGGGAACAACCTCAACTGCAATTTGTGGTCGCAAAAGGTGTTCGGCCGCTCGGCGGCGCGGGCGGGGCTGAGCCACGCCGAGCTGATCGAGACGATCCTCGCCGAAAGCCTCGATCGCCAGGGGCTGATGGTGCGCGAGCGCGATCTGGTCGCCTGACGAATGACCGAAGCGCGGTTCGCCGCCATCGTGCTCGCCGCCCAGCGCGACGGCAGGCTCGATCCGCTCGCCGAAGCGGCGGGCGTCACCCACAAGGCGCTGGTGCCGATCGACGGCAGGCCGCTGCTTGAACATGTCCTGGCCGCTCTCGCGCAGGCGCCCGGCCTCGCCGAAATCCGCATCGCCGTGGAGGAGGGCGCCGCCGGGCGCCTTGCCGACGTGCATGGCGCGAGAGGCGAGCTCGGCGTGCCGGTCCGTTTCACCGCGGCCAGGCCGACGATCACCGAGAGCATCTATGAAGCCGCCGAAGGGTCCGAGGGGCCGTTCCTGATCACCACCGCCGACAATGTCCTGCTCACCCCCGAAGCGGCCGGCGCGGTCGCGGCGCGGCTGGCGACGGGCGACGACGCGGTGGTGGCGATGACGACCCGCGAGGCCGTGCTCGCCGCCCATCCCGAGGGGCAGCGCCGTTTCTACCGCTTCGCCGACGCGCATTATTCCAACTGCAACCTCTACGCACTCTCGCGTGCCGGCCTGGGCGTCGCCGAGACGTTCCGGACCGGCGGCCAGTTCGCCAAGAATCCGATGCGGATCGCGGCCGCCTTCGGGCTCCACAACCTGATCCTGCTGCGCCTCGGCTGGCTGTCGCTCGACGGCGCGATGGGCCGGCTCGGCCGCCGGTTCGGCATCAATGCGCGCGCAATCGTGCTCGCCGACGGCGCCCATGCCGTCGATGTCGACAACGAGCGCACCTGGCAGGTCGCCGCCTTATTGCTCGAAGGGCGCAAGCAGGCATTGAGCCCGCGCGCCTGAGCGGCTATCCCCCCGGCGGGGAGACTGGCATGGCTGAGTTCACGCTTCCGAAGAACAGCAAGATCACCGGCAAGGGCCGCGTCCACAAGGCGCCCGCCGACGCGAAGCGCACACGGACCTTCAAGGTCTATCGCTACGATCCGGACAGCGGCGAGAATCCGCGCTACGACCGCTACGAGGTCGATCTCGACACGTGCGGGCCGATGGTCCTCGACGCGCTCATCAAGATCAAGAGCGAGCAGGATTCGACACTCACCTTCCGCCGCTCCTGCCGCGAGGGGATTTGCGGCTCCTGCGCGATGAACCTCGACGGCAAGAACGGCCTCGCCTGCACGACCGCGATCGACGACATTTCGGGTGGCGAGGTCCGGATCACGCCGCTGCCGCATATGGACGTGGTCAAGGATCTGGTCCCCGATTTCACCCATTTCTACGCGCAATATGCCTCGATCAAGCCGTGGCTCCAGACGGTGACCCCGGCGCCGGCGGGCAAGGAGCGGCTCCAGTCGCCCGACGATCGCGCGAAGCTCGACGGCCTTTACGAGTGCATCCTGTGCGCCTGCTGCTCCACCTCCTGCCCGAGCTATTGGTGGAACGCCGACAAGTTCCTGGGGCCCGCGATCCTGCTCCAGGCCTATCGCTGGCTCGCCGACAGCCGCGACGAGATGACCGGGGAGCGACTGGACGATCTCGAGGATCCGTTCCGGCTCTATCGCTGCCACACGATCATGAACTGCGCGAACGTCTGTCCCAAGGGCCTCAACCCCGCCAAGGCGATCGCGGAGACCAAGAAGATGATCGCGGAGCGCGCGGTCTGACCTCCGCTCACTCCTTGCACGAAAAGGGCTTTCGGTTAGTGATGCCCCATGGCGAGCGGGGGTGGCACAACGGAACTGGAACAGCGTTACCGCGCGCTCGTCGCCGCCGGCGAGCTTCACCCCGATGCCGATCAGGAACGCGCGGTCGCCGTGCTCGCGCGGCTTGCGGAGAAGCTTGAGGAGCAGCCCCGGCGCGGCAGCCTGATCTGGCGGCTGGCGGGACGGTTCGAACCGCCGCCGGGCGGGGTCTATATGTGGGGCGGCGTCGGGCGCGGCAAATCCATGCTGATGGACCTCGCCTTCGAGACCATCCACTATGCGCCCAAGCGCCGCGTCCATTTCAGCGAGTTCATGCTCGAGGTCCACGCCCGGCTGCGCGCGATCCGCGACCGGCATGAAGGCGATCCGATCCCGCCGCTCGCCAGGGACATCGCGGCGGAGGCGAAATTGCTCTGCTTCGACGAGATGATCGTCAACAACAGCGCCGACGCGATGATCCTCTCGCGGCTGTTCACCCATCTGCTCGACGCCGGCGTCACCGTCGTCACCACCTCGAACCGGCCGCCCACGGACCTCTACAAGGACGGGCTCAACCGCGAGCTCTTCCTGCCCTTCATCGCGCTGATCGAACGCGCGCTGGACGTGGTGCCGCTGAACGGCCCGACCGATTACCGGCTCGACCGGTTGGGCGGCATGCCGACCTGGTACGTGCCCAACGGGCCCGAGGCGACCAAGGCGCTCGCCGAGGCCTTCTTCCGCCTCACCGATTATCCGGTCGAGGATCGCGCCAGGGTGCCGAGCGAGGAGCTGGCGGTGCCGGGCGGGCGGACACTGCACGTGCCCAAGAGCCTCAAGGGCGTCGCCGTCTTCTCGTTCAAGCGATTGTGCGGCGAGGCGCGCGGATCGGCCGACTATCTCGCCATCGCGCGCCATTTCCACACAATGATCCTGGTCGGCATTCCCAAGCTCGGGCCTGAGAACCGCAACGAGGCGGCGCGCTTCGTCAGCCTGATCGACGCGCTCTACGAGCATAAGGTCAAGCTGCTCGCCGCCGCCGACGCGCCGCCCGAGCGCCTTTACGTGACGGGCGACGGCGTCTTCGAATTCGAACGCACCGCCTCGCGCCTCATGGAGATGCAGAGCGAGGAATATCTCGCGAAGGGGCACGGCGCGGAATGATCCGGCCGGGCGCGCGGGCGCCTCGATCCGACCGCTTGAAACAACAATCTAGAACGCGAATCCCATCGCGATGCCGCCGCCATGGGTGTCGCCCCAGGGCAGCACGCGCACGTCCTGATCGTGCCGGCGGGTGATGAGGAAGCCCGATGCCTCGCCGATCGCGGCGCCCGCGACGACATCATACCAGTGATGGCGCTGCGCCCGGACCCGGGCATAGCCGACGAACGCGGCCACCGCCGTCGCCGGCAGCCCCACCTTCCAGCCGTAACGGTTTTGCAGGGTCGCGGCGGCGGCGAAGGAGAGGGAGGTGTGGCCCGACGGAAAGCTGCGCCGGTCGCTGCCGTCGGGGCGGGTTTCGGGGAAGCTTTCCTTGAGCCCTTCGGTGACCAGCCAGGCCGCCCCGACGCTGCCGCCGGCTTGCAACGTGCCGTTCCAGTCGCCGCGCACCGAAGGCAGGCCGAGCGCGGTCCCGACGAGCGCGATCTCGCCGACGCGGCTGGCATCATCCCAGGACTTGTCGCTGGCGAAGGCGGGCGACGAGGAGGCGGCAATGACGGCCGCTCCGGCCAAAAAGATCGTTCGCATCGACGCCTCCTCTCGGATCGATGCTAATCCGGCGCGCCGCGCGTTCGAAACGATATCGGCAACATTGGGAATTTGTATTTTTACCGCAATCGTGGCCGAACATATCAGCGGCTAGCAGAGGCGCGTGGCTTCGGTCGGAGGGGTTGAGAGATGCAGATCCTCGTCGCCGAGGACGATGCGGACACGAGCGCGTTCATCGCGAAGGGGTTGAGCGAGCTCGGCCATCTCGTCCTTTGTGTGGCGCGGGGCGACGACGCGCTCCATATCGCCACCACCGAGCATTGCGATGTGATCGTGCTCGATCGGATGCTGCCCGCAATGGACGGCCTGACGGTGCTGCGTCGGCTGCGCGCCGCGAAGATCGACACGCCGGTGCTGCTGCTGACCGCATTGGGGCAGATCCAGGACCGGGTCGAAGGGCTCGAGGCGGGCGCGGACGATTATCTCGTCAAGCCGTTCGCCTTTTCCGAGCTGGCGGCGCGAATTGCCGCGCTCGGCCGCCGCCTGCCGCTCAGCGACGTCGCCACCGAGATCGAGTTCGGGCCGCTCCGGATGGACCTGCTCAAGCGCGAGGTTCGCCGCGCCGGCACCCTGATCGCGCTCCAGCCGCGCGAGTTCCGGTTGCTCGAGGTGCTGATGCGCGGCGGCGACCGGGTGGTCACCCGCACGATGCTGCTGGAGCAGGTCTGGGGCTTCCATTTCGATCCAAGGACCAACATCGTCGAAACCCATATGAGCCGGCTTCGCGCCAAATTGAACGAAGGCGACGCGGAGGATCTGATCGAGACTTTGCGGCGGGTCGGCTATCGGATGCGCGGCATATGACCGGGCTTACGCGCAGCGCCGCCTATCGGATCGCCTTCGCTTATTCGGCTGCGTTCGCGGCGGCGATGGCGTTGCTCGGGCTCGTCCTCTTCTTCGCCATGCACATCGCCTTCTCGCGCCAGCTCGACGCGCTGATGATCGACGAGACATCCGAGCTCCAGGCCGAGTTTCGGACCGAGGGGCCAGGAGAACTCGCCGAGGAGATCCGGCAGCGCGAGGCGTTCCATGACCACGATCGCCTGTTTTACGCTGTCTTCGACCCCCGCGGCCGCCATATCCTCGGCGCCTTGCAGGCCGAACGGCCGCGGCCCGGCTTCCAGGCACTGACCTTCCACGATCCGCTGATCGGCACCGTCGCCGGCCGTGCGCTCGTCACCGATATCGGCGGCGGCGTCCGGCTGGTCGTCGCCACCGATGGCGCGCGGGTGAAGGCGATCGACAGGACAATCATCTCCGCCTTCCTCGTCGCGATCGGCGCGGTGATCGCGATCGGCATCGCGGGCGCCTTCATGCTCGGCGGCTATTTGCGGCGCCGGCTCGGGCAGATATCCGGCGCCGCCGGGGCGATCGTCGCCGGCGACCTGCGCTCGCGCGTGCCGGTCAGCGCGCGCGGCGACGAGTTCGATCGGGTCGCGTTGTCCCTCAATGCCATGCTCGACCGGATCGACGGGCTGATCGGCAATCTTCGCCAGGTCTCCAGCGACGTCGCCCACGATCTGCGGACGCCGCTCGCCCGGCTGCGCAACCAGCTCGAGAGCGGGCTCGATTCGCTCGGCGATGCCGATGCGGCGCGGGAGGTGATCGAGACGTCGATCCAGCGCGTCGACGAGGTGCTGGAGTTGTTCGCGTCGATCCTGCGCATCGCCGAAGTCGAGACCGGCAGGATCCGCGACAGCTTCACCGCCGTCGATCTGAGCGCGATGGCGAGCGAGCTGGCGGAAAGCTATGCCCCGGCCGCGCGCGATGCCGGCCGCACGCTCGACTGGTCGATCGCCCCGGACCTTCATGTGCGCGGCGACCGCGGCCTGCTCGCCCAGGCGATCGTCAACCTGCTCGACAATGCGCTGACCCACACGCCCGAGGGGGCGAAAATCGGCCTCACCCTCGCCCGCGCCGGCGACAGTGTCCGCCTCGCCGTCACCGATAACGGTCCCGGCGTGCCGGAGGCCGATCGCGACCGGATCACCCAGCGATTCATCCGGCTGGAGCATAGCCGCACCACGCCTGGCCACGGCCTCGGCCTCAATCTCGTCGCCGCGGTCGCCCGGCTTCATCAGGCGCGGCTCTCCTTTGGCGACAATGATCCGGGTCTCGTCGTCACGCTCGATTTCCCGGGGACCATGTCGTGAAGCTGCACCACTGGCCATTCGCCGCCCTGTTCGCCTGCGTCGGCGCCGCCGCCTGGGCGGGACCACCTTACGACACCGACGATCCCGAGCCGACCGACACCGGCCATTGGGAAATCTACGCCTTCGGCCAGGGCGATCGTGCCGATGGCGAAACCGAAAGCGCGGCCGGCGTCGATCTCAACTACGGCGCGCTGCCTGGCGTCCAGCTCACCGCGACGGTGCCGCTGGATTTCGCCAGCAACACGCGCGCCGCATTCGGCGACCTCGAATTCGGCGTCAAATACCGCTTCGTCCATGACGAGGCGGCGGGCTTCCAGGTCGCCGCCTTCCCGCGCGCCATCCTGCCCACCGCGCCGCGCCGCTTCGGCACCGGCCGGGTCCAGCTTCGCCTGCCGCTCTGGGCGCAGCAGGAGTTCGGCCGCTGGTCGCTGTTCGGCGGCGGCGGGGTGACGCTCAATCCCGGCGCCGGCAATCGCGACTATTGGCAGTTCGGCCTCGCGCTCACCCGCGACGTCTCGCCACGCCTCTCGCTCGGCGGCGAAATCACCCACGAAACCGCCGACGCGATCGGCGCGGGCGGCACGACCGCGCTCGGCGCCGGCGCGATCTACCGGCTCGGCGGCCCCTTTTCGCTGCTCGCCTCGGGCGGGCCGAGCTTCGGCCGCGACGATGGCGTCCACGCCTATCTCGCGCTCGGCGTCGCTTTTTGAAGGAGATTCGAATGACGAACGACCAACGCGATGCGCTCGCCAAGGTGCCGGCGGTCACCCTCGGCTTCTGGATCATAAAGATCCTGGCGACGACCCTCGGCGAGACCGGCGGCGACAGCATCTCGATGAGCTGGCTGGGCGAGACCACGCCGGATGCGGCGCAATCGCCCTGGAACGGCTATCTGGTCGGCAGCGCGATCTTCCTCGCCATCTTCCTGGTCCTGGCCGCCTGGCAGATCCGGACGCGGCGCTTCCATCCCCTGCTTTACTGGGCGACGATCATCGCGTCGACGACGGCGGGGACGACGATGGCCGATTTCGCCACCCGTTCGCTCGGCATCGGCTATACGGGGGGATCGGCGCTGCTGCTGGCGCTGGTGCTCGCATCGCTCGCGACGTGGAAGCTGGTCGCGGGCACGATCCGCGTCGAAACGATCCAGACGCCGCGGAGCGAGGCCTTCTACTGGCTGACGATCACCTTCTCGCAGACGCTCGGCACCGCGCTCGGCGATTGGGCGCCGGACACCGGCGGGCTTGGTTTCGGCGGCGGGGCGCTCGTCTTCGCCGCGGCGCTCGCCATCCTCGCCGCGCTTTATTTCTGGACCGGGGTGAACCGGGTCTTCCTGTTCTGGGCCGCTTTCATCCTGACCCGTCCACTCGGCGCGACGCTCGGCGACTTCTTCGACAAGCCGCTCGACGCGGGCGGTCTCGGCTTCAGCCGGCCGCTCGCCACGGCCGTTCTCGCCGGAGCGATCGTGCTGCTCGTCCTGATCCTTCCGCAGCGGCCCGGGCGCCATTCGAACAATCGCCCCTGAAACGGTTGCTCCCCGCGTCGGAGGGGGTTAAGCGAAGCCGCGTCTTGCTGCATCGCAGCGCCTTCGCTTTTGTCACCTTGGTCAGGATCGGGAGGGCTTCATGGCTCGGAAGAAGATCGCGCTTATCGGCGCCGGCAATATCGGCGGCACGCTTGCCCATCTCGCGGCGTCGAAGGCGCTTGGCGACATCGTCCTGTTCGATGTGGTCGAAGGCGTGCCCCAGGGCAAGGCGCTGGATCTCTCCCAGTGCGGCCCGATCGAGGGGTTCGACGCGAAGATCACCGGCACGAACGACTATAAGGACATCCAGGGCGCCGACGTGATCATCGTCACCGCCGGCGTCGCCCGCAAGCCGGGGATGAGCCGCGACGATCTGCTCGGCATCAATTTGAAGGTGATGAAGGCGGTCGGCGAGGGCATCAAGGCCAACGCGCCCGACGCGTTCGTGATCTGCATCACCAACCCGCTCGACGCGATGGTCTGGGCGCTTCGCGAGTTCTCAGGCCTGCCGAAGAACAAGGTGGTCGGCATGGCGGGCGTGCTCGACAGCGCGCGCTTCAGCCATTTCATCGCCGATGAATTCCAGGTTTCGGCGAAGGACGTGACGACCTTCGTGCTCGGCGGCCATGGCGACACGATGGTGCCGATCGTCCAATATTCCACCGTCGCCGGCATCCCCGTTCCCGATCTCATCGCGCAGGGCCGATCGACGCAGGAGCGGATCGACGCGATCGTCAAGCGCACCCGCGGCGGCGGCGGCGAGATCGTCGCGCTCTTGAAGACCGGCTCGGCTTATTACGCGCCCGCGACCAGCGGCATCGCCATGGCCGAAGCCTATCTCTACGACCAGAAGCGCCTGCTCCCCTGCGCCGCCTATGTCGAAGGCAAATACGGCCTCGACGGACTTTATGTCGGCGTCCCCGCGATCCTCGGCGCCGGCGGCGTCGAGCAGATCGTCGAGATCGCGCTGGACGACGAGGCCAAGGCCAATTTGCAGGTCTCGGTCGACGCGGTGAAGGAACTGCTCGTGGCGTGCAAGGCGATCGATGGCTCGCTCGCATAGGCTGCTTCACTTCTGCGTCCTCGCGGGGCTGTCCACTGCCTGTATTGCGCAGGACAGTCGTCCCGTCTCGTCGCCTGACGAGGTGACAGCGGACGTTGATACTTGCCTCAATGCCATAGGCCCGCAGGGAGTGCGGAGAGAGGTGCTTTTGCAGGAGGGGTGGGCTCCCAGCTCCAACTCATCGGAGAGCCCGCCGACGTTCATACACTCTGATGCCAATGCGACGATCACTCTTCCTGCCGATGAAGATGGCGGCACGCGAATCTGCGTAGTTTCCGCGAGGATCGAACCATCTGCTCTTCGGGCGCTCGCCAGCGGCATCAGCCAGCTGACCCGCGCTCGCCCTTTCGAGCAGTCCGATAGTACGATTTGGATGTTCTCGCGGAATGGCGCCCGCGGCGTCCAGCTTTATCGGGAGGGATCTGCCACGGCGCCTAGCGTCAGACTAATCGCTGCCTATTTCCCGGAGAGAAGATGAGCATCCTCGTCAATGCGAACACCAAGGTCATCACCCAAGGGATGACCGGCGATACCGGCACCTTCCACACCCAGCAGGCGCTGGATTACGGCACGAAGATGGTCGCCGGGGTGACGCCGGGCAAAGGCGGGACGACCCATATCGGGCTGCCGGTCTATGATACGGTCGCCGAAGCCGTCGAAGCGACCGGGGCGACCGCGAGCGTGATCTATGTCCCGCCGCCCTTCGCCGCGGATTCGATCCTGGAGGCGATCGACGCCGAAGTGCCTTTGATCGTCGCGATCACCGAAGGCATTCCGGTGCTCGACATGGTGAAGGTGAAGCGCGCGCTCTCCGGATCGAAGTCGCGGCTGATCGGGCCGAACTGCCCGGGCGTGCTGACGCCGGGCGAGTGCAAGATCGGCATCATGCCGGGCAATATCTTCAAGAAGGGGTCGGTCGGCATCGTCAGCCGCTCGGGCACGCTCACCTATGAGGCGGTGTTCCAGACGACCAATGCCGGCCTTGGCCAGACCACCGCGGTCGGCATCGGCGGCGATCCGGTGAACGGCACCAACTTCATCGACGTGCTCGAGCTGTACCTCGCCGACGAGGCGACCAAATCGATCATCATGATCGGCGAGATCGGCGGCTCGGCCGAGGAAGAGGCGGCGCAGTTCCTTGCCGACGAGGCGAAGAAGGGCCGCGCCAAGCCCGTCGTCGGCTTCATCGCCGGCCGCACCGCGCCGCCGGGCCGGCGCATGGGCCATGCCGGCGCGATCGTCTCCGGCGGCAAGGGCGGCGCCGAGGACAAGATCGCGGCGATGGAGGCGGCTGGAATTACCGTCTCGCCGAGCCCATCTGAGCTCGGCAACACGCTCGCCGCCCTTTTGAACGGCTGAATCATCGTTTAGGGCGAGACGGCGCGGCAGAAGGCGAAACACAGTGGATATCTTGAGCGACGGCGAGACGGCACGCGAACCGGGGCCGAGCTGGGCGCGCGCGGGCTGGCCGCTCGACACGCTCGACGATGTCAATGCCGGGCTCGATCCCACCCGCCAGACGATCGAGAAGGTCGCCGCCGGCGCGAAGGCGGCGGCGGGCGCGGCCGGCGCCTCGGCCGCCCAGGTCGAGCAGGCGGCCAAGGATTCGATCGATGCGATGATGCTGATCCGCACCTATCGGGTGCGCGGGCATCTCGCCGCCGATCTCGATCCGCTCGGCCTCGTCAAGCGCGAGCTGCCGTCCGATCTCACCCCCGAATTCCACGGCTTTTCGGGCGCCGCGCTCGATCGGCCGGTCTGGCTCGGCGGCACGCTCGGCCTCGAACGCGGTACGGTGCGCGAGATCGTCGATATCCTGCGCCGCAATTATTGCGGCAAGGTCGGCCTCGAATATATGCACATCAACGACCTTGAGGAGCGCCGCTTCCTTCAGGAGCGGATGGAGGGCAAGGACGCCGAGATCAGCTTCACGCCCGAGGGCAAGACAGCGATCCTGACCAAGGTCATCCAGGCCGAGCAGTGGGAAGGATTCCTCGCCAGGAAATATGTCGGCACCAAAAGGTTCGGGCTCGACGGTGGCGAGGCGATGATCCCGGCGATGGAAGCGGTGATCAAATATGGCGGCCAATATGGCGTCCGCGAGATCGTGTTCGGCATGCCGCATCGCGGCCGGCTCAACATGCTCGCCAACGTCATGGGCAAGCCCTATCGCGCGATCTTCTCCGAATTCGCCGGCGGTTCGGCAAATCCCAACGACGTCGGCGGATCGGGCGACGTCAAATATCATCTCGGCACGTCTTCGGACCGCAGCTTCGACGGGATCAGCGTGCATCTGTCGCTGGTCGCCAATCCGAGCCATCTCGAGGCGGTGAACCCGGTCGTGCTCGGCAAGACCCACGCGACCCAGGTGCTGCGCGGCGACAGCGAGGGCAAGGAAGTCCTGCCGGTACTGCTGCACGGCGATGCGGCCTTTGCCGGCCAGGGCATCGTTTCCGAATGTCTCGGCTTTTCGGGTATCCACGGCTATGGCACCGGCGGCTGCATCCATTTCATCGTCAACAACCAGATCGGCTTCACGACCAGCCCGCAATTCGGGCGGTCCTCGCCTTATCCGTCGGATGTCGCCAAGATGGTCCAGGCGCCGATCCTCCACGTCAATGGCGACGATCCCGAAGCGGTGACCTTCGCGTGCAAGCTGGCGATGGATTTCCGCCACGCCTTCAAGCGCGACATCGTCATCGACATGTGGTGCTACCGCCGCTTCGGCCATAATGAAGGCGACGAGCCGAGCTTCACCCAGCCGCTCATGTACCGCGAGATCCGCCGGCATCCGGCGGTGTCGAAGCTCTACGCGGCGCGGCTGGAGGCCGAAGGCGTCATCCCCTCTGGCTGGGTCGCCGGCGAGGAAGCGGCCTTCACGACTCAGCTCGAGGCCGAGTTCGAGGCGGCCAATTCCTATCTGCCCAACAAGGCGGACTGGTTCGAAGGGCGCTGGAGCGGGCTCGGCCGGCCCTCGACGCCGGAAGGCGAACGGCGCAACGTCGTCACCGCCGTCGCCGACGATCTGGTCGGCGAGATCGGCACGATCCTCACCACCGTTCCGGATTATTGCGCGATCCACAAGACGCTGGGCCGGATCGTCGACGCGCGGCGCCACATGTTCGAAAGCGGCGAGGGGTTCGACTGGGCGACCGGCGAGGCGCTCGCCTTCGGCACATTGCTGCGCGAGGGCTATCCGGTGCGCCTGTCGGGCCAGGATTCGGGTCGCGGCACGTTCAGCCAGCGCCACGCCGTCTGGGTCAACCAGGACGACGGTTCCAAATATATCCCGCTGACCGAGGTCGGCCCGGCCCGGTTCGAGGTGCGCGACAGCCCGCTTTCCGAATATGGCGTGCTTGGGTTCGAATATGGCTATGCGCTCGCCGATCCGAAGACTTTGGTGCTGTGGGAGGCGCAGTTCGGCGACTTCGCCAACGGCGCGCAGATCATGATCGACCAGTTCATCGCCGCCGGCGAGGCGAAATGGCTGCGCGCCAACGGCCTCGTCCTGCTCCTCCCGCACGGTTATGAAGGCCAGGGGCCCGAGCACAGCTCGGCACGGCCGGAACGCTTCCTGCAACTCTGCGCCGAGGACAATCTCCAGGTCGCCAACTGCACGACGCCGGCCAATTATTTCCACCTGCTTCGCCGCCAGATGCACCGCGATTTCAGGAAGCCTCTGGTCGTGATGACGCCCAAGTCGCTGCTGCGTAGCAAGCATGCGGTGTCGAAGCGGGCCGACTTCACCGGCGACAGCCATTTCCGCCGCCTGCTTTCGGATCCGAACGCGCCGGCCGACACGGATGTGAAGCGGCTGATCCTGTGTTCAGGCAAGGTCGCCTACGATCTTCTCGAGGCGCGCGACGCGGCCGGCCTCAAGGACACGGCGATCGTGAGGATGGAGCAGCTTTATCCCTTCCCCGGCGATCCGCTGGTCGCGCGCCTCAAGCGCATGGCCAACCTCCAGGAGGTGACCTGGTGCCAGGAGGAGCCGAAGAACCAGGGTTATTGGTATTTCGTCGAGGACCGGCTCGAATCCTGCCTTGCCGAGGCCAGGGTCAAGCCCGATCGGCCGCGTTATGCCGGCCGCGCCGAGGCGGCATCGCCCGCGACCGGCCTCGCCAAGCGCCATGCCGCGGAGCAGCAGGCGCTCGTCCAGGACGCGCTCGGCCTTGCCGCCAAATCACAACCGCAACGCAAAGCCAGCTAGAGGGAAAGAAGAATGGCGACCGAGGTCAAGGTTCCGACGCTGGGCGAATCGATCACCGAGGCGACGCTCGGCGCGTGGCTCAAGCAGCCCGGCGACGCGGTCGCGGCCGACGAGCCGATCGCGAGCCTGGAGACCGACAAGGTCGCGCTCGACGTGCCCTCGCCGGTCGCCGGGGTGATGGGCGAGCAGCGGGTCAAGGAAGGCGACAATGTCGAGGTCGGCGCGGTGATCGCGACGATCGAGGCGGCGGGCGCGGCCGCGTCCGCGCCCCCGGCCGCGCCTCCTCCCCCGCCGGCTCCCGACAAGCCGATCGATGCCGGCCCCGAAGCGCCGGCCTCCCGCGCGGAGGAGCCCGCGCCGGCCGATGATGGCGGCGATGCCAATCTCACGCTTTCGCCGGCGGTGCGCCGCGCGGTGCTCGAAAATCATGTCGATCCGTCGAAGATCAGGGGCACGGGCAAGGACGGGCGCGTCACCAAGGACGACGTGCTGACCGCCGCCAAGGCGCAGAAAGCGGATGCGCCCGCGCCGAGCGTTTCCGCCCCGGCTCCCTCACCGGCTCCGGCTCCGGCGTCCGCGCCGCGTCCCGCCGCCGCGGCCGGGGAGCGCCGCGAGGAGCGCGTCCGCATGACGCGCCTTCGCCAGACCGTCGCCCGCCGCCTCAAGGAGGCCCAGAACACCGCGGCGATGCTGACCACCTTCAACGATGTCGACATGACCGAGGTGATGGCGGCGCGCGCCAAATATAAGGATCTGTTCGAAAAGAAGCACGGCATCCGGCTCGGCTTCATGAGCTTCTTCGTGAAGGCGGCGGTGCTGGCGGCGCGCGACGTGCCTTCGGTCAACGGCTCGATCGAGGGCGACGAGATCGTCTATCACGACTATATGGACGTGTCGGTCGCGGTCTCGGCGCCGCAGGGGCTCGTCGTTCCCGTCGTCCGCGATGTCCAGGCGATGAGCTTCGCCGAGATCGAGACGACGATCGCCGAGTTCGGCAATCGCGCCAAGGCGGGCACGCTGACGCTCGAGGACATGCAGGGCGGCACCTTCACCCTCTCCAACGGCGGCGTCTTCGGCTCGCTGCTTTCGACTCCGATCATCAATCCGCCGCAGAGCGCGGTCCTCGGCATGCACCGGATCGAGGAGCGGCCGGTGGTGAAGGACGGCCAGATCGTCGCCCGCCCGATGATGTATCTCGCGCTGTCGTACGACCACCGCCTGGTCGACGGCCGCGAGGCGGTCACCTTCCTGGTGCGGATGAAGGAAGCGCTGGAAGACCCGACGCGGCTTCTGATCGATCTATGATGTCTGTTCCCCGGCGAAAGCCGGGGCCCAGGCTTTCTTGTTCGCTGAACCCCGGCCGTCGCCGGGGAACGAGGTAGAAAATGGCAGACACCAAATTCGACGTCATCGTGATCGGCGCTGGGCCGGGCGGTTATGTGGCCGCGATCCGGGCGGCGCAGCTGGGGCTCAGGACCGCGTGCGTCGAAAGCCGCGAAGCACTCGGCGGAACGTGCCTTAATGTCGGCTGCATCCCGTCCAAGGCGTTGCTCCACGCCTCCGAACTCTACGAGGAGGCGCATTCGGGCGCGCTGGCGAAATGGGGCGTGAAGACCGCAGGGCTGGAGCTCGATCTCGATGCGATGCACGGCTCGCGGCTGGAGGCGATCAAGAGCCTTACCGGCGGCGTCGCCTTCCTGTTCAAGAAGAACAAGGTCGAATGGCTGAAGGGCCATGCGAAGTTCACCGATGCCGGCACGATCGACGTCGCCGGCACCGCCTACAAGGCGAAGAATTTCATCATCGCCACCGGCTCGTCGGTGACGCCGCTGCCCGGCGTCTCGGTCGATAATGAGGTGATCCTCGATTCGACCAGCGCGCTGGAGCTCGCGAAGGTGCCCGAGACGATGGTCGTGATCGGCGGCGGCGTGATCGGGCTGGAGCTCGGCTCGGTCTGGCGGCGGCTCGGCGCCAAGGTGACCGTCGTCGAATTCCTCGATCAGATCCTGCCCGGCATGGACGGCGAGGTCCGCAAGGAAGCGGCGAAGATCTTCAAGAAGCAGGGTTTCGAGATCCGCACCTCGACCAAGGTCACCAAGGTCGAGAAGAAGGGCAAGCGCGTTGTCCTCACCGTCGAGCCGGCCTCAGGTGGTGCCGCCGAGACGATCGAGGCCGACGCGGTGATGGTCTGCATCGGCCGCAAGCCCAACACCGACGGGCTCGGCCTCGACAAGGCCGGGATCACGCCGAACAAGCGCGGCCAGATCGAGGTCGATCACGATTTTGGCACCGGCGTCGCCGGCATCTACGCGATCGGCGACGTCGTCCCCGGCCCGATGCTCGCCCACAAGGCCGAGGACGAGGGCATCGCCGCGGCCGAGATCATCGCTGGCCAGGTCGGCATCGTGAACCACGATGTCATCCCGAGCGTGGTCTATACCATGCCCGAGATCGCCGGCGTCGGCCTCACCGAGGAAGACGCCAGGGCGCGCGGCCATGAGGTGAAGATCGGCAAGTTTCCGATGCTCGCCAATTCGCGCGCCAAGACCAACAAGGAGCCGGACGGCTTCGTCAAGGTGATCGCCGACGCCAAGTCCGATCGCGTGCTCGGCGTCTGGATCATCGCCTCGGTTGCCGGCACGATGATCGCCGAGGCCGCGCTCGCGATGGAGTTCGGCGCGACCAGCGAGGACATCGCCTACACCTGCCACGCCCACCCGACGCACAGCGAGGCGATCAAGGAAGCGGCGATGGCGGTGACCGGCAAGCCGATTCACATCTGACGCTGGGCGCCGGGCCATGCCTCTCGCGCCGATCCCGGTCCATCTCCCGACGTTGATCGGGCCGACGCTCCATACGCTGGATCTCGCCGGCATCGCTGTCTTCGCTGTTTCCGGCGCGCTGCTCGCGGCGGAGAAGAAGCAGACCCTGGTGACCTTCGCCTTCTTCGCGGTCGTGACCGGCGTCGGCGGCGGCACGGTGCGCGATCTCCTGATCGGCGCGCCGGTCTTCTGGGCGCATGAGAATGCGACTTTGCTGATCTGCCTCGGCGCCGCGCTGGCCGCCTGGCTGCTGCCGGCCGGGCTGTGGAAGGGCAAGGCGCTGCTCTGGTGCGACGCGGCCGGCATGGCCGCTTATGCGACCTATGGCGCGGCCAAGGCGCTCGCTTACGGAATCGCGCCGCTGCCGGCTTTCGCGATGGGGGTGCTGACCGGCTGCCTTGGCGGGATCATCCGCGACGTGCTTGCCGGCGAGCCGTCGATCCTGATGCGGCCGGAGCTCTATGTGACCGCGGCGGCGCTGTCAGCGGCATTGCTCGTCGGGCTCGTCCATTTCGGCGCACCGAGCGATGTCGCCGCCATCGCCGCCGCCAGCGCCGGCTTCGCGCTGCGCGGTTTCGCGATCGCGCGCGGCCTCTCGCTCCCCGCCTACCGGCGTTAGTTGGCCCGGAGCAATGCGGCGAGCCGGGTCAGCAGCGTTCCCGGCGGCGCCAGGCGCGGCGGCGGCGCGGCCATCGGGCATTCGAGGCAGCGCGCCTGGATCGCCGGCCCGTCCAGCACCGCGCGCGCATCGCCAAGCCCGCGCGCGAGCATGAGCTGCGGCCGCGCGGCGAGGCGCGAGAAGGCGTCGCGGGCCTGGCTGCTGTCATTGTCGTTGCTGGCGATGCCGGCGAGCAGGCGATCGAACCAGCCCGGCTGGCGTTCCAGATAGACGGTGTGGACCCGCGCCGGATCGAGATGCGCGCGCCGCGCCGCGTCGGCCACCGCATCGCCGAGCGATCCGAAGCGATCGACGAGCCCGAGCTGGCGCGCCGCGCCGCCGGCCCAGACGCGTCCCTGCGCGATCTCGTTGACCCGCGCCACGGGCAGATGGCGCGCGCCGGAGACGAGCTGGAGGAAATGCTGGTAGGTGCTGTCGATCCCGGCCTGGATCATCCGGCCGGCCTCGGGCGAGGGGCCGCGCAGCACGTCGGGCTGGCCGGACAGCGGCGTCGTGGCGACCCCGTCGACGCCGACGCCGAGCTTTTGCAGCGCGCCCTGGAAGCTGGGGATGATCCCGAACACGCCGATCGATCCGGTGATCGTCGAAGGCTCGGCGAAGATCGCGTCGCCCGCGGTCGCCACCCAATAGCCGCCGCTCGCCGCCACCGATCCCATCGAGATCACGATCGGGATGCCGCGCGCGTGTACGGCGGCGAGCGCGCTGCGGATGCGCTCCGAGGCGAAGGTCGATCCGCCCGGCGAATCGACGCGCACGACGAGCGCCTTGAAATCATTGTCGCGAAGACCGCGCTCGAGATTGGCGACGATCGTCTCGGCGCCCGCCGTGCCGGGGCCGGCGCGGCCGTCGACGATGTCGCCGGCGATCGTCAGCACGCCCACCTGGCCGGCCGAATCGCTGACCGGATGATCGTCGGTCCAGGCATCGTAGCGGACGGCGCGGAAGCTGCCGGCGACCTCCTCATGATCGGTGCCGACGATCCCGGCGAGCCGTTGGCCGAAGGCGATGCGGTCGCCGATCCGGTCGATGAGGCCGGCGCGGCGCGCGGCCTCAGCGAGATTGCCGCCGGCGGCCGCGATGAACTGGTCGGGATGCTGGGTCCACGCCGCGATCTGGGCGCGCGGCCGGGCCTGGTGGACGTCCTGCCGCCAGGTTTCCCACAGCGCGTCGGCGAGGGCCTGATCGGCGGCGCGCGCCTCGGGCGACATGTCATGCCGGGTGAACGGCTCGACCGCCGACTTGTAGGCGCCGACACGATAGACGTTGGCGGTGATGCCGAGCCGCTCCATCAGCCCGGCGAAATAGAGCCCCGCGCCGCCCGGTCCGGCGACGGCCACCGCGCCCATCGGATCGAGCCACACCTCGCTGGCATGGGCGGCGAGTTGGTAGCCGTCGTCGGTATAGCCGGTCGAATAGGCGATCACCGGCTTGCCGGCTCGGCGCACCCGATCGAGCGCGGCGCCGACATTGGCGATCGCGGTCTGGCCGCCGCCGGTGAAGATGTCGAGATCGAGCGCGACCGCCTTGATCCGGCTGTCGCCCGCCGCCGCGTCGAGCCCGTGGATGAGCTCGGCGACGCGATATTGCCGGCCGGCCCCGCCGCCGCCGAGCGCCGCGAGCGGGCTCGCCTGGGCCGGCTGCTCGACGATCGGCCCGCCAAGATCGAGCAGCAGCGCGCCCTGCGCGGCGCTGTTCTTGTAGGGGCTCGCCGAAAGCAGGCCGTAGAGGCCGGCGAAGAAGGCCAGCAACAAGATGAGGACGAGCGCGTCCTTGATGCCGACCAGCAGCCGCCAGACCCTGCCCGCGAAGCTCATGTGGAGGCACTCCTTCGCAGCCCGGCTAACCCAGCGACGGCGCGCTGTAAATCCGCGCCGCGCCTCGCAAGCGCCGATGGCCTGAATCTCCAATCTTAACAGATAAAGTTAATGGTCGTTAAGAATTGACGGCTAACTGTATCCATTATGGAACAGTATCCGGAACAAATACGGAAAATAACTGGTAATGGCGATTTTGGGGGCAGCAGGAAAGGATGTGGCGATGACCAACAGGGTTCACCGGTCGACGCTCGCGCTGTTTGCGTCCACGGCTTTACTCATCACCCTCGGCGGCTGCGAATCGAGCGGCATGACAAGGATCGGCGGCATCGGCGCGCCCGGCGCCCCGGGCACCGGCGGCGCGCCGGGTCAGCCCGGCGACACCGGCGGCACCGGCAATGGCGGCGGCATCGGGCCGGCGGGCCCGGCCGGCCCCGCCGGTCCGGGCGGACCCGCGGGTGACACCGGTCCGGCCGGTCCGGGCGGAACCGTCCTCGGCTCGGCCGGCAGCGCGTTGGCGGTCGGCGGCCTCGTCGGGCCGGGCGGCGTCGCTGGCACCGGCCTTCTCGCCAATACCGGCGATCCCGCCCACACCAATCCGGTGGTTTCGGGCGTCTTGATCGCCGCTGGCAACACCGTCGAAGGCGTCGCCGATCGCGGCGCGATCCTTGCCGATATCGTCGATCCGCATCTGCCCGAAGGCACGCGGCTGGTCGGCCGGGTGATCGAGGCGGCCGATTCGGCGGGGCGCGCGCTGGTGCGTACCGGCAACGGCCAGGAATATCTGATCGACGGTCTCGTCGCGGCGACCGGGTCGCTCGTCAATCTCACCGTCGGCGGCGCGCAGGTCGGCGGCGCATCGGGCCAGACCGCTCTGCTCGGCGCCAGCCTGCTTTCGCCCGGTCAGGCGCGGGGGAGCCTGCTGACCGCCGGCGTGGGTTCGGGCGGACAGACGGTGACGCTGGTGCCCAACCTGCCCGGTGCCGGTGGCGTGAACGGCGTCGTGCAGGGCGTGGTCCAGACCGCGACCGGGCTCGTCTCCGGGGTGACCGGGAGCGTCGGCAGCGGCCAGGATCCGGTGCAGAACGTGGTGCGGACGGCGACCGGGCTCGTCGCGGGCGTCGGCGGCGGCGGTCAGTCCCCCGTCCAAGGCGTGGTCGAAACCGCGACGGGGCTGGTGTCGGGCGTGACCGGCGGACTGGGCGGCGGCCAGAATCCGGTCGGCGCGGTGCTTGGCACGGTCACCGGCGCCTTGCCCGGGTCCAATGGCCAGGGCAACGGGCAGAATATCGTCGGCGGCGTGCTCGGCACGGTGACCGGCCTGCTTCCGGGCCAGACAGGAGCGCCCGGCGGGACTCCGGCCGCGCCACCGGCCAACGGGGTCGGCGGCGTCGTCCAGGGCGTCGTCGGCGGCCTTGGCGGCCTGCTTGGCGGCGGCGGCCATCGGGGAGGCCACTGAGATGGCGGCGGACGCGGCCCCAGCCTCGCCGGGACCGCGCCCGCCGCTCCGGCGGCGGCGTGGAGCACTGGTTCTCGCCGCCCTTTTCATGTCCGGCGCGCCGGCGGCCGCGATCGGCCAGAGCGTCAGTCCGCTCGATCGCGCGCGCATCGACCGGCAGCAGCCGGCGCCGCCGTCCGTCGCCGCCGCCCCGACCGTCCCCGGCGCCGCGACCAGCGTCGAGGCCGCCGATCAGGCCGCGACGCCTATCCGGGGCATCGCTTTCGAGGGCACCGACGTTCCCGACATGGTCGCGGCGGTGGCGCGCCCCTTCATCGGGCGCCCGGCCAGCCGCGCCAATCTCCAGGCGCTCGTCGCGGCGATGTCGCGGGCCTATGGCCGCTCGCAAGTCGCGCTCTTCACCATCGTCGTTCCGGCGCAGGATCTCTCCACCGGCACCGTCCGGGTCCATGTCGGCGAGGGCCATATCGAGGCGGTGCTGATCACCGGCGAGGTCGAGAATCGCCATCTCGGGCTGGTCCGCGCTTATGCCGACCGGCTGACCCACGAACGGCCGACGCGGCGCGCGACGCTCGAACGCTACATCTCGCTGATCCAGGATATTCCGGGCCTCACCGTGCGCCCGACCCTGGCGATGGGCGAGGGGCCGGGCGGCGTGCGGCTGATCCTCGCGCTCGATTACCGCCGGCCGACGCTCGCGGTCAGCTTCGACAACCGCACGACGCGGCTGATCCGCGACGGCGAGTTCCAGGCGGTGGCGCGGGGCTACGGCTTGCTCCGCGAGGGCGACACGACCGAGCTCACCGCCGCCGCCTCGGTCAATTTCCACGACCAGGTCTATCTCGGCCTCAGCCATTCGACCCCGCTCGGCACCGAAGGCACCCGGATCGGCGTCAACGGCGGCTATCTCGCCACCCATGTCGCGGGGACCGGCATCAGCGGCGAAGCGCGCACGCTCGGTCTCACGCTCACCCATCCGCTGATCCGCGGTTACAAGCGCAACCTGACGTTGAGCCTCGCGCTCGACGGGATCGACAGCGACAACGCCGCCTTCGGCTCGCTGATCGCGAGCGAGCACAGCCGCGCGCTGCGCGCCGCCGAAGCCTTCACCAATGTCGGCGCGCACCGCGTGATCACCGCCATCGCCAGCGCGAGCCGCGGCCTTGGCCTGTTCGGCGCCGACGTGCCCGCACAGGTGGGCGACGAGACCTTCACCAAGATCAACGGCCGCGTCTCGTTCGATCAGGCGATCGGGCGCCGCGCCGCGCTCCGGCTGCGCGCCGCCGGCCAATGGACCGACGATCCGTTGCCGGCGGTCGAGCGATTCTCGGTCGGCGGCGCCGATTTCGGCCGTGCCTTCGAAACCGGCCTCGTCAATGCCGATCGCGGCTATGCGACGCTGGGCGAGCTCGCCTGGCGGCCATTGGGGTCCGGCCGGTTCGGCGGGAGCGAGCTTTACGGCTTCGGCGATTGGTCGCAGGCGCGGCTGCTGCCGCGCGCCGGCTTTGCCGGGCAGGATTTCGATCTCGCCTCGGCCGGCGCCGGTGTGCGATTCGCCTGGACCAACCGGGCGATGATCGAGCTCGAATATGCACGGACCGTCGATCGCCCCCATCCGGGCTATCCGTCCGACTGGCGCGTCTCGGTCGGCTGGCGGGTGTCGATCCGCCCGTAGCGCGACTCGGCGATCTTCAAATCCTCCCCTTTGAGGGAAGGGGGACCGCGCCGTGAAGCGGCGTGGTGGAGGGGTCGCTTCGGACTCAGCATCGTCCCCTCCGTCAGGCCTGCGGGCTGCCACCTCCCGTTCCGGGGAGGATTTTAAGGGCCAGAAAACCTTTGATCGACCCCTTGATCCTTCGCGCGGCGCGCTTAAATCGCGCCCATTGGCACTCGCCCAGAACGAGTGCTAACAGCTTTTCATCCGAGGCCGTCCCGAAGGAGGGCCGCATATCCCGCGTAAAGAGGAAAGGTGAACGCATGAAATTTCGCCCGTTGCACGATCGCGTGCTGGTCCGCCGCGTCGAGGCCGAGGAGAAGACGGCCGGCGGCATCATCATCCCCGACACCGCCAAGGAAAAGCCCCAGGAGGGCGAGGTCGTCGCCGCCGGCGCCGGCGCCAAGGCCGAGGACGGCAAGATCACGCCGCTCGACGTCAAGGCCGGCGACAAGATCCTGTTCGGCAAATGGTCGGGCACCGAGGTCAAGATCGACGGCGAGGATCTGCTCATCATGAAAGAGAGCGACATTCTCGGCATTGTCGGCTGAACGGCTGAAATCCACGCCGGCGGGGCTCATGGCCACCGCGAACATTCGGAACATTCAAACTGAAAGGTAAGCCACATGGCAGCCAAAGACGTACGCTTTTCGCGTGACGCCCGTGAGCGCATCCTGCGCGGCGTCGACATCCTCGCCGACGCGGTGAAGGTGACTCTGGGCCCCAAGGGCCGCAACGTCGTCCTCGACAAGAGCTTCGGCAGCCCCCGCATCACCAAGGACGGCGTCACCGTCGCCAAGGAGATCGAGCTGAAGGACAAGTTCGAGAATATGGGCGCGCAGATGCTGCGCGAGGTCGCCTCGAAGACCAACGACCTCGCCGGCGACGGCACCACCACCGCGACCGTGCTCGCCCAGGCGATCGTCCGCGAGGGCATGAAGTCGGTCTCCGCCGGCATGAACCCGATGGATCTGAAGCGCGGCATCGACCTCGCCGTCGTCAAGGTCGTCGATGATCTGAAGGCGCGCTCGAAGCCGGTGTCCGGCTCCAACGAGATCGCCCAGGTCGGCATCATCTCGGCCAATGGCGACACCGTCGTCGGCGAGAAGATCGCCGAGGCGATGGAGAAGGTCGGCAAGGAAGGCGTGATCACCGTCGAGGAGGCCAAGGGCCTCGAATTCGAGCTCGACGTCGTCGAGGGCATGCAGTTCGATCGCGGCTATCTCTCGCCCTACTTCATCACCAACCCGGAGAAGATGACGGTCGAGCTTCAGGATCCTTACATCCTGATCCACGAGAAGAAGCTCTCCAACCTTCAGGCGATGCTGCCGATCCTCGAGGCGGTGGTGCAGACCAGCCGTCCGCTGCTGATCATCGCCGAGGATATCGAGGGCGAGGCGCTCGCGACGCTCGTCGTCAACAAGCTGCGCGGCGGCCTCAAGGTCGCGGCCGTGAAGGCGCCGGGCTTCGGCGATCGCCGCAAGGCGATGCTGCAGGACATCGCGATCCTGACCGGCGGCGAGATGATCTCGGAAGATCTCGGCATCAAGCTCGAGACCGTCACCGTGAACATGCTCGGCCAGGCCAAGCGCGTCACCATCGACAAGGACAACACCACCATCGTCGATGGCGCGGGCGAATCGGATCAGATCAAGGGCCGGATCGAATCGATCCGCCAGCAGATCGAGATCACGACGTCCGATTATGACCGCGAGAAGCTGCAGGAGCGGCTGGCGAAGCTCGCCGGCGGCGTTGCGGTGATCAAGGTCGGCGGCGCGTCCGAGGTCGAGGTGAAGGAGCGCAAGGACCGCGTCGACGACGCTCTCCACGCGACCCGCGCGGCTGTCGAAGAGGGCATCGTCCCCGGCGGCGGCACGGCTCTCCTCTACGCCACCAGGGCGCTCGAGAGCGTCAAGGGCGCCAATGACGATCAGACCCGCGGCATCGACATCGTCCGCAAGGCGCTCCAGGCGCCGCTGCGGCAGATCGCCGAGAATGCGGGCAGCGACGGCGCGGTCGTCGCCGGCAAGCTGATCGACGGCAAGGACGAGAATCTGGGCTTCAACGCGCAGACCGATGTCTATGAGAATCTCGTCACCGCCGGCGTCATCGATCCGACCAAGGTCGTGCGCGCCGCGCTCCAGGACGCCGCCAGCGTCGCGGGCCTGCTGATCACGACGGAAGCCGCCGTTTCGGAGCTTCCCGAGGACAAGCCGGCTCCGGCGATGCCGGGCGGCGGCATGGGTGGGATGGACTTTTAAGTCCGGCCGACTCCAGAGCCGAAAAGAGAAAGGGCCGGGGAAACCCGGCCCTTTTTTCGTCCCGCGTGTTTCGCGCTCAATCCACGTCGATGGCGTTTCCGCTCGCATTCGCCTCGAGATCGGAGGCGTTGACGCTCATGTCGTCGGGCGTCGTGTCGATCACATTGGCGTCGAGCATCGCCGCGGCATTGTCGAGCCGCTGGTCTTCGTCGGCGGAAAGCCCGCCGCGCCCTTCCTGGCGATGGCAGGCGGCGAGCAAGGCGAGGGCGGCAAGGCCGGCGAGCAATGCGGATCGTTTCATCTCATATCCTCATGCGGGGCTGGACGAACGAAACCTAACCCGAATCGCGGGCAAAGAAAAAGGGGCCGCGCAGCCTTGGCTGCACGGCCCCTCCGTCACGCAAGAAGCGAAAGCTTACTTGGTCGCGTCGGTCGCGGCGTTGGTCGCGGCGGCCGCGGCATCGGCCGCGTTCGACGCAGCCGCACCGGCGGCGTCGGCCGCATTGGTGGCGGCGGCGGTCGACATATCGACGGCGTTCTGCGAGGCGTCCATCGCGCTGTTGGCAGCGTTCTGGATGTCGGCATTCGCCTGGTTGGCGGCGTCCGAGATGTTCTGCGCGGTCGTGTCCGCATTGTTGTGGCACGCGGCGAGGCCGAGCACCGCAACCGCGACGAGCGAGAGAGCGATCTTCTTCACTGGATGGTTCCTTCGATCAGTTGCGAGGGTAACATTTCATTCTTCGCCCGCGCCCGAAGGGCAAAAATGCCCTTCCCCCGGCCGCTGGCGAAGCAGTCCTTTTATTGGAAGCGTAACGACGAGTCCATAGTTTCTCTACCGATGCAGTTGGCAAAGCTCGGCTTGACCGATATAAAGATATCTTTATATCCGCATATATGGCTGCCGAGCCCCGTATCTTCGCCGCGCTTGCCGATCCGACCCGGCTTCGGATCCTGATGCTGTTGCGCGCGATGGAGCTTTCGGTGGGGGAGATCGCGCAGGTGCTCGGCCAGAGCCAGCCGCGCGTGTCGCGCCACGTACGGATCCTGATCGAGGCGGGGCTCGCCGAGCGCCGCAAGGAAGGAAGCTGGGTCTTCGTCGGTCTGGGCGCGCGCGGCCGGATCGAGCCGCTTTTCCACCTGCTCGAACGCTGGGGCGAGATCGACGGGGAGAATCCGTGGATCGCCGCCGATGCGGCGCGACTCGCGGCGGTGCGTGCCGATCGCGCCGCCGCGGCGGAGCGTTATTTCGCCGGTCATGCCGAACATTGGGATGCGCTGCGTTCGCTGCACGTCGCCGAAAGCGAGGTCGAGGCCGCGATTTCGCGCGCGCTCGGCGATGCGCCGCTCGGCCGGCTGATCGACGTCGGGACGGGCACCGGACGAATGCTCGCCTTGTTCGCGGCGGCCTCCGATCATGCGATCGGCATCGATCGCTCGCCCGAAATGCTGCGGCTCGCGCGGGTGAAGCTGGCCGAGGCCGGGCTCGATTCGGCCGAGCTTCGCCAGGGCGACATGTATGCGCTGCCGCTGCCGTCGGGATCGGCGGACACGATCGTCATCCATCAGGTGCTGCATTATGCGCAGAACCCCGCCGCCGCGGTGGCGGAGGCGGCGCGGCTGCTCGGCCCCGGCGGGCGTCTCCTCATCGCCGATTTCGCGGCGCATGAGCGCGAGGAGCTGCGCAGCCGCGACGCCCATCTGCGCCTCGGCTTCGCCGACGAATCCATGCTTCGCTATCTCGCCGACGCCGGTCTCGAGGGCGAGGTGGTCGAGCATCTCGAAGGCGGCGAACTCACCGTCACCATCTGGCTTGGCGTCCAGCCCGAATCGCGCCTGAAGGTGGTCGCATGAATAGGCTTGCCACCGGCCGGCCGCTCTTCGCGGACGCCGCCGGCGATATCGCGGTGAGCTTCGAATTCTTCCCGCCCAGGAGCGAGAAGATGGAGGCCCAGCTCTGGGACTCGATCAAGACGCTCGAGCCTTTGGGCCCGCGCTTCGTCTCGGTCACCTACGGCGCCGGCGGCTCGACCCGCGAGCGCACCCACGCGACGGTCGCGCGGATCGTTCGCGAGACCGGGCTGACCCCGGCCGCGCACCTCACCTGCGTCGCCGCGACGAAAGGCGAGATCGACGACATCGCCCGCGACTATTGGGCGGCGGGCGTGCGCCACATCGTCGCGCTGCGCGGCGATCCGCCCGAGCCCGGCCAGCCTTATGCCGCGCATCCGGGCGGCTATGCCGATGCCGCCGCGCTGGTCGAAGGGCTGAAGCAGGTCGCGCCGTTCGATATCTCGGTCGCGGCCTATCCCGAATGCCACCCCGATTCGGCGAGCCGCGGCGCCGATCTCGATAATCTGAGGCGCAAGATCGACGCCGGCGCCGATCGCGCCATCACGCAATTCTTCTTCTCGCCCGAATGTTTCTTCCGCTTCCGCGACGAAGCGGCCGCGGCGGGCATCGATGCCGAGATCGTGCCGGGCATCCTCCCCGTCTCCAATGTCGCCCAGACGCGCAAGTTCGCCGGGCTGTGCGGCGCGGCGATCCCGCAATGGATGGACCGATTGTTCGAAGGGCTCGACGATTTGCCCGAAGCACGCAAGCTGGTCGCCGCGACGGTCGCCGCGGAGCTGTGCGCCCAGCTCTATGCGGGCGGCGTGCGGAACTTTCATTTCTACACGCTCAACCGCGCCGAGCTCGCTTATGCGATCTGCCATTTGCTGGGCCTGCGCCCCGGCGGCCGGCGCCAGGAGCAGGCGGCATGAGCGCACGCGAGCAACTGAAGGCCGAGGCCGCCAGTCGCATCCTCCTCACCGACGGCGCGTTCGGCACCGAGATCCAGAACCGCAAGCTGACCGAGGCCGATTATCGGGGCGCGCTCGATCTCGCGCGCGACCAGAAGGGCAATAACGATCTGCTCGCGCTGACCCGGCCGGACGTGGTCGATGCGATCACCCGCGCCTATCTCGATGCCGGCTCGGACATCGTCTCGACCAACACGTTCAGCGCCAATGCGATCAGCCAGGCCGATTATGGCGCCGAGCATCTCGTCGCCGACATCAATCGCGCCTCCGCTCGCATCGCGCGCAGGGCGGCCGACGATTTCGCCGCGAAGGACGGCCGTCCGCGCTTCGTCGCCGGCGCGATCGGGCCGACCAACAAGACGCTCTCGCTCTCGCCCGACGTCAACGATCCCGGCTTTCGCGAGATCGACTTCGATGGCCTCAAGTCCGTCTATCGCGAACAGGCCGATGCGCTGATCGAAGGCGGCGCCGATTTCATCCTGATCGAGACGATCTTCGACACGCTCAATGCCAAGGCCGGGATCATGGCGGTCAAGGACGCCGCCGCCGCATTGGGCCGCGACGTGCCGCTGATGATCTCGATGACGCTGACCGATCTTTCGGGGCGCAACCTTTCCGGCCACACGGTCGAGGCGTTCTGGCATGCGGTGCGTCATGCGGATGCGGTGACGGTCGGGCTCAACTGCTCGTTCGGTGCGAAGCAGCTTCGCCCGCACGTCCAGGCGCTCGCTGGCGTCGCCGACACTTTGATCATGACCTATCCCAATGCGGGTCTGCCCAACGAGCTCGGCGAATATGACGAGCTGCCGGCCGAAACGGCGGCTCTGCTTGAGGAATGGGCGAAGGCCGGCTGGGTCAATATCGTCGGCGGCTGCTGCGGCTCGACGCCCGCGCATATCGCGGCGATGGCGAAGGCGGTGGCGGGCCTGCCGCCGCGCCAGCTGCCAAGCCCGCCCGTCCGCACCCGGCTCGCCGGCCTCGAACCGATGACCTTCGCCGCCTGATCCTTGAACCCTCTCCCGTTCGCGGGAGAGGGCAGGGTGAGGGCCTGTCTTTCTTTTCTTGGATTACCGAATGGCCTCCGCGCTGGACGACACAGACCCTCACCCCAACCCTCTCCCGCGGGCGGGAGCGGGCGCCAGTCGTTCGTTCGTCAATATCGGCGAGCGCACCAACGTCACCGGCTCGGCCCGCTTCAAGAAGCTGGTCATGGCCGGCGATTATGCCGCCGCGGTCGAGGTCGCGCGCCAGCAGGTCGAGAACGGCGCCCAGGTCATCGACGTCAACATGGACGAGGGCCTGCTCGACGCCGAGCTGGCGATGACCACCTATCTGAAGCTGATCGCCGCCGAACCCGACATCGCGCGGGTGCCGGTGATGGTCGATTCATCGAAATGGGCGGTGATCGAGGCGGGGCTCAAATGCGTCTCGGGCAAGCCGATCGTCAATTCGATCAGCATGAAGGAGGGCGAGGAGGAATTCCTCCGGCTCGCCCGCAAGGTCCGCGATTATGGCGCGGCGGTGGTCGTCATGGCCTTCGACGAGACCGGCCAGGCCGACACGAAGGCACGCAAGGTCGAGATCTGCAAACGGGCCTACGACCTGCTCACCGGGGACGGCTTCCCGCCCGAGGATATCATCTTCGATCCCAACATCTTCGCGATCGCCACGGGAATCGAGGAGCATCGCCGCTACGCGCTCGACTTCATCGAGGCGTGTGTCGAGATCAAGGCGGCCTGCCCGCACGCGCACATTTCGGGCGGCCTGTCGAACCTCAGCTTCTCGTTCCGCGGCAACGAGCCGGTGCGCCGCGCGATGCATTCGGTCTTCCTCCTCCACGCGATTCCGGCCGGGCTCGACATGGCGATCGTCAATGCCGGCCAGCTCGACGTCTACGACACGATCGATCCGGTGCTTCGGGAGGCCTGCGAGGATGTCGTCCTCGACCGGCGGGAGGACGCGACCGAACGGCTGGTGACGCTCGCGGAGAATTATCTCGGCACCGATCCGGCGCGCGAGAAGGAAGCCGCCGAATGGCGCGGCTGGGACGTCCGCAAGCGGCTGGAACATGCTTTGGTGAAGGGCATCGACGCCCATGTCGTCGACGATACCGAAGAGGCGCGCCTCGCCGCCGACAAGCCGATCCACGTCATCGAAGGCCCGCTGATGGACGGCATGAACGTCGTCGGCGACCTGTTCGGCGCCGGCAAGATGTTCCTGCCCCAGGTGGTGAAATCGGCGCGGGTGATGAAGAAGGCGGTCGCGCATCTGCTGCCCTTCATCGAGGCCGAGAAGGACGAGAAGGCCAAGGGCAAGGGCCGGATCATCATGGCGACCGTGAAGGGCGACGTCCACGATATCGGCAAGAACATCGTCGGCGTCGTGCTTCAGTGCAACGGCTTCGAGGTGATCGACCTCGGCGTGATGGTGCCCTGGCAGGACATCCTGAAGGCCGCGAACGACAACAAGGCGGACATGATCGGCCTCAGCGGCCTCATCACGCCGTCGCTCGACGAGATGGTGACGGTGGCGGGCGAGATGCAGCGCGAGAAGATGGCGCTGCCGCTGCTGATCGGCGGCGCGACGACCAGCAAGGTCCACACCGCCTTGAGGATCGACCCGGCCTATGAAGGCCCGGTGATCCACGTCCTCGACGCCAGCCGCGCGGTCGGCGTCGCCTCCAGCCTGGTCTCGCAGACGCAGAAGGCGCCGCTCGTCGAGAAGACCGCGCAGGATTACCAGGCCGTCCGCGAAGCCCGCGCCAACAAGGGCCAGAACGCGCTGGCGACGCTGGCCGACGCGCGCGCCAACGGCTTCGGCTACGATCCCGCCGGCAAGGCGGCGATGCCGGCGCGGCCGGGGCTCCATCATTTCAACGACTGGCCGCTGCGCGAGCTTCGCGACGGCATCGACTGGACGCCCTTCTTCCGCGCCTGGGAATTGGCCGGCACTTACCCCGCGATCCTCGACGATCCGATCGTCGGCGAGAGCGCCCGCAATCTCTTCGCCGACGCACAGGCGATGCTCGACCGGATCATCGCCGAGCATTGGCTGACGCCGCGCGCGAGTGTCGGCCTGTGGCGCTGCCGCCGCGACGGCGACGACGTCCATGTCCTCGCCAGCAACGAGGAGACGAAGCTCCCCTTCCTGCGCCAGCAGATGAAGAAGCGCGAGGGCCGCGCCAACATGTGCCTCGCCGATTTCATCGATCCGGCGGACGAGGACTGGATCGGCGGCTTCGCGGTCGGCATCCACGGCATCGAGCCGCACCTCGCCCGGTTCAAGGCCGAGACCGACGATTATTCGGACATTCTCCTGAAGGCGCTCGCCGACCGGCTGGCGGAAAGCTTCGCCGAGACGCTCCACGCCCATGTCCGCAACTCGATCTGGGGCTATGCGCCCGACGAGCATTTCACCAATGCCGACCTCATTCGCGAAAATTATGCCGGCATCCGCCCGGCGCCCGGCTATCCGGCCTGCCCCGACCACAGCCTGAAGCCGATCCTGTTCGGCATGCTCGGCGGCGCGCCGGCGGAGGTCGTTCTTACCGACAATTTCGCGATGCTGCCGGCCTCGGCGGTCTCCGGCTTCTATTTCGGCCACAGGGACAGCCAATATTTCGGCGTCGCCCGCATCGGCGAAGACCAGCTCGCCGAATATGCGGAACGCCGCGGCGTCGATCTCGAACAGGCACGGCGCTGGCTCCGGCCCAATCTCGACTAACGCCATCCCTTCAACGTCATCCCAGCGAAAGCTGGGATCTCACCTCCTCTTTTTCTTCTCCGCGAGCTCCGCGTCTCCGCGCGAACCAAAATAATGGCGCGCGGAGCCGCGGAGGACGCGGAGGAAGAAAGAGGGATTCCAGCTTTCGCTGGAATGACGGGGCAGGAAATGGCTGCGCCTATTTCGTCCCGTTCCGGGGCAAGGAAAAATTAACCCCGTTCCGGCGTCGACAGCGGCCCGCCGATCGTCGATCTGGCCGCGCATGGGACGGCTCATCCTCCTCACGATTCTCGGCTGCCTGGTGGTGGCGGCGGTGCCCGGACCGGCGCAATCGTCCGTCCGTGCCTGCGATCCGGCGCCCGCGGCGCGCTGAGCCTTTCCGGACACGAAAACGAAGGTCTATAGCCGCGCCATGACTCGGCTCGCGGCGCTTCTCCTCACCGTCTTCGCCTTGCTCGGCGCCACCGCCGCGAGCGCGGCCAATCATATGAGCGTATCGCTCGTGCCGGAGACCCGCTCGGTCGCCCCCGGCGGCACCGTCACGCTCGCTTTCGTGATGCACCCGCAGCCCGGCTGGCACGGCTATTGGAAGAATCCGGGCGACGCCGGAACCGAGCCGCGCGTGCAATGGACGATGGGCGAGCAATGGCGCGCCGATCCCCTCCAATATCCGGTGCCGCAGCGGCTGAGCGTCGCCGGGCTGATGAATTACGTGTTCGAGCGGGATTATGCGCTGCTCGCGACGCTGCATGTGCCGGCGGATGCCGAGCCCGGCGTGGTCGTGCCGGTCGATGCGCGGCTCGATTTTCTGGTCTGCACCGAGGCGCTTTGCGTGCCCGAGACCGCGAACATATCCACCGAGATCAACGTCGGCGCGGCGCCCGGCGCGCGCGATCCGTCCTTCGATCGCTATCGCCAGGCCCTGCCGCGCCCGCTCGCCAGCCCGGCCCATTTCGCGGTGGCGAACGGCAGGCTCCGGATCGCCGTGCCCTTCCCGGCGCGCGCGCGCCTTTCGGACCCCTATGTCTATCCGGCGACGGACCATGCGCTGCGTTATGCGGCGGCGCAGGCCGTATCGCGCAGCGGCGACACGCTGGTGATCGAAACCGACGCGGACGGCACCGCCGCGCGGCTCGCGTCGTTCGAGGGTGTGCTCGCGACCGGCGGCGGCGCCGGATTGTCTTTCGTCGCGCAGCCCGGCCCGGTGCCGGCCACGGGAACCCCGGTCGCCGGGGCGGCGCAGCCGGCCGCGGGCGTCGCTGGCGGCTCGATCCTGTTCGCTTTGCTTGGCGCGCTTCTTGGCGGGCTGATCCTCAACGTCATGCCTTGCGTCTTCCCGATCCTCAGTTTGAAGGCGCTCAGCCTCGCCCGCGCCGGCGATGCCGCGCATGCCCGGCGCGAGGCACTGGCCTACACGGCCGGCGTGATCGCGACCTGCCTCGCGCTCGGCATCCTGCTGCTCGCGCTGAGAGCCGGCGGATCGGCGGCGGGCTGGGCCTTCCAGCTCCAGGATCCGCGCGTGATCCTGCTCCTCCTCCTGCTGATGACGGCAATCGCGCTCAACCTCGCCGGCCTGTTCGAGCTGCCCGTCATCAACGCCGGCGATTCGCTCGCCCGGAGCGGCGGCGCGCGCGGCGCCTTCTTCACCGGCGCGCTGGCCGCCTTCGTCGCGACCCCCTGTGCCGGGCCGTTCCTCGGCGCCGCATTGGGCGCGGCTTTGGTCCTGCCCGCCTGGGCGGCGCTCGCCGTCTTCGTCGGGCTCGGGCTCGGGCTGGCGCTGCCGTTCCTGCTGCTTGGCTTCATCCCCGCCTTGCGGCGCTGGCTGCCCAAGCCGGGGGCGTGGATGCGGACGTTCCAGCGCATTCTTTCCCTGCCGATGTTCCTGACCGCGCTCGGCCTCGCCTGGGTGCTGGGGCGTGAGAGCGGGGTGGACGGGATGGCGCTCGGCCTCGGCGCGGCGCTCGCCTTCGGCCTCGTTTTGTGGTGGTTCGGCGCGCGGCAGGGCAGGGGTCGGACCTGGCTTCCGCTAGCACTGGCCGTTGTCGTGGTGGTCGCGCCCTTGCCTTTCGTCCAGCTCAGTTCGCCGACCACCGCCGCCTCGGCGCCCGATGCGCTGGCTTCCGAGCCGTTCAGCGAAGCCCGGCTCGCCCGGCTCCGCGCCGCGAACAGCCCGGTCTTCGTCTATTTCACCGCCGACTGGTGCCTAAGCTGCAAGGTCAACGAGCGCGCCGCGATCGACCGCACCGAAGTCGCCCAGGCGTTCCGCGCGCGCGGCGTGAAGGTGCTGGTCGGCGATTGGACGCGCGGCGATCCGGCGATCAGCCGCTTCCTCGCCGCCCACGGCCGCTCGGGCGTGCCCTATTATCTGTTCTACGCGCCCGGCCGCGACGGCCAGGAACTGCCGCAGCTCCTCACGCCCTCGATGCTGACGACATTGGCGGCTTCCTAATCCTCCCTGTGAGCGCAGCTCATGGGGAGGGGGACCATGCGTAGCATGGTGGAGGGGCTTGCAGCGCCGAAAGCCCCTCCACCGCTCTTCGAGCGGTCCCCCTCCCCATCGCCTGCGGCGACAGGGAGGATTTAAGGATGCCGTTCCCACACCTTCCGTCCGCCGACCCAGGTCTCCATGACCTGCGTCGCGCGGATGTGGGCCGGATCGCGATCGGCGAAGATGTCGCGGTCGATGAAGATGAAATCCGCCATGTGGCCCGGCTCCAGCGACCCTAGCCGGTCCTCGGCGAAGCCGGCATAGGCGCCGCCGGTGGTGAAGGCCGCGAACGCCTGTTCCAGCGTCAGCCGCTGCTCGGGGAACCAGCCGCCCGGCGGCTGCCCCTCGGCATCCTCGCGGCTGATCGCCGATGCCATGCCGGGAAACGGATTGGGGCTCTCGACCGGATAGTCCGATCCGAAGGCGAGCGGCACATGCTCGTCGAGCATCGTGTGCCAGGCATAGGAGCCGCGCAGCCGGTCGACCCCCATCCGCGCCTCCGCCATCCGCCAGTCCGACGTTTCGTGGGTTGGCTGCATCGATGCGATGATGCCATGCTCGCCGAAGCGCGGCAGATCGGCCGGATCGACGATCTGGGCATGTTCGATCCGCCAGCGCCGATCGCCGGTATAGGTGTCGGACAATTCGTCGATCGCATCGAGCAGCTCGGCATTGGCGGCATCGCCGATCGCGTGGACCGCGATCTGGAAATGATCCATCGCCGCGCGGCTCATCAGATTCTTGAGCACGGTGTCGGTGAGCAATGGATTGCCGCGCTGGCCGGGCGCGTCGCTATAATCCGCCTTGAGCCAGGCGCCGCGCGAGCCGAGCGCACCGTCGAGATAGAGCTTCACGCCGATCATCCGCAAATGGCCGTCATAGAGCCAGGGTGTCGGATGGGTGCCGGCGATGGCGAGCAGATTGTCGATGCCGAGCCCGTAGGAAAGGATGCGGACGTTGAGCTGTCCGGCGTCGCCGGCGCGCCGGATCGTGTCCCAGGCGTCCCGGTCCGTCCCCATGTCGGCGGTCGCGGTGACGCCGAAGCCGAGCAATATCTCCTGCGCGCGCTGGAAGGCGCGGTCGCGCACCACCGGGAGCGGCGGCGGCACGGCATGCTCGACCAGCGCCCGCGCGGCGTCGACGAAGACGCCCGACGGAGTGCGCCCGGTCCGCTCGATCCGTCCCCCCGACGGCGCCTGGGTCGCGGCGGTGACGCCGGCCTCGCGCATCGCCAGGCTGTTTGCCCAGCCGGCATGGCCATCGACCCGGACCAGCCAGACCGGCCGGTCGGCGACCGCGGCGTCGAGATCGGCGGCGGTCGGGAAATGGCCGAGATGCCAGCGTTCCTGGTTCCAGCCCATGCCGACGATCCAGCGCGGGGAGGGATTGGCGGCGGCATATTGGCGGATCCGCTGCTGCGCCTCCTCCAGCGAATTGGTGTCGGAAAGATCGAGCGCGAGCGCGCCGAGCCCCAATTCCATGACATGGCCGTGGGCGTCGATCAGGCCGGGCAGCATCGTGCGGCCATGGCCGTCGAGCAGATAGCGCGGGCGCTCCGGGCGCCGGTCCCCGTCGTGCAGCAGCCGCGCCACCTTGCCGTCGTCGCCGACGACGAGGCCATTGAAGCGGGTGAGCCGCCCGTCCGCCATCGTATAGCCGTTGACATGGTCGATCAGCAGATCGGCGAAGGCGGGGCTGGCGCAGAGCAGCGCGGCGACGAATGCGATCAGGAAGCGAGCCATGGCACCCGGCGATAAGGCCTGTTTGCCGCTCGCGCCAGATGGTCTAGACGCTCGGCGCATGGCGCGCGCGGCATCTTCGACCAACCTCCCCTTCGGCCTGGCCGAGGTCGAAGCGGCGGCGCGGCGGATCGAGGGCGCGGTGGTCCGCACTCCGACCCTGTTCAGCCGGGTGCTGTCCGAACGGTTCGGCGCCGATATCTGGGTCAAATTCGAGAACCTCCAGCATGTCGGCGCCTATAAGGAGCGCGGCGCGCTCAACAAATTGCTGCTGATGGACGAAGCGACGCGCGCGCGCGGCGTGATCGCCGCGTCGGCCGGCAATCATGCCCAGGCGCTCGCTTATCACGCCCGGCGGCTCGGCGTCCCGGCGGTGATCGTGATGCCGACCGCGACGCCGATCGTGAAGGTGAGCCAGACCGAAGGGCATGGCGCCGAGGTCGTGCTGCATGGCGACGTCTTCGACGAAGCCTATGCCGAGGCGGTCCGGCTCGCGGACGAGCGCGGGCTGACCTTCGTCCATCCGTTCGACGATCACGAAGTGATGGCCGGGCAGGGCAGTGTGGCGCTGGAAATGCTCGCCGATGCCCCCGACATCGATCTGCTCGTCGTCCCGATCGGCGGCGGCGGGCTGATCTCGGGCATCGCGGTCGCCGCCCACGCGCTGAAGCCCGGGATCGAGATTATCGGCGTCGAGGCGGCGCTCTATCCGAGCATGTACGGCCGCTTCGCCGGCAAGCCGGGCCTCGCCTGCGCCGGCGACACGATCGCCGAGGGGATCGCCGTCAAGGCGCCGGGCGCGCTGACCGCCCCGATCATCGACGCCCTGGTCGGCGACATCGTCCTCGCGCCCGAGCGCGACATCGAGGCGGCGGTGTGCCTGCTCGTCGCCGCGGAAAAGACGGTGGCGGAGGGCGCGGGCGCGGCGGCGCTGGCGGCAATGCTGGGCGATCCGGACCGTTATCGCGGCCGCGGGGTCGGGCTCGTCGTCTCCGGCGGCAATATCGACACGCACCTGCTCGCCAACGTGCTGCTGCGCGGCCTCGCCCGTTCGGGGCGGATGACCCGCCTTCGGATCGAGCTTCAGGACCGGCCCGGCGCGCTGGTCGCGGTGATGAAGCTCTTTTCGGATCATCAGGTGAATGTCGTCGAAGTGCTGCACCAGCGCATCTTCACGACGCTCCCCGCCAAGGATGCCGCGATCGAGGTCGAATGCGAGGCGCGCGACGCCGACCAGATCTCGCGGCTGGTCGCCTCGCTCGCGGAGCGCGGCTATCGGGTCGGGACGGTCACGATCGACTGAACGGCCGTCCCAAGCCGGCACGCCATGCCGAATTCGCGGCACCTTCGTCCCGGCGCCGCTTTTCAAGGGGGAATGGAGGGATCATAAACAAGCCCCCAGCCCGTTTGCCGGTGGAGTCGAATTGAGCGCCCCGTTCCGCTTTCCCCGCTTCTTCGTGACGACGCCCGCGCCGTGCCCCTACCTCGCCGGCAGGGTCGAGCGGAAGGTGTTCACCGAACTCAGCGGGCCGCATGCGGGCGAACTCAACGACGCGCTCGGCCGGATCGGCTTCCGCCGCAGCCAGAACGTCGCCTATCGCCCCTCGTGCCTCGATTGCACCGCCTGCACCTCGGTCCGTGTCGTCACCGGCGAATTCCAGCCCAGCGCAACCCAGCGCAAGACGTTGCGCCGCAATGCCGATCTCGAGGTCAGCGCCTGCAAGGCCTGGGCGACCGAGGAGCAATATGAGCTGCTCCGGCGCTACCTGAAGCGTCGCCATCCCCAGGGCGGCATGGTCGAGATGGACGAGCACGACTTCGCCGACATGGTCGAGCAGAGCCCGGTGAAGACCTACATCGTCGAATATCGCGAGCCATCGACGGACGGCCGGCCGGGCCGGCTGGTCGGCGCCTGCCTCACCGATCAGCAGGCCGACGGGCTCAGCATGATCTACAGTTTCTTCGAGCCCGACGACGAAAGACGCGCGGGGCTCGGCACCTACATCATCCTCGACCATATCGTGCGGGCCGGAAAGGCCGGGCTGCCCTATGTCTATCTCGGCTATTGGGTCGAGGATTCGAAGCGCATGGCCTACAAGTCGCGCTTCCGCCCGCTCGAGAGGCTGGGCCCCGGCGGCTGGCGCCGCTTCGATCCCGAGCAGCGCGAGCTGGCGCTGGGCTGATCTCACTCGCGCCGCCACGCGACTTCCCCTAGACTGGCCGGCGACTGGCTTAAGGGGGCGAATATGCGGAGCCTGGTCTGGAGGGCGCTCGAACGGGCGCGGGCTATCAATCTCGGTGAAGACGGCGCGGCGCCCGCGCGGCCCGGCGGCGACGGCATCACCCGCCGGCGGGTGATCGCGGCCCTGGGCGCCGGCGCGGGCGCGCTGGTGCTGCCGCGCTGGCCGGCCTTCGCCCGGACGCCGCCGCGCATCGCCATCGTCGGCGGCGGCCTTGCCGGCCTCGCCGCGCTCGACACACTCGCCCGGCGCGGCGTCGGCGCGACGCTCTACGAGGCGCGTGGCGCCTGCGGCGGGCGCACCCGATCCGTGCGCGGCGTGTTCGCGCCCGATTATGCCTTCGACGAAGGCGGCCAGCTCGTGAACACCGATCATGCCGATATGATCGGCTATTGCCGTCGCTTCGGTCTGAGGCTCGTCGATCGGCGCGGCTTCGGCCCGTCCCGCGAGCTTCAGATCGGGCGCGGCGGCCGGCTCGCGCGCGAGGCCGATCTGGCGCGTGCGCTTCGGCCGATCGCGGCACGGATCACCGCCGATGCCGACCGGCTCGATCGCGATTACGAAGGCGTGGCCCGCGCGCTCGATCCGCTGTCGGTCAGCGCCTATCTCGATCGCCATTTCATGCCCGCCGGCGATGCCCACGACGCGATCGAGGCCGGGATGCGTACCGAATATGGCGTCGAGCCGGACGAGGCATCGGCGCTGCAACTGCTCTGGAACCTGCCGACGGTGGACGGCGCGCGCGTCACCCGGATCAGCCTGTCCGACGAACGTTACGTCGTCTCCGGCGGATCGGATCAGGTCGCCCGTGCGCTCGCCCGCGCCAATGCGGATTCGATTCGCCTGGGCAAGCGCCTCGTCGCGCTCGATCTTTCGGGCCCGGACGTGCGCCTCGCCTTCGCCGACGGCGAGGAGGTCCGCGCCGACAAGGTGATCGTCGCGCTGCCCGCGCCTTTGATCCGCGAGGTCCGGATCGAAGGCCCGCTGCCGGCGCCGTGGCGCGCCTTTCTCGCGGAGGCCGAATTGGGCCGCAACGAGAAGCTCGTCGTCGGCTACGACCGGCAGAGCTGGCGGCGGCACATGGGCTTCGGCGGCACGATCTGGGCAAGCGAGCCGTTCGCCGCGATCTGGGACGCGGTCTCGCTCGCCCCGCCGCCGGCCGGCGGGCCGGGGGCGCTGTGCTACTTCCTCGGCGGCGACCAGGTCCGGGCGCTGAGCGATACGACGATGGCCGAGCTCGCCGATCGGTTCAGCGCCGTCGCCCGCCGGGCCATGCCGGATCTTCCCGCCCCCAACGGCCGCCTCCGCCGCACCCGCTGGGGCGAGGAGCCCTTCACCAAGGGCGGCTATGTCAATTACCGCCCCGGCCAGCTCAGCCGCTTCGCCTCGCTGCTCACCGTCGAGGACGAAGCGGCCGGCCCGCGCCCGAGCGCGGCCGGCCCGCTGATCTTCGCCGGCGAATGGTTGTCCGATGCCTGGCCGGGTTACATGAACGGCGCCGCCCAGACCGGCCGGATCGCGGCCGACGCGGCGCTGGCGAGCGAGGTCCGGCGCGTCGCGGCCTGACATGTCATCGCACCGCAACGATAATCACGAAATCGCAATGCACGTGTAACGCGAGCGCCGCGTCCCGCCGCCATAGCCCTCTCGACTCGCCGTTCGACTCGGCGCGCTGAAGGGGAAAATGACACATGGGTAAGAAAGGGACAGGCGCCCTGCGCCTGCGCGCGTGCGCGTTTCTGCTGGCCGGCGTTGCGTTTCCGACTTCCGCATTCGCCGGCACCGTGCTCGGCACGGTTTCCGATGCGACCGGAACCCGCACCCTCCAGGCAGCGGAAATCGAGATCGTCGAGCTTGGCCGCACCACCCAGGCCGAAGCGGACGGCAGCTTCCGCTTCCCCGACGTGCCGGCCGGCACCTACAATCTGCGCGCGCGCTACACGGGCGCCGAGCCGGTGGAGCAGCAGGTCACCGTTTCCGACACGGGCAACGTGGTCGCGAATATCGCGCTCGGCTCGGCGACCGATGCCTCGATCCTGGTCGTCGGCCAGCGCGCGAACCTTTCCAGCGCGATCTCGCGCCAGCGCGCATCCGATACGGTCGATACCGTCCTGACCCGCGACGCGATCGGGCAGTTCCCGGACCAGAACGTCGCCGAGGCGCTGCGCCGCGCGCCGGGCATCAACATCCTCAACGACCAGGGCGAAGGCCGCTTCGTCTCGGTCCGCGGCCTCGATCCCAACCTCAACTCGGCCTCGATCAACGGCAACCGCGTGCCGGCGCCGGAATCGGATGTCCGCTCGGTCGCGCTCGACGTCATCCCGACCGAGCTCGTCGAATCGATCGAGATCCACAAGTCGCTGACGCCGGACATGGACGCCGACACGATCGGCGCCTCGATCGAGATCAACACGACCAGCGCCTTCGACCGCCGTCGGCCGTTCCTCGCCTTGTCGGCGGAGGGCTCGTTCAACGATCGCACCAATAACTGGTCGCCCAAGGGCAGCGTCGATTTCGCGACCCGGCTCGGCGACGATTTCGGCATCGCCGGCGGCCTGTCCTATTACCGTCGCCGCTTCGCCACCGACGGCGTCGAACCGGACGGCTGGGACATCACCGACGACGGCGTGACCTATGCCGACACGGTCGACTATCGCGACTATGACGTGACCCGCACCCGCATCGGCGGCTCGCTGTCGCTCGATTGGCGGCCGTCGCAAAACACGACGCTCTATGCGCGGGGCCTGTGGAGCCAGTTCGACGATCAGGAATATAAGCGCGGCCTGGTCTTCGAGATGGACGAGCCGCCGTCGAGCGGCACCGCGACGACCGCGAACTTCCTGTCCGACGATGGCGAGATCGACGTGACCCGCGAGCTCAAGGACCGGTTCGAGCGCCAGCGGATTCTCTCGCTGACCCTCGGCGGCGAGACCCACAGCGGCCCCTGGACCCTGCGCTATTCCGGCGCCTATTCGCGCTCGAGCGAGGAGGAGCATGGCTCGCTCGATCCCACCGCCTTCCAGCAGGCGTTCGAGGATCCGGGCGCGCTTGGCGTCACCTTCGATTATTCGAACCCCGTCCTGCCGCGCTATTCGATCACCGCCGGCAACGCGAACTTCCTCAATCCCGCGCTCTACACGTTCGACGAGCTGTCGCGCACCGCACTCAGCGACTCGGTCGATCGCGAGGCGGCGTTCCGCGCCGACATCACCCGCAGCTTCCCGCTCGCCAGCGGCACGTTCGACGTGCAGGGCGGCGCGCGCGCCCGGCTTCGGACCAAGCGTTACAACGCCAATATCGAGGATTATGACGGCTTCGACGGCGACTATACTCTCGCCGACGTGCTGGGACGCCAGAGCTACCAGTTCCTCTCGATCGACCCGGTCTCCTCGCCGCATGGGCCGCGCGATTTCTTCGATGCCAATCGCGACGGCTTCGAGCTCAACGAGGACGACTCCGCCATCGATTCGGCGGTCGACGATTATCGGGTCGAGGAGAATATCTACGCGGGCTACCTGATGGGCCGGGTCGATACGGGCGGGCTTCGCGCCGTCTTCGGCGTGCGCATGGAGCATACCGACGACGACCTGAGCGGCAATCAGCTCGAGGAGGGCGACGATCTCGTCGTCACGCCCGTTCGCTTCACGCGCCACTATACGGACTGGCTGCCGAGCCTCAACGTCCGCTACCGCGCCTCGCGCGACGTGCTGCTGCGCCTCGGCGGCTATCGCAGCATCGTGCGGCCGAATTTCGCCGATTTCGCGCCCCGCATCGAGATCGAGGATGGCGAGGGGTCGTTGGGCAATCCCGATCTCAAGCCCTATCACGCCTGGAACCTCGATCTTTCGGCCGAATATTATTTCGCCCCGAACGCAGTCGTGCAGGCGGGCTTCTTCTACAAGTCGATCGACGATTTCATCGTCCGCCGGACGTTCGACGATTTCGAGTATAATGGCGATACGATCGAGGCCGAGATCGCGGTGAACGGCGACCGGGCGACAGTCACCGGCCTCGAATTCGCCTACCAGCAGGCGCTGACCTTCCTGCCGTCGCCGTTCGACGGACTGCTGCTCAACTTCAACTACACCTTCACCGACACCGACGCCGACATCGACGGCCGCTCGATCACCCTGCCGGCGGCGTCTCGCCACACGTTCAACGCGGTGCTCGGCTATGAGAAGGGGCCGATCAGCTTCCGCGTCGCCGGCACCTATCGGTCGAGCTATCTCGACGAGCTCGGCGACGATGCCGGGGAAGACAGGCTGGTGCGCCATCATTTCCAGGTCGATGGCAGCATCCGCTACCGCATCCTGCCGCACGTCCAAATCTTCGCGGAAATGGTGAACCTCAACAATGCGCCCTACACCGCCTTCCAGCGGGGGCCGGGGTCGCCACGCCTGCTCCAGCATGAAGAATATGGCTGGACCGGCAAGTTCGGCGTCCGCGCGAATTTCTGAGGGAGACCGAGAAGATGAAGGCCCTGACCGGCGCTCTCGGCGCCCTCGTCCTTTGCGGGTGCGCGACGGCTCGGCCGTCCGCACCGCCGGCCGTCGCCAGCGCGCCGACCGTCACCGTCCACGCGGCGGCGGAAACCGACGCGGTCGGCACCGCCAATGCCGACGCGGCCGACGATCCCGCGATCTGGGCGGCGCCTGCGGGAACGACGGTGGATGTCGACGGCCACCAGGTTCCGGGCTTCATCGCGGGGACCGACAAGAAGGCTGGACTCTACATCTTCGGACTCGACGGGCACCGGCTTCAATTCATCGCCGACGGTCTGCTCAACAATGTCGATTTGCGTGAGAACGTGACGGTCGACGGGCGGCCGCAGGTCTTGATCGGCGCCAGCGACCGCGGGCGGATGGGCATCGCGCTCTATCTCTACGATCCGGCGGGGCAGGGGAATAATGCGGTGCGACCCTGGGGCTTCATCCGGTCCGACGTCGCCGAGCCCTATGGCTTCTGCATGGGGCTGGTCGGCGGCGTGCCGCATGCCATCCTGATCGCCAAGGACGGCGGCGTGCGCCAGTACCGGATCGACGCCGGTCCGGACGGCGGCATCGGCACCGAGGTCCGGCGCTTCGCGGTCGGCACCCAATCCGAAGGCTGCGTCGTCGATGATCGCGCCGGCACGCTCTACATCGGCGAGGAGGATGTCGGCGTCTGGCGCTACGGCCTCGATCCGGCGGCGGGCGACGCGCGCATCTCGGTCCAGCCCGTGGACGCGAGCGGCCGGCTCGTCGCCGATGTCGAGGGCATGAGCCTGCTGCGCGATGGTGATGCGACTTACCTGATCGTCTCCAGCCAGGGCGACAGCGCCTTTTCGGTCTGGCAGGTCGATGGCGCGACGCCCGCCTATCGCGGTCGCTTCCGGGTCGAGGCCGCGAACGGCATCGACGCGGTTTCCGGCACCGACGGCGTCGATGCGCGCGGCGGTCCGGTCGGGGCCTATCCCGAAGGGCTGGTCGTCGTGCAGGACGACCAGAATGAGGGCGCGCAGGACTTCAAGCTGATCGACTGGCGCGAGATCCGGCGGGCGCTGAACCTGGGCGGTTAGCCCGGCAGCGCGGCAGCCAGTTTTTTCGGCGCGACGGCGCGATAGCTTTCCGCGATCCAGCGCCGCAGCAGATCGAGGTCGATCTCGGCGCCCTCGTCGAACCGGCAGGTGATCCAGCCGGATCGGCCGAGCCCATAGCCGGCCTCCCGGGCGAAATCGAAGACGAGGGCGAAGTCGCGGCTGATCGGCAGCTTGACCGTCATGCCGAGACCTTCCGTCTTGTCGAGCCAGGCGAAGGTCTTGCCGCGCACCTTGAGCGCGGTGTGGCCCCAGGGAAAATCCTCGGTGGCTTCGGGGAGGCCAAGGCCGAAGCCGCGCAGGGCCTCGAACGCGGGCATGGCGATCACATCAGGTCGGGCATGAAGGGCGGATCCGGGATCGCCTGGGCGGCATCGTTGAGGAGGTCGCCCCAGCGCATCGACAGGTCATTATAATAAGGATCGTTGACCTCGATCCGCCGCTGGAACGGGTGCGATCCGCGATGGCCCGGAAGCACCATCATGTCGAGCGGCAGCCCGACCGCGAGATTGGAGCGGATCGATGCGTCGAAGGAGAGGAAGGCGATCTTCACCGCCTCCGCGAGCGGCGTCTTGCCGCTGACGACCCGGTCGAGGATCGGCCGGCCATATTTGGTCTCGCCGATCTGGAAGAAGGGCACGTCAGGCTTGCACTCGATGAAATTGCCGGCCGAATAGATGAGATAGAGCGCCGGCGGCTGATCGCCGATACGCCCGCCCAGGATGATCGAGGACGATGCGCTGATCTTGAGCGGCGCCAGCGCCTTGCTGACCGTGTCGTTGGCGAACTTGACGGCATCGCCGACAAGCTGGGCGACGCGGAACATCGTCGTCGGCTCGGCGATGGTCCGAAGCATCAGCTCCTCCTCGCCGATCACCTCGCCATCGCTCGGCGGCACGCCTTCGCGCAGGAGGCTGACCGCCATCTGGGTCGTCGAAAGATTGCCGGCGGAGGCGGCGAAGATGCACCGTTCCGGCGTGTCGGCGAGGACATGGAGCTTGCGGTATGACGAGATGTCGTCGACGCCGGCATTGGTTCGGGTGTCGGCGATCATGATCAGGCCGGCGTCAAGCAGCATGCCGAGACAATAGGTCATTCGCCCCTCTTCGAACTGGTGCTCAGGACTGCGTTTGCGCCTGCGCCGGCGCGCGGCCGACCTCGACTTCTACCGACAGATGCTCGGCCCCGCCACCCGATCGTGCGCCGACGATCGGCGCCGCGTCGCGATAGTCGAGCCCGCAGGCGACGCGGACATAGGCGTCGTCGGGCGAGATTCCGTTGACCGGGTCGAATCCGGTCCAGCCGAGGCCGTCGATCCAGGCTTCCGCCCAGGCATGGGCGGCGGGCTGGCTATACGCGCCGTCGCGGCGGAAGAGGTGGCCGGAAATGTAGCGCGCGGGGATGTCCATCAGCCGCGCGGCGCTGGCCAGGATCTGCGCGAAATCCTGACACACGCCATGGCCTTCGGCGCAGGCATGTTCGGCGCTGGTATCGGCCTCGGTCGCCGCGTCGTCGAAACGAATCGAATCATGGAGGCGCGCCACGAGCCGGTGAATCCGCTCGAGCGGCGGGCCGTCGTCGATCGCCTCGGCGAGCGCGCGGATCGCCGGCCCCGGCGCGGTGAGCGTCGTGTTCCGCAGAAACACCATCGGCGGCAGATCGTGAGGAAGGCCCTCGACCAGGCCGGCGCGATCCTCGGTCACGACCCGGCCGGAGACGGCGATCGCCATCGCCTCGACCGGCCGATCCACATAGAGCATGTGGATGATGTTTCCATAACCGTCGCGCGCCTCGTGCAGCCGGGCGTCGCAATCCACGTCGATCCGCCAATCGATCACGCTCTGCCCCGAAAAGCTCGGCGGAGTGACGCGCAGGAGCTGGATCACGCGCTGCGGCGGCTCGTCATAATGATAGCCGGTTCTGTAATGGACGGTGAGACGCATCAGCCGAACCGGAACTGTCGCGCGATGGCGCCGTCGAGCGCGGCATTCTCGCCGATATAGGTGTGCAGCCATTCGTGCAGGCCGCCCTGGAAAACCGTGACGATGTCGAGATCCTCGATCCGGTCGAGCCGCTGGCGGGCGAGCCGGTCGGCGGGGCCCTGACGACCCGACAATGCGGCGAAATGCCCCAGCAACTCCACCGATTCCCCCGCCGAGGCGGCGAGCGAGCGCGGCATTTCGTGCCGGAAGATGAGGAAATCGGCGACCAGCCAGGGTTGCAACGGGCCGCGATAGATGTGGCGATAGGCGGTCTTGGCCGACACGATCTGGAGGATCGTCGTCCACTGGTCGCGGTCGAGCGCGCCGCCGACTTCCTGTCCGGGGGGCAGCAGCAGATAATATTTGACGTCGAGCAGGCGCGCGGTGTTGTCGCCGCGCTCGACCACGGCGCCAAGCTCGATGAACCAGCAGCCCTCGCTGCGCAGCATCCGGCCGACCGCGCCCTCGAAGCCGCGGATTTCCGCCTTCAGCTCCTCGATCAGGTTCAAGGTCGCCTGCGGATTGCCCGGCCGGCTGCGGTCGCGGATGATCAGCCAGGCGCGGTTGATCGCCTGCCAGACCTCGACGCTGAGCGCGGTGCGCGCCGCCCGCGCATTGTCCCGCGCGCCGGCAAGGCAGGCGCGGATCGAGCCCGAATTGTCTTCGGACAACGTCAGATAGCGCCGCACCGCCGCGGCGCTGAACGCCTCGCCGCCGCGATCGAAATCGGCCTGGACGCCGACGACGCTCAGCGCGCTGCGCCAGGCGCGATCGCCCGATTCATGGTCGCCGAGCGCGGTCAGGCGGATCGTCGCCTCGATCAGCCGGCAGGTGAATTCGGCGCGCTCCATGTAGCGGCCGATCCAGTAGAGGTGGGCGGCGGTGCGCGAGAGCATCAGGGCGTCTCCGCTTCGCCATGACGCCCGGCAAGGACGAAGCTGTCCTTGGTGCCGCCCCCCTGGCTCGAATTGACGACCAGCGAGCCCTTGCGAAGCGCGACGCGGGTGAGGCCCCCGGGCACGATCCGGACGCCGGCCGATCCGGTCAGCACATAAGGCCGGAAATCGACATGGCGCGGCGCGATCCCCTGATCGACCAGGGTCGGCACGGTCGAAAGCGCGAGCGTCGGCTGGGCGATGTAACGCTGCGGCTCGGCCTTGAGCGCGGCGCGGAAGGTCTCGATCTCCCGGCTGGACGCGGTCGGGCCGATCAGCATGCCGTAGCCGCCCGATCCGTCGACCAGCTTCACCACCAGCTCGTCGAGATGGTCGAGCACATGGCCGAGCGCGGCCGGCTCGCGGCAGCGCCACGTCTCGACATTGGGGAGGATCGGCTCCTCTCCGGTATAATAGCGAACGATCTCCGGCATGTAGGAATAGATCGCCTTGTCGTCGGCGATGCCGGTGCCGGGCGCGTTCACCAGCGTGACATTGCCGGCAAGATAGGCCGCCATCAGCCCGGCGACGCCGAGCGCGCTGTCCGGCCGGAAGACGAGCGGGTCGAGATAGGCATCGTCGACCCGCCGGTAGATGACGTCGACCCGCACCCGGCCGTCGATCGTGCGCATCCACACGATGTCGTCATCGACCTCGAGATCGCGGCCCTCGACCAGTTCGATCCCCATATTGTCGGCAAGGAAGCTGTGCTCGTAATAGGCCGAGTTGAAATGGCCGGGCGTGAGCAGCACGCAGGTCGGCTCGCGCGTGCCGCGCGGCGCCACCGAATAGAGCGTGTCGCGCAGGAGTTCGGGATAGGAATCGACCGGCCGGACCGAAAAAGCCTCGAATAGCTCCGGGCAGAGCCGCAGCATCGCCTCGCGATTCTCGAGCATGTAGGAAACGCCGGAGGGCGTGCGCGCATTGTCCTCGAGCACGAAGAAATCGTCCGGGCCGGTGCGGACCAGGTCGATCCCGCAGATATGGGCATAGACACCGTGCGGCGGCTTGGCGCCGGCGCAGGGGATGCAGAACTGGCTGTTGCCGAGCACGATGTCCTGGGGAACCACGCCGTCGGCGAGGATCTGGCGGCGGCCATAGACGTCGTCGATGAAGGCATTGATCGCATTGACCCGCTGCTCGAGCCCGGCCGACAATCTGGTCCATTCGTCGGCCGAGAAGATGCGCGGGATGATATCGAACGGAATGATCCGTTCGGCGGCTTCCTCCTCGCCATAGACGTTGAAGGTGATGCCGAGGCTGCGGAACGCGGCTTCGGCGGCTTGCTGGCGGCGCTGGAGATCGCCGGGCGGCGCGCCCGCGATCCATTCGGCAAGCGCCTCAAAGCCGGGCCGCGCCGTCTTGCCGCGGCTCACCCCCCACAGCTCGTCGAATGCCGAACGTTCCGCCATTCACCCCGCAGCCCGCCGCGGCCAGTCCCGCGCCGCCTTATATGTAGCAGAGCCGGCGACCGGCGGCATCTGTTTTGCGATGCAGCATGCCTGATGCGTGACGCGCGCTTCGGATCGGCTTATCGTCACGGCCATGACGATTGAACTCGCGGTCCTGGCCTGGGGTTGCATCCTGGCCTTCGTCCACATCTTCGCCGCCGCGCAGGTGAAGACGAAGCAATATGGCGTCGATTGGAATATGGGCGCGCGCGACGAGGAGCTGCCGCCGCCACGGCCGGTCGTCGGCCGGCTGATGCGCGCGCAATCCAATTTCTTCGAGACCTTCCCGATCGTGATCGCCGCGATCCTGGCCGATGCCGCGGCGAACCTGTTCGATCGCTGGACGGCGATCGGCGCGCTCGTGTGGATCGGCGCGCGTGTCGTCTACCTGCCGCTTTACTGGACGGGCGTGCCGAAGCTGCGGACCCTGGTGTGGGGGATCAGCCTCGTCGGTATCGCCATGCTGCTCTGGCCGGCGATCGTCGCGACCTTCTCCCTCGCCGGATGACAAGGGCCGGACAGGAAAAACCGGCGCCCGCTCGCGCGGACACCGGTTTCTCGCCCCAGTGGAATTGGCCGGTGGGATTGGCCAGTGGGATAGGAAACGGGGTTCAGGCGACCTGGGCCGCCTCGACCTCCTCGGGCTCGCGCAGCACATAGCCGCGGCCCCAGACGGTCTCGATATAATTGTCGCCGCTGCACGCGAGGCTGAGCTTCTTGCGAAGCTTGCAGATGAACACGTCGATGATCTTCAATTCGGGCTCGTCCATCCCGCCATAGAGATGATTGAGGAACATCTCCTTGGTCAGCGTGGTGCCCTTGCGGAGCGACAAGAGCTCCAGCATCGCATATTCCTTGCCGGTCAGATGGACGCGCGAACCATCGACCTCGACCGTCTTGGCGTCGAGATTGACCGAGAGCTTGCCGGTGCGGATCACCGACTGGCTGTGGCCTTTGGAACGGCGCACGATCGCGTGGATGCGGGCGATCAGCTCGTCGCGGTGGAACGGCTTGGTGACATAATCGTCGGCGCCGAAGCCCAATGCGCGGACCTTGGAATCGAGCTCGGCGACGCCGGTCAGGATCAGCACCGGCGTGCCGACCTTGGCGGTCCTGAGCTTCTTCAGCACGTCATAGCCGTGCATGTCCGGAAGGTTGAGGTCCAGACAGATGATGTCGTAATCGTAGAGCTTGCCCAGATCGAGGCCTTCCTCGCCAAGATCGGTGGTATAGACGTTGAAGCCCTCGGTGGTGAGCATCAGCTCGACGGCCTTGGCCGTCGTCGGCTCGTCTTCGATCAGCAGCACGCGCATGATAATCCGCCCTCCTGTCGCAGCCGGACCCCCCTGGTCGCGCGGCCCGCCACGTACATGAATGTTTACCGATCTGAACGCAAAAGGTTAATTTCGTATTAATACCGTAGAATCCGTGAGGTAGCTAAGGTCGTTGCACCCTTAACGCAGCGGTGGCAGGGCAGGGCATGTTTCCGCCCGAACGCATCCTTTTCATCGACGGCGAGGCGCTGGTGATCGACAAGCCGGCGGGGCTCGCCGTGCATCCCGGCACGCGCACGCCCGAGAGCCTGGAGGACTGGCTCGGCGACCTGCGCCTCGGTTTCCAGCGCCGGCCGCTGCCCGTCCACCGGCTCGATCGCGACACTTCCGGCTGCCTGCTGCTCGCGCGCAATCCCAAGGCGCACAAGCGGTTCCAGCGCGCCTTCGAGGACAAGAAGGTCGCCAAGACCTATCTCGCCGTGCTCGACGCGGTGCCGGCGTCGGCGGAGGGTGTCGTCGATATGCCGCTCGGCAAGGTCTCGACCGCCGAGGCCGGCTGGCGGATGATCGAGGATGCGCGCGGCAAGGCGGCGCGCACCCACTGGCGGGTGGTCGCGGTCCGGGACGGACGGGCCGTGATCCTGTTCACGCCCGAAACCGGCCGCACCCACCAGATCCGCGTCCATGCCGCATCGGGGATCGGCATCCCGATCACCGGCGATCCGGTCTATGGCGCGGGCAGGGGATCGATGCTGCTCCACGCGCTCTCGCTCCGGGTCGATCGCGACACCAAGCCGCCGGTCGAAGCGACCGCGCCGCTGCCGCCCACCTTCGTCAATGCGGGCTTCGGCGATGTCCTTTGAACTGCCCGAGGACGCGCTCGCCTACACCTTCCTCGCCGCCTCCGGTCCGGGCGGGCAGAACGTCAACAAGGTCGCGACCGCCTGCCAGCTCAGATGCGACGTCTTCAGGCTGGGCCTCGCCCCCGACGTCTATGAGCGGTTGAAGGGGCTGGCCGGCAGCCGGATGACCGCGAGCGGCGAGATCGTCATCACCGCGCGCCAGTATCGCACGCAGGAGGCGAACCGCGAGGCCGCGCGCGAACGGCTGGCGGAACTGATCGCGCGCGCCCATGTGAGGCCGGTCAAGCGCGTCAAGACCAGGCCGAGCCGCGCCGCCAGGGCGAAGCGCGTCGATACGAAGAAGCAGCGCGGATCGGTCAAGGAAGGGCGCGGAAAGGTGAAGCTGGATTGATGTACGATTTCAGGATCGAGGCGGCCGACAAGCCGTCCTTGTATCGCGAACTGATCCAGGCCGCCGACGCGCTCACCGCCGGCGAGCCCGACGCGATCGCCAACATGGCGAACCTGTCCGCGCTCCTCTGGGAGTCGCTGCCCGATCTCAACTGGGCCGGCTTCTACCGCAATGTCGGCGGGGAGCTGGTGCTCGGGCCGTTCCAGGGGCGGGCGGCCTGCATCCGCATCCCGTTCGGCAAGGGCGTGTGCGGGACGGCGGCGGCGACCCGCGAGGTGCAGTGCGTCGCCGACGTCAACGCCTTCGCCGGCCATATCGCCTGCGATTCCGCCTCGCGTTCGGAGCTGGTCGTGCCGATCGTCGTCGATGGCGACCTGATCGGCGTGCTCGATCTCGACAGCCCGAACCCAAGCCGCTTCGATGAGGAAGACGCCACGGGTTGTGTCAGTCTGATACAGCGCGTCGCCGGCCGGCTTGGCGGCATGGCAAAGGCTTCGGCGAGCGGTTAAAAATCCCTGAATCCGCGTCTTCGCGTCAGGGGATCAGGCATGACCAAGCTCGTCAGACTCGCGCTCGCCGCCGGCGTTGCGCTCGCCGCCACCGGGGCGTTCGCGCAGCCGCCGGCACCGCCGCCGCCGCCCCGGCCGGGCGTCACCTGGCATGGCCCGGCGATGCACGGGCCCGCCATGCCTGGGCCGAGGATGCAACGTCCGATGATGCAGCACCCGATGGGACACGGGCGGATGAACTTCCCGCGCCGGCTCCATCGCGGCGGCATCGTCCCGCCCTTCTTCTTCTCGCCGCAATATGTGATCGGCAACTGGCAGCTCTACGGCTTTGCCGCGCCGGGACCGGGCCAGCGATGGATCCGCTATTATGACGACGCCTATCTGCTCGATGGCGACGGCCGCATCGTCGACGAGCGCGAGGGCCTCGATTGGGACAGCTATGGCGAGCATTGGGCGATGGACGGCGACGCGCCTTATTATGACGGGCGCGGCGACGAGCGCGTGCGGACCTATGTCTATGGCGCGCCGGGCTATCCGCCGCCGCAGGGTTATTACGGCTATGGCGGCTACGGAGCCTATGGCGGCTATGGTTACGGCTATGGCTACGGCGCGCCGATCATCGTCGAGACGACCGTGACCGGGGGCGGCGGCTATACCGAGGAAGTGACCGAGGAGCTGGTCCGCGTCCGCACGCCGCATCGCCGCGTCGTCCATCGCGCGCCGCGTTGCATTTGTCAGGCGCCCGCGCCCCGCGTCGTCCGGCCACGCCCGCGACCGCATCCGGCCCCGCGCCGCCCCGCGCCGCGTCCGCCCGCCGGCGAGCGCGGCTAGGGCTCAGCCGATCCGCGCCAGCGCCTCGTCGTCGAGGCTGGCGGGGACGATGATGAGCGGGCAGGGGAGGTTCCCCGCGACCGAGCCCGCGAAATGGGCGACCAGCGGCCCCGGCGATCCTTCGGCCGCAGCCAGGACGAGCGCGGCGATATCGTCGCGCTCCTTCAGGAATGCGGCGACAGCCTTCACCGGATCGCCGGTCCGCACCGTGATCGACGGCGTGATCCCCGCTTCCTCCGCGACCGCGCTGGAGGCCTGGACGAGCATCGCTTCGGCGCGCAGCCGCGCCTCTTCCTCCATCGCCTCCTGGACGGCACCCCACTGGACGAACTCCTGCGGCGCGACGAAGCCGAGCATCTCGACCCCGCCGCCCGAAAGCGCCGCGCGCCGCGCCGCATAACGCAGCGCCGTGTGCGCCTCTTCCGTTTCGTCCATCACGACCAGATATGATCGCATGAGCCGTCTCCCTGACCTTTGGGGTGCGCCAGAAATGCAGCGCGCACAAGCCTCCCGCCCCTCGGCCGGTCGCGCCCTTCGCCCGGCACAAGGTGCTTCCACTTTGCTCAGGAGGGCCTTGACCAACCCGGTGCTCTGCTGCTTGGACAGGCCGGCTCGGCCGCCAAGCACAGGACAGCCTTCATGTCGATCGAACTCAAGATGCCCGCGCTTTCTCCGACGATGGAGGAGGGCACGCTCGCCAAGTGGCTGGTGAAGGAGGGCGACACGATCAGGTCGGGGGACATCCTCGCCGAGATCGAGACCGACAAGGCGACGATGGAGTTCGAGGCGGTCGATGAAGGCACGATCGCGAAGATCCTGGTTCCCGAGGGCACCGACGAGGTGAAGGTCGGCGCCGTCATCGCGATCATGGCCGAGGAAGGCGAGGATGCGGGCAGCGTAAGCACCTCCGGTGGCGGCGCGCCCGCCAAGGCCGAAGCGCCCGCGCCGGCTCCGCCGCCACCACCCGCCCCGGAGGCGAAGGCCGCGCCAGCACCGGCACCCGCTCCGGCGCCTGCCCCCGCCCCCGCGCCAACTCCGGCCGCGTCTTCGGACGGCGATCGCGTGAAGGCGAGCCCGCTCGCCCGCCGCCTCGCCGAGGCGCAGGGCATCGACCTTGCCGGCGTCAGCGGCAGCGGCCCCGGCGGACGGATCGTCAAGGCGGACATCGAAGGCGCCACCGGCAAGGCGCCGGCCAAGACCGCGTCCGCGCCCTCGGCCGCACCGGCCGCCGCGCCGGCTCCCGTCCATGCCGGCGATTTCGCGATCCCCGACGTGCCGCATGAAGCGGTCAAGCTTTCCAACGTCCGCAAGACGATCGCCCGCCGCCTCACCGAATCGAAGCAGACGATCCCGCACATCTACCTCACCGTCGACATCCGCCTCGACGCGCTGCTGAAGCTGCGCGGCGAGATCAACGCCAGCCTCGAATCGCGCGGCATCAAGGTCTCGGTCAACGACATGATGGTGAAGGCACTCGGCGTCGCATTGCTCGAAGTGCCCGAGTGCAACGTCCAGTACACGCCGGACCAGCTCGTCAAGTTCGCCCGCGCCGACGTCTCGGTGGCGGTCTCGATCCCCGCCGGCCTGATCACCCCGATCGTCAGGGACGCCGCGTCCAGGGGCGTCGCCGCGATCGCGACCGAGATGAAGGATCTCGCCGCCCGCGCCCGCGACGGCAAGCTCCAGCCCGAGGAATATGTCGGCGGTACCGCCAGCCTCTCCAACATGGGCATGTACGGCATCAAGCAGTTCGAGGCGGTGATCAATCCGCCGCAGGGCATGATCATGGCGATCGGCGCCGGCGAGAAACGCCCCTACGTCATCGACGATGCCTTGCAGATCGCCACCATCATGACCGCCACCGGCAGCTTCGACCACCGCGCCATCGACGGCGCCGACGGCGCCCGGCTGATGAAGGCGTTCAAGGAACTGGTGGAAAGCCCGCTGGGGATGCTGGCGTGAGTAGTCCCTCTCCCCTTGCGGGAGAGGGAGGGGCCCGCTCGCGCAGCGAGTGGGAGGGTGAGGGGACAATTCCCCTCCACGACAAGCTCCTCGCCCGCGCCAGATGGATGCGCGCCAATCCCACCGAAGCGGAAAAACGTCTTTGGTCATTGCTTCGTGATCGAAGGCTCGCCAAATTCAAGTTCAAGCGGCAACAGATCATCGATTGGTACATCGTCGATTTCGTTTGTCTGGCCGAGCGTCTGATTATCGAGGCCGACGGCTCTCAGCATGCCGATAGCAAGGACGACGAGCGACGCTCGGCATATCTACGGCACCGAGGCTTTCGCATCCTGAGATTCTGGAACAATCAAATTCTCGGCGAGACCGAAGCGGTCGCAACCGCGATCCTGGCCGTGCTCTCGACCCTTCACCCTCCCATTGCTTCGCAATGGGCCCCTCCCTCTCCCGCAAGGGGAGAGGGGCTTGGAGTTGCTCATGGCTGACACCTACGATCTCATCATCCTCGGCTCCGGCCCCGGCGGCTATGTCGCGGCGATCCGGGCCAGCCAGCTTGGGCTCAAGACCGCGATCGTCGAGCGCGAATTGCTCGGCGGCATCTGCCTCAACTGGGGGTGCATCCCGACCAAGGCGCTGCTGCGGACCTCCGAAATCTATCACTACATGACCCATGCCTCCGCCTACGGGCTAACCGCGGAGAAGCCCGGCTTCGATCTTTCAAAGATCGTCGATCGCAGCCGCAAGGTCGCCGGCCAGCTCAATGCCGGCGTCAAGGGGCTGATGAAGAAGAACAAGGTGACCGTCGTCGAAGGCACCGGCGTGCTGACCGGCAAAGGCGGGCTCAAGGTCACGGCCAAGGACGGCAAGACCACCGAGCTTGTCGCGAAGCACATCATTATCGCCACCGGTGCCCGGGCCCGCGACCTCCCTTTCGCCAAGGCCGACGGCGACAAGATCTGGACCTATCGCCATGCGATGGTGCCCAAGGAAATGCCGACCAAGCTGCTCGTCATCGGATCGGGCGCGATCGGGATCGAATTCGCCAGCTTCTATTCGGACATGGGCGCCGAGGTGACCGTGGTCGAGATGCTGGACCGCTGCCTTCCCGTCGAGGACGAGGATGTGAGCGCGTTCATGACGAAGGCGCTGACCAAGCAGGGCATGACCATCCATGTCGGCGGCAGCGTCGAGAAGCTTGAAGCTTCAAAGACCGGGGTGAAGGCCGCGATCAAGGACAAGGACGGCAAGGTTTCGACCGCCGAATTCAGCCACGCCATCGTCGCCGTCGGCATCGCCCCGAACACCGAGAATATCGGCCTGGAGGCGTTGGGCGTGAAGACCGATCGCGGCCATATCGTCACCGACGGCTATGGGCGCACCAATGTCGACGGCGTCCATGCGATCGGCGACGTCACCGGCCCGCCCTGGCTCGCGCACAAGGCGAGCCACGAGGGCGTCGTCTGCGTCGAGGCGATCGCGGGCCTGAAGCCGCATCCGTTCGAGACCTGGAACATCCCGGGCTGCACCTATTCGCGCCCGCAGGTCGCTAGCGTCGGCCTCACCGAAGCGAAGGCGAAGGAAGCCGGCCACGAGGTGAAGGTCGGCAAATTCCCCTTCATCGGCAACGGCAAGGCGATCGCCTTGGGCGAGGCCGAGGGCTTCGTGAAGACCGTGTTCGACGCGAAGACCGGGGAGCTGCTCGGCGCCCACATGGTCGGCGCGGAAGTGACCGAGCTGATCCAGGGCTATGTCGTTGCCCGCCAGCTCGAGACGACCGAGGCCGAGCTGATGGAAACCGTCTTCCCGCACCCGACGCTCAGCGAGATGATGCACGAAAGCGTCCTCGACGCTTACGGCAAGGTGCTGCACATCTGAGAGGGGGAAATCGCCATGCCGGACCTGTGCGTATCCTTGCCCGCGCCATGCAACGAGGCATGGGAAGGAATGGCGCCCGCCGGCTGCGGTCGGGTCTGCGCCAGTTGCGCGACCACCGTCCACGACCTCTCCGGCTATTCGATCGATGATGTCGAGGCGCTGCTGCGCCGCGATCCCGCCCCCTGTGTGCGTGCCTGCGTCGGCGCGGACGGCGCGGTCGCGCTCAAGCCCGGCCGTGGCGGAAGCGCGCGTCGGATGGTGGCGTCGATCGGCGTATCGATCGGGTTGCTTGCGGCGGGCGGGCCTGCGCTCGCCGGGGACCGGCGGCCACAAGGTATCATCGAAGGCAGGATCGCGAACGCCATGTTCCGTACCATGGTCACGGTAACCGGACCCGATGGCCGGCACCGTCGCGCCCGGGTGCGCGGTAACGGTCGCTATCGCATCTCCCATCTGGCTGCGGGCACTTACACGTTGACCTTCGTGCCTGATTGCGGGGACAGCTGGACGATCAGTGGCGTTGATGTTCTCGATGGCCAACGGACGGGCGTGCCGGCGAGCCGGGGGGAGGGGGGATGCATCGTTGTCGGCCTGCTCAGGATCGACACCAACCAAGGCTGACGGCGCTGCACAGTGGCTCGGCGCGGTCCGATGCGGCGACTGCGCCGCCTGATGCGACCAAAGCCCGTCCTGGCGGTGGCGCGGCGAGGGGACGGCGCCTATATCCGGAGGCGCGGCGCGAGCCGCGCGGGCGGAGGGGTTCCTTGTGAGGAGAGGCTCTGATGCGCCCCACTTTGATGATCGCGGCCGCTTTGGCGATGGTGTCGGGAACGGCCGTCGCCCAGATGACGCCGCAAACCAACCCGACGACGCAGCCGCCGCCGATGGACAACAATGCGTCCAGCGACGCGACGCAGACCGCGCCGCCCAAGCCGAGCACATGGCAGGGCACCGACGAGGAATGGGCGCGGCACGCGCGGATGTGCCAGCAGCGTCACAGCGGCTATGATCCGGCCACCGATCAATATCGGGACGATCATGGCGCGATGAAGACCTGCCCGCGCTAGGTTCGGAACGCGCCGGGCCCGCCGGGGGGCGGCGGGCCGGCCTTTGAGCGGTTACGCTCGACACCCGGGCTGGCGCCCGGCTACGAGCGGCCTTGATGGCCGCGCATGACAATAATCGAACCCTGCTGATCGCGCTCGCGGCCAATCTCGGCATCGCGGCAGCCAAGTTCGTCGCCGCGGCGATCACCGGCTCGTCGGCGATGCTGACCGAAGGCGTGCACAGCGTCGTCGATTCGGCGAACCAGCTCCTGCTGATGTGGGGCCGGCGCCAGGCGCGCAAGCCGCCCGACCATCAGCATCCCTTCGGCTACGGTCGCGAGCTCTATTTCTGGAGCTTCGTCGTCGCGGTGCTGGTCTTCGCATTGGGTGCCGGCGTCTCGGTCTACGAGGGCGTGATTCACATCCTCGAGCCGGAGCCGGCGATGTCGCCGCTCATCGCCTATGCCGTGCTGCTGATCGCCTTCCTGCTCGAAGGCGGATCGACCGTGGCGGCGTTCCGCGAGTTCCGGACGGCCAAGGGCGCGCTCGGCTGGTTCGAGGCGGTGCGGCGCTCGAAAGATCCGCCGACCTTCATCGTCCTGCTCGAAAATGGCGCGGCGATGGCCGGCATCATTGCCGCCGCGATCGGGCTCGCGCTCTCGCAGCTCACCGGCAATCCGTTCTTCGACGGCGCCGCATCGGTCGTGATCGGCATCATTCTCGGCCTCACCGCCTGGCTGCTCGCGGTCGAATCCAAGGCGCTGCTGATCGGCGAATCGGCAGATTCCGAGCTGGTCGAAGGCATCCGATCCGCGGCGGCGACGCAGGCGGGGGTGGTCGGCGTCGGCGAGATTCGCACCGTCCATTCCGCGCCCGACCAGATCACGGTCGCGATGAGCGCCGATTTCGACGACGGCATCACCGCCGGCGACGTCGAGCGGATCGTCGCCGCGATCGAAACGGAAGTCGCCACCCGTTGGCCCGACGTGAAACGCCTCTACATCCGCCCGCAGCAAGGCGCGCGGCGGCCGGCGGCGGACTAGCGGCTTGCCAGCCGCTCCCGCGCGCGCCACGCTGGCGCCATGGCCAAGGGCACCCACGACAGCGCGCCCGATCCGCGCAACGAGACCATCCTGATCAGCGTCAACGGAATGCTGAGGCCGCGCGCCGAGGCGGTGGTTTCGGTGTTCGATTCGGGCTTCATGCTCGGCGACGGCGTGTGGGAGGGGCTGCGCGTCCACCGGGGACGGATCGCCTTCCTCGACGCCCATCTCGACCGGCTCTACGAGGGCGCCAGGGCGATCGCGATGGACATCGGCCTCACCCGCGAGGCGCTGGTCCGGCGGCTCTATGAGACGCTCGACGCCAATGGGATGGACGAGGGCGTCCACATCCGCCTGATGGTGACGCGCGGGCTGCGCTCGACGCCTTATCAGGATCCGCGCGTCGTCGTCTCGCCGGCGACGATCGTCATCATCCCCGAATATAAGGAACCGCTGCCGGCGACGATCGAGCGGGGCATCCGCCTGTTCACCGTCCACGTCCGCCGCGGCGATCCGGCGGTCCAGGATCCCAAGCTCAATTCGCATTCCAAACTGAACTGCATCACCGCCTGCATCCAGGCGATCCAGGCCGGCGCGGACGAGGGGCTGATGCTCGATCCCTTGGGCTTCGTCGCGACCTGCAACTCCACCCATTTCTTCATCGTGCGGAAGGGCGAGGTGTGGACCTCGACCGGCGATTATTGCCTCGGCGGCATCACCCGGGCGAACGTCATCGCGCTCTGCCGCGAGGCGGGCATTCCGGTCTTCGAGAAGAACTTCTCGCTGACCGACGTCCATGGCGCGGACGAAGCGTTCGTGACCGGCACCTTCGCTGGAGTCGTGCCCGCGACCGAGGTGGACGGACGCAGGCTCACCGACGGGCGGGGACCGATGGTGAAGCGGCTCCAGGACCTCTACCGCGCCCGCCTCGAGGCCGATGTCGCCGCGCGGGCACGCCCGTGATGCCGCGCGTCCGGATCGCGATGTGGTCCGGGCCGCGCAATCTTTCGACGGCGCTGATGCGTAGCTTCGAGAATCGCGCCGACACCTTCGTCTCGGACGAGCCCTTCTACGGCGCCTTCCTGAAAACGAGCGGCGCCGATCATCCGATGAAGGACGCGGTGATCGCGGCGATGGATTGCGACTGGCACAGCATCGCCCGCACCCTTGCCGGGCCGACGCCCGAAGGATCGCCGATCTGGTATCAAAAGCAGATGTGGCACCATATGGTCGGCCCGGTCGGCCATGACGATTTCGCCGGCTTCACCCACGCCTTCCTGATCCGCTCGCCGGACCGGATGATCGCTTCGTATCTTCGCAAGCGCGAGGGCGCGGCGTTCGAGGATTTCGGGCTCGAGCGGCAGGCGGAGTTCTTCGAGCGCGAGGCGGATCGACTCGGGGCGGCGCCCCCCATCGTGGACGCCAACGATATCCTCGCCGATCCGGAGGGCGTGCTCGGCGCGCTCTGCCTCCGACTCGGCATCCCCTTCGATCCGGCGATGTTCCATTGGCCCCCCGGCCGCCGCGCCACCGACGGCGTCTGGGCGCCGCACTGGTACCAGACGGTCGAGGCCTCGACCGGCTTCGGCCCGCCCGATCCGCCGCCGGCGGACCTTCCCGACGACGCCCGCCGCCTCGCCGATCGCTGCCGGCCTTATTATCAGCGGCTGGCGGCATGGAAAATCGTCGCCGCTCCCTTCCCGGTCGCTCCCTGTTGACCCACATAGGCGTCGCCGCTATAGGCCGCGTCGCTTCGGGACCGCCTGGCTCATGGGCTGGGCGTTGTCTGACGAGGCGTTTTGAGCTGAACACTGCTGCGATGTGAAGCAAAGGCCTGGAGGCCGGAAGGGCCCCCGAGGCTCCTTTGTGCATTTCGCATTGCGGTAGAGTAACCTAGGTGAAGGGTTCCAATGCCGACGATCAACCAGTTGATCCGCAAGGGTCGCGAACCGCAGAAGGCCAAGTCCAAGGTGCCTGCGATGGAGCAGAATCCGCAGAAGCGCGGTGTCTGCACCCGAGTCTATACGACGACTCCGAAAAAGCCGAATTCGGCGCTCAGGAAGGTCGCCAAGGTGCGCCTGACCAACCAGCGCGAGGTCATCAGCTACATTCCGGGCGAGGGCCACAACCTCCAGGAGCATAGCGTCGTCCTCATCCGCGGCGGCCGTGTGCGCGATCTTCCGGGCGTGCGCTACCATGTGCTGCGCGGCGTGCTCGACACGCAGGGCGTCAAGGACCGTCGCCAGAGCCGGTCCAAATACGGCGCCAAGCGGCCCAAGTGACCCAGCGGCGCAAGCCGCGCGGAGTCATCCCGGCGAAGGCCGGGATCCAGACTCAGGAGTAAGCCCCGGACGCGTTCCGGACCCGGCTGAAGAACAAAGGAAACGTAAAATGTCCCGTCGTCGTCGCCCCGAGAAGCGCGAAATCCTCCCCGATCCGAAGTTCGGGGACATCGTCCTGTCGAAGTTCATGAACAACATCATGCTCGACGGCAAGAAATCCACCGCCGAAGGCATCGTCTATGGCGCGCTCGAGACCATCGAGACCCGCGCCAAGAAGGAGCCGCTGGGCGTGTTCCACGATGCGCTCAACAATGTGAAGCCGGGCATCGAGGTCCGCAGCCGCCGCGTCGGCGGCGCGACCTACCAGGTTCCGGTCGAGGTGCGTCCCGAGCGCGCCCAGGCGCTCGCCATCCGCTGGCTGATCTCGGCGGCGCGCGCGCGCAGCGAGAAGACCATGGCCGGCCGGCTGTCGGGCGAGTTGCTCGACGCTTCGACCAATCGCGGCAACGCGGTGAAGAAGCGCGAGGACACGCATCGCATGGCCGAGGCCAACCGCGCCTTCAGCCACTACCGCTGGTAAAACCGACACCTATATTGTGAGGAGCCGCCCCGCCGGCTCCCCACATCGCCAAGGAAACCCACGACATGGCCCGCAGCCATCCGCTCGAGAAATATCGCAACATCGGCATCATGGCGCATATCGACGCCGGCAAGACGACGACGACCGAGCGCATCCTCTATTATACCGGCAAGTCCTACAAGATCGGCGAGGTCCATGAGGGCACCGCGACGATGGACTGGATGGAGCAGGAGCAGGAACGCGGCATCACGATCACGTCGGCCGCGACGACCTGTTTCTGGAACGATCACCGGGTCAACATCATCGACACTCCCGGCCACGTCGACTTCACGATCGAGGTCGAGCGTTCGCTGCGCGTGCTCGACGGCGCGGTCGCCTGCTTCGACGGCGTCGCCGGCGTCGAGCCGCAGTCCGAGACGGTGTGGCGCCAGGCCGACAAGTACAAAGTGCCGCGGATGTGCTTCGTCAACAAGCTCGACCGCACCGGCGCGAATTTCGACATGTGCGTGCAGATGATCAAGGATCGCCTGGGCGCCCGCCCGGCCGTTCTCTATCTGCCGATCGGCCTCGAGGGCCAGTTCAAGGGTCTCGTCGATCTGGTCGAGAATCGCGCCATCATCTGGCTCGAGGAATCGCTCGGCGCGAAGTTCGAATATCAGGACATCCCGGCCGACCTCGCCGATGCCGCCGCCGCAGCCCGCACCGAGCTGATCGAGATGGCCGTCGAGCAGGACGACGCGGCGATGGAGGCCTATCTCGAAGGCACCGAGCCCGATACCGCCACGCTCAAGAGGCTGATCCGCAAGGGCACGCTGAGCTTCGCCTTCGTGCCGGTGCTGTGCGGCTCCGCGTTCAAGAACAAGGGCGTCCAGCCGCTCCTCGACGCCGTCGTCGATTATCTGCCGAGCCCGCTCGACGTGCCCGCCATCAAGGGCATCAGCCTCGATGGCGAGGCCGAGGATTCGCGCCCGGCCGACGACAATGCGCCGTTCGCCGCGCTCGCGTTCAAGATCATGAACGACCCGTTCGTCGGCACGCTGACCTTCGCCCGCATCTATTCGGGCAAGCTGGAGACCGCGAGCCAGGTCACCAATTCGGTCAAGGACAAGAAGGAAAAGGTCGGCCGCATGCTGCTGATGCATGCCAACGACCGGGAAGACATCCAGGTGGCTTATGCCGGCGACATCGTCGCGCTGGCGGGCCTCAAGGACACCACCACCGGGGACACGCTCTGCGCGCCCAATGCGCCGATCATCCTCGAGCGGATGGAATTCCCCGAGCCGGTGATCGAATTGAGCGTCGAGCCGAAGACCAAGGCCGACCAGGAGAAGATGGGCATCGCGCTCAATCGCCTGTCGCGCGAGGATCCGTCCTTCCGCGTGTCGACCGACGTCGAGAGCGGCCAGACCATCATCAAGGGGATGGGCGAGCTCCACCTCGAGATCCTGGTCGACCGCATGAAGCGCGAGTTCAAGGTCGAGGCCAATGTCGGCGCGCCGCAGGTGGCGTATCGCGAATATCTCGCCAAGCCGGTCGAGCTGACCTACACCCACAAGAAGCAGTCGGGTGGTTCGGGCCAGTTCGCCGAGGTGAAGGTCAAGCTCGCGCCAGGCGAGCGCGGCTCGGGCTTCGTCTTCATCGATTCGGTGAAGGGCGGCAACGTGCCGAAGGAATATATCCCTTCGGTCGAGAAGGGCATGCGCGAGACGGCGGAGACCGGATCTTTGATCGGCTTTCCGATCATCGATTTCTCGGTCGAGCTGGTCGACGGCAAATATCACGATGTCGACTCGTCGGCGCTGGCCTTTGAAATCTGCGCGCGCGGCGCGATGCGTGAAGCGGCCCAGAAGGCCGGCATCAAGCTGCTCGAGCCGATCATGAAGGTTGAGATCGTGACCCCGGAAGACTATCTGGGCGACGTGATCGGCGACCTGAACAGCCGCCGTGGCCAGATCCAGGGAACGGACAGCCGCGGCAACGCGCAGGTGGTCGAGGCGATCGTGCCGCTTGCGAATATGTTCGGCTACGTTAATGAGCTTCGCTCCTTCACGCAGGGACGCGCTCAGTACACGATGCAGTTCTCGCATTACGACGAAGTCCCGGCGAACGTCGCCGAAGAGGTGAAATCGAAGCTCGCCTGAGCGTGCTTCCATTAACGTGAACAGAAAGAACGAGGGTTAGGCAAAATGGCGAAAGCTAAGTTCGAGCGGACGAAGCCGCACTGCAACATCGGCACCATCGGTCACGTCGATCATGGCAAGACGTCGCTGACGGCGGCGATCACGAAGGTCCTCGCCGAGACCGGCGGCGCGACGTTCGTCGATTATGCGAACATCGACAAGGCGCCCGAAGAGCGCGAGC
>Ga0164241_10000480_pt1 | contig 72858 bp, 65 predicted proteins | sample OricomyardsoilBY_FD_108780 | JGI IMG/M metagenome (GOLD analysis project Ga0164241, IMG submission 108780) | Backyard soil microbial communities from Emeryville, California, USA - Original compost - Back yard soil (BY) | ecosystem: Environmental > Terrestrial > Soil > Unclassified | place: USA...
CGACCGCCGTCGTCACCTCGGCGATGTTGCGAACCTGACCGGTCAGGTTCGAAGCCATCGAGTTCACGTTGTCGGTCAAGTCTTTCCACGTGCCGGCGACGCCGGGCACGATGGCCTGGCCGCCCAGCTTGCCTTCGGTGCCCACTTCGCGCGCCACGCGCGTCACCTCGGACACGAACGAGCGGAGCTGCTCCACCATCGTGTTGATGGCCTCTTTCAGCTGCAGAATCTCGCCGCGCACGTCGACGGTGATCTTCTTGGAAAGGTCACCGCTAGCCACCGCGATGGTAACCTCGGCGATGTTGCGCACCTGGGCGGTGAGGTTGCCGGCCATCTGGTTCACCGACTCCGTCAGCTCTTTCCAGACGCCCGAGACCCCCTTCACTTGGGCCTGACCACCCAGCTTGCCCTCGGTGCCCACTTCGCGCGCCACGCGCGTCACCTCCGAGGTGAACACGGACAGCTGATCGATCATGCGGTTGACCAGCTGCGCCGAATGCAGAAATTCGCCCTCCAGCGGGCGGCCGTCCACCTCGAGCGCGATGGCCTGACCGAGGTCACCCTTGGCCACCGCGCCAATCGCGCGCGTCACTTCGGTGGTAGGCCAAACCAAGTCGTCGATCAGCGTGTTGAGGGCCAAGACCTCGTCGGCCCAACCGCCGACCGCGCCCGGCACGTTCATGCGCTGCTTGACCTTGCCCTCTTTGCCGACCACGCGGCACACGCGCGAGATCTCGGTGGCGCGGCGCGCGCTCACGTCCAGCACCTCGTTGAAGACGTCGGCGATCTTGCCGTCGATGCCCGGCAAATCTGCCGGTAGATGGGAGGTAAAATCGCCGGATTTGAAGCGCAGCAGCGCGGAGAGCAGCTGCGAAGCGAACGCGCGGTCGGCGTTCGTCGATGAATTGGCTTGGCTGAGCGGCTGGCTATCGGGCGCTTCGAACTTGGCGTGCTCGGTCATCTCGCTCATCGTCGATCCTCACAATCGGCGTGGGGGGTGGCGCACCTTAGCGCGATACCCGTAACGCCTCGGAACCAAAGCGCAACGAGACATTTTTGCCACTCGAGACGCCGCTGTTTTGGTGGCTTCGAATGTTGATGACGTTGCGGCAAGGCGCCCGCCAAACAGTCAGCCCGCGCGCGCGTCCCGCTGGCATGATTGCTGCTTTGCCGCAGGCCCAACCGTGGTCGAAGGATCCATCCGCGAAGTCGTGCTGCTGGGACTGCCTCTGGAACAAGAACGTCGCCTCTTGCGCGATGCAGCAAACTACCTGGCGCAGCAATTCCGCTTCAAAGTACTTCCCCGTCCGCTGCGCGATCTGCCCGACCTCCGCATCGATCTGGCGACCTGGAGCCACCCGAGCGCGTCGCTCCGGAGCTTCGATCGGCTCGTGCAGTCCGTGCAGGCTCGCGGTGACTTTTGCCTCGTCTTGACCGCCCGCGATTGGCTGGGCGGGGCGCTTTCGGCCGCGGAGCTGTTGAACCGCTATCAGCGGCTGCTGCCGCTGCCCGCGGGGCGCGCGCGCGCTCTGGACCTCGACCGAATCTTGGAAGCGCAAGCTACCCTCGAGGGAGCGGTGGAAGCTGCCCATGACCCTGGCTTGGCCGAAGACACCTGGCGCTGGGCCGTCCGCCTGTGCTGCGAGCTAGAGCCCGGGGCGCTAGCAGGCACCAGCCTGCTGCAAGACGCGCATGACCTCGCCTTTTTTTCGAGCGGTAGCGTCGAGTACCTAGAACAATTCGGGGTCCCTAGCACTTACGCCAAAGTACGGCGCTGCTTGTCTCGTATGAGCCCGCAGGCAATCTGCCAGGCCTTGGTCACACGACAACCGCCGTTGGTCTCACAGATGATGGAGACCGCGCTCAGGGGTGGCGAATGGCCAAGTCAGTCGATGATCGCGGTCGAGGCGGCCGGCTGGTGAGGCGCGACGAAGGCGGCTACTTGCGATAGGTAGCTGAGGAGCAACGCGAAGCCCACGGGGATGCATCGGCCGCGAGGGCGACTGACTTGGCCATTGGCGGGCCCTTACTTGACGCGGGCCACGACGGCCGTGACGTTATCGGTACCGCCGCCTGCGTTGGCGCTCTCCACGAGCTTGGCGCAACACTCCGCGGGGTTGGCGCACGCGCCGAGCAGATCGGCGATCTGGACGTCGCTCACGTGCTTCGTCAGACCATCCGAGCACAGGAGCAACACGTCGCCCGCCTCCACGACGAGCTTTTGGATCTCCGGCTCCGGCAGGTCTTCGCTCGCGCCCAAGGAGTTCCACAAGATGTGATTGAGCTGCGAGTCTGGATCCATGGGCGCCTGGGCTTCGTCGGCCAGCCTCTGAGCGAGGGTGTGGTCGCGAGTCAAACGGCTGAGGACGCCGTTTCTGAGCAAATAGGCGCGGCTGTCGCCGACGTGCGCCACGTACGCGATTGACCCGAAGATCAGGGCCAAGGTCAGCGTTGTTCCCATGTGCGGGGTGCTGCTTTGGGCGCCGGCGTTCTTCACGGTGGCGTCCCCCTGCACCAGCGCGGTGGTCAGCTCTTGACGAACTCCGGCCAACGAAGCCCGCGGGGGCATGCGGGAGCGACGGCGCGCGACCCACGGCATGCAGTTCAGCAAGTGATCGACCACCGCCTCGATGGCCACCCGGCTGGCAACTTCTCCGCCGCCCTGCCCGCCCATGCCGTCCGCGACGACCAGCAAGCTGCCGGCGGGGTTGCCGGTGAACCAGCCGTGCTCGGCCGGGCTCGCCGCCTGCACCAGCATGGAGCGCTGGAGCGTGGCGATGACGAACGCGTCTTCGTTGTTGGGGCGGACCCGACCGCGATCGGTCAGGCCCGCGCTGTCGATGGAAGGCTCGCGGGATGGCTCCCGCTGGTCCACGTCTCGCGGGCCCGACGCCGGTATCGCGCTCGGCATGGTGGCTCTATCGGTCATCTCTCGTTACAGCCGGTTTCCGGTCAAGAACAGCACGAGCAGGATGATGATCAGCAGGCCGGCAGGCGACCAACCCGCATAGCCGAAGCGAGAATGGCCAAGACCACCACCGAGCAGCGCGATCACGAGGAGGATGAAAAGAATGGTCAGCATGGTTTTGCCTACTGCAACTCCCTGGCCAACTCGAAAACCCGCGCTTTTCCAGGAGGTTGGCTGCCGCGCAGCGTAGCCGCTGTGGCTCAACTGCCATGCCGTTGCGTTTTTGGCGCAGCGCGTTCGTGCGGAGCCTCAGCCGGCGTCGCCGTGCTTGGCTAGCCAGTCGTCGGCCACCAAGAACGACACCGCGGTCTCGCCGTTGTGGAGCGTGACCCCCACGTTGAGCAGGCCCGTCGAAAGCAGCAGCGCGCCGCGTCGTTGCTGGGGGCGCTGGCGGTAGGTGCCGCGCGCGCTGAGGCTGCCGCTACGGGCCTGCAGCAAGAGCAAGCGGAAGTCGGCGATGTTTCCCGACAGAGCCCAGTGGGCGCGGAGCTGCGAGAGCCCCAGAGTGGACGAGACTGCGTCTTTGACCGGTAGCGACGTCACCAGCGGCAAGAGCGCGCGCGCCGAAGACAGCTCGATGCGCCCTTGCCCGCCGAGCTTCGGAGCGTGCCAAGGGAGCAGCACATTTTCGGCGTGAAACGAGCCAGAGAGCGGCTCGCTGGCTCGCTCGCCCATCGCCACCCGCTCGCCGACGAGCTCTAGGTGCGCCCGCTCCACTTGGCAGACCTGCTGCTCGTCGCAAACGGCGTCGAAGCCGGCGTCACCGACGCCGTCGACCCGCAACGAGCCGTCACGCGGGAGCCACGGCTGCAGCCAAAATAGGTTGGGGACGTGCAAGCGCTCGACGCTGGTCCGCAGCGACGCGACCCGAAGAGGTTGACCCAGATCGACCGGCCGAATCACCGCCGAGAGCTCGGATTTCTCCAACTTGGGGCTGGGTAGCTTGGAGACGCTGCCGCTCTTTTCGAGCCTGCCGAGCTCGAGCGTGGGCGCCGCGACGCGCAGGCTCAGCTGCGCTGGCGTCGACTCGTCCACGCTCAGGCTGAGCCGAGCTGGCCCGGAGACCTGCACGCTCGGCCGGTCGGAGCCAGGAATCGTCACGAGCGGCCGAGCATCTCCCGCGAGCAGAGTGCCCGGTTGAACGACGCCCCGCTGTAAACGCGCCTCAACCGACCAAGCGCCTTCACCCTCGACCATAGGGGCGCCCGGATCGCGGTAGGCGTTCAGAAAATCCAGCCGACCTTGCGAGAGCTCCAGCTTGGTTTGCAGCGAGATTTCATGCGCGACAGCGGCGCCTTCGACCTTTTGCACCTCGAAGTTGGGCACCGACACCGCGAGGTAGCCCTTCACGCGGCCGGCCACCACGTGCGGCCCCAGACGCAACGAGCCCGAGCGGAGCTCCAGCCGCGCCGGCTCGACCCGAACCAGGCGCGCCGGGCGAACCAAGAACGAGCCGCGCGCCTCAGCGTCCCCTTGGAAACGATATTCCAGGAACCAGAGCTCTTTGGCGCGCGCAATCACGTCGTCGATTTGCACCTGCCACAGGTCATACTCGGCGTCTGGAATGGGCGGAGGGTGAGGGCCGCGGTAAAGCGGTGGATCGGCGAACCCGGGGATCGGCGGAAAAGCGGCCAGGCGCTCACCGTGACCGGCGGCCTCGTGCAGCTTGTGGCGCATGAAAAAGCTCACCCCGTCGGCGCGCAGCCGAAAGGCGTGAAAGCGCTTGTGCATCAGCTCGTCGAGCCCGACGTCCAGCTCCGCATGCTCTATCTCGAGCAGGAACTGCACGTTGTAGTCCTCGACCCGCAACTTGAGAGCCGAGACGCGCGCGCGACCGGGCAGCCAACTGACAGCGGAGCCGTACTCGAGGTACATGCCCTCCGCGCCCGCGACTCCTCGCTCGATGAGCGACGACCGGAGCACCGCGTTGGCCACCACGACGTAAAAGAGCTCTAACGCCAGCAACACCAGCACCAGCCGCACCAGCACCTTGCGCACGTGCGGCCAGACCGTGGTCGTGTAGCTCACCGACCAGACCCTTGCAGGCGGCATACCAGCCGCCCTGGCCGCCCCTTCCCGACCCGCTGGCGCCCCCGTCGCGAACGCGAAACTGTCTCACGGAGACGATATGCCTCGCGCTACTCGCCCGCGGTCACCTCGGACCCTTGCTGCGATACCGCGAGCAGCTGCTGAACCTTGGCCGTGAGGGACGCGGTCTCGAACGGCTTGGGCAGATAGGCCATGCCTTTCGTCAAATCGGTGGCTGGCACCGCTTCTTCGAAGGTGAAGCCGGAAATGAACAGCACCCGCAGGTCCGGCCGCTCTCTCAGCAAGATGCGGCCCAGCTCGAGCCCGGTGATGCCGGGCATCACCACGTCGGTGATGAGCAGGTCAATCTGACCGCTCGCCTTGGCCAGCGCCAAAGCCCGTTGGCCGTCTTCGGCCACCAGCACGTTGTAACCTTGCCGGAGCAGGCAACGACGAATCACGGCGCGCAGCGTGGGCTCGTCGTCCACGACCAGGATGGTGGCGTTGCACGCGGGCGGAGGCGCTGCTTGCCGCCGCTCGGACGCGGGCGATGAAGCCTCCGCCGAAGCTGGTACGTACACGCGAAAGCGCGCGCCGCCGCCCGCTCGAGGGTCTGCCACCACCCGGCCACCCCATTGAGGCGCGATCGACCAGACGGCGGCGAAACCACTGCCGCGCTGGCGGGCGTCGCCGGCAAAGGCCGAGTAAGGATCGAGCACGGTGGCCGCGGCGTCGCTCAGCCCGGCCGGAAAATGCTCGACGATCAGCTGCGCGTAGTCGCCGGGCGAGAGCTCGTCGTCTCGCTCGACGCGGACGACTTCCGTGGCGAGGTGCAGGCGGCCGCCGTTGGGCATTTCGGCCCGCGCGTTGGCGACGAGATTGACGAGCACCTGCTCGACCTGGGCCGGATCGGCGCGGACGTGCGTCACGTGCTCGGCCAAGGTAACGGCGGTGACGACTCCCTCCCCCAAGATGCGCCCGAGCAGGACCGCCCACTCTTCGACCAGCTGATTGAGGGAGAAGACGCGGGGCTCGGGGCGTCGGCGCCGGCTGAAAGCCAAGAGCTGGCGAATTAGCGCCGCGCCGCGCCGCGCCGCGTCCAGCGTTTCTTGCGCCGCCAGCTTGCCTTGGTCGTCGAGGGGTTGGCTCTCTTTCATCAGCAGCGAGTTGTTGATCACCACCGTGAGCAAGCTGTTGAAGTCGTGGGCCAGGCCGCCCGCGAGCCGGCCTGCGACCTCCAGCCGCTGCGCTTGCTGCAGCGCTTCGCCTTGTTGCTCGAGAGCCTTCGTGCGCTCGACGACGCGGTGCTCGAGCAGGCGATTGGTCTCTTGCAGCTCGACCTGCGAGCGTGAAACCTGCTGCAACAGCTCGGTGTTCTCGACTCCTAGCCGGAAGGCACGCAAGAAGGCGCGGTTGTTGTTGCGCGCCACGCGCTGCATACCCAGGCCGTAAACGGCGAGCAGGATACCCGCGCCGACGTGCGCGCGGTCTCCCACCAAAAAGGCGCGCAGGGTGAGCGGGAGCAGCGCACAGCAGAAGTAGCCATAAAACGCCGGCAAGTGGCAGGCCAGCGTGCCCGCGGCGGCGGCGATCATCCCGCCGATGGCGAACGTCAGCAGCGTCTGCGCCAGCGCGCTCGCGCTCCCGAAGAACAGCCAGCCCCCGGCGCCCCACAGCAGGCCCGAAACGGTGGAGGCGAGCACGAAGCGTCGCCCCCAAGCCTCGATATCGGGGCTCGCGGGCTGCTCACGCCGGTAAGCGCGTTGCAGCAGGCTGCGCGCCGCGCTCAAGGCGACGATGGCCAGCAGCCAGCCAAGCAATTGCGGCCGGGGTGCCTCCGTCCAAAGCGTGCCCACCACCACCAAAGCCACCACGACGTTGGCAAAGAGCACCGGTGCCCCCTGCTCGAAGAGCGCGCGGATCTCTTCGCTCCGCGCCGTCTCCTTTCTCCTCATCACCCGTAGAGATTAGCATTTCACGGCCGCGACACGAAGTTCTGGATATGAAAAGGGGGGAGAGTCGTCGTTCCGGCGCCCGAAAAGCTCGTGTAGAGTGCGCGCGCCATGTTCGTCATAGAGCTCGTTTACAAGGCAGATTTGGCTGGAATTGACGCCGCCATGCGTCCGCACATGGCCTACTTGAAGAAGTACTATGCCGCGGGAAGATTCCTAGTCAGCGGGCGCAAGATCCCGCGTGAAGGCGGCATCATCCTGGCCGTGGCCGAGAGCCGGGAAGAGCTCGAAGCCATCGTGCGGCAAGATCCTTTCGTATCGCGGGGTCTGGCCGACTATCGCATCATCGAGTTTCGCGAGAGCCAGCGCGCGCCCAGCATCGACGCGCTGCTCGGCAAACAGCCGCCCTCCGCGTGAGCCACTTTACGGATCCGCTCGGCTCCGTTTCACCGGGGCAGCTAGGTGAGTGTGCGGCGGAAAGACCCAGCTCAGCGGCCCAGCAGCTTCAGCACGATGAAGATGAGCACGGCGCCGCCGAGGCCACCGCCAAAGAGCAGATAAAGAAAGGACCAACCAGCGGCGAGGACGGGGGGAGCGATCAACATCAGCATGCAAAAATCTCCTGGTGTAGTTGTTGCCAGAGCACCATGGCGGTCGCTCCGTCATTGAGCCGAGATGTTGCAACAAGCCTGCCAGCCCGTGCCCGCCTCACTACGACGCGTCGACGTCGCGCTCGCGCCGTTTTGGCATACGCGTGCGTTGACCTTGCTGCTGCTGACGGTAGCCATCACCGGCACCGCGCTGGACTCGGCCGCGGCGCCTGTTGCGCCATCCTCTTTGGCCCAAAGCTACCTGGCCCTGCTTTTGGTCAACTTGGGGTTGGCGTTTTACGCGGCGCGCCTGGGCCTGCAGAGCAGCGTATTTTGGCAGCTGGTAGGGCGGAGTGAGCCCGGCCGCTGGAGGCCCGCCCTGGCCTGGGCCATCGCGCTTTCAGTGTTGATCTTGGGCGCCGAGAGCGCGCTGCAGCTTTGGCTCGGCATGCCCGAGAGCGTGGCCGCGCGCAGCTTGCTACCGCGACTGGCCAGCGAAAAGGCCAGCTGGGTGCTGCTGGCGTTCGTGGTCGGCGCGACCGAAGAGCTAGTCTACCGCGGTTACCTGCGCCAACAGCTGCAAGCGCTGAGCGGTAGCGTGGCGCTCGCGGTGTTGCTGCAAGGGTTGCTGTTCGGCATCGCGCACGGCTCGCAAGGCGCCTGGGCGGTGGCCAGGTTCGCGGCCTATGGCGTCGCCTTGGGCTGCGTCGCCCAACGCGAGCGCAGCATCGTGCCCTGCGTGCTGTGCCACGTCGGGTTGGACATGTACGCGGGCTTGGTAACGTAACAAAAATCGCAACACAAGTGATCTTCGTTGCGTATTTCGCAACACAGGAGGAAGCTTCGAAGCGTCATGGATCTCGACGCTTTGAGGCTCTTTTTGCACCTCAGCCGCAGCCTGCACTTCGGCCGCACCAGTAAAGAGTGTCACGTGAGCCCGTCGGCGCTGTCTCGCACCATCCAACGGTTGGAAGAGCAGTCGGGCGCGGCCCTGTTCGTGCGCGATCGCCGCTCGGTCGCGCTGACGGACGAGGGGCGGCTACTGCAGGGCTTCGCCCAAGACACGCTGGCGCGCTACGAGGCCCTCGAGCAGCGCCTCACCCGCAGCCAAGATCGCCTGCAGGGCACGATCTCGATCTTCGCTTCGGTCACGGCTTGTCAGAGCTTTTTGCCGCCGCTGTTGTCGCAGTTCCGGCGCGCGCACCCCGACGTCCAAATTCGCCTCGAGACCGGCTACGCCATGGACGCGCTGGGCATGCTGCGCGGCGGCGCGGTCGACGTGGCGGTGGCCGCCCTCCCCGACGACATTCCGCCCACCTTGGCCGCGCGCGTGGTGGTCAAGATTCCGCTGGTCTTCGTGGCGCCGGCCGAAACCTCGGCCGTCAGCGAGCACCTCGCGCGCGAGAGCATTCCGTGGGGCGAAGTGCCGATGGTGCTGCCGTCTTCGGGCCTGGCGCGCGACTACGTCGATCGCTGGTTCAGAAAGAAGCGCAGCGCGCCGCGCATCTACGGCGAGGTGGCGGGCAGCGAAGCCATCCTGTCGCTGGTCAGCTTGGGTTGCGGCGTCGGCATCGTGCCGCGGCTGGTGGCCGATCAAAGCCCGCTCAAGGGCTCACTCAGCGTCTTGGACGTGGAGCCCAGGCTGCAGGTGTTCCGAGTGGGTGTGTGCACCGAAAAGAAGAAGCTGAAGTCACCGGTGGTGAAGGCATTTTGGGAGTCCATGGGCCCCGGCGCGGCCTGAATTCGTAGAAATTCGCGCGCGCGGCGCGCGGTAACGCCGACGCGGATGCGCTAGCCTGAGTCGGTGCTGCTCGAATGGCTGCTGGTCGCTACCGCGCTCGCGCTCGGAGTCCGGACGCTGGGGCTGCGCGAACGGCCCGCCGCGCTCTTGCTCGGTTCGATGACGCTCGCCGGGGTGCTGATGGCGGTGGCCACGACCAGCGCCCACAAGACGCCGCCCCCCGCGCCCATCGCCCGAGAGGGCGAAGGCTTCGTGACATCGAACGCCTGCCGCAGCTGTCACCCCGCGGAGTATTCGAGCTGGCACGCCAGCTATCACCGGCGCATGACCCAAGCGGGCGAGCTTACGGCGGTGGCCGCGGGCGAGCTGCAGCAGGGCGGCCGGCTGCGAGTGGACGCCTCCGGCCGGAGCGTCGAGCTGTTCAGTCGACGCGACCAACTTTGGGCGCGCTTGCCGGATCCGGGCGTCACCGCGGCGGCGCCCAGCGACGCCTACGAGGCCTCGTTTCGAGCGGCCCCTCTGCGAGACGTGCGGGTGGAGCTATTGACGGGCTCGCACCACCACCAAGCGTTCTGGGTGGCGGGGGCGCGAAAGGGTGAGCTCGTGGCCTTCCCAGCGGTTTACTCGATCGACGAGCAGCGCCTGCTGCCGAGGCGCGACGCCTTCCTGAACCCTCCGGAGGACCCCGAGCAACTGGTGCGCTGGAACTCGAACTGCGTGCAATGCCACGCCGTCGCTGGGCAGCCAGCGCACGACGAGGCGACCGATGCCTTCGCGACGTCGGCGGCCGAGCTGGGCATCGCGTGCGAAGGGTGTCACGGCGCCGGCGGCGAGCACGTGCGCCGGATGCAGAACCCCGTCGACCGCTACCGCGCCCACGCAGGCCAGCGCGCCGAGCTCGGCATCGTGAACCCCGAGCAGCTGTCGAGCGAGCGCGCGTCACAGGTGTGCGGGCGTTGCCATTCGTACTTCTTTCCCAAGAACGAGGCGAGCTGGTGGCAGCATGGCTTCGCGCAGAGCTACGCGCCCGGGGGCGCGCTCGAGGACGCGCAGCTGCTGCTCAGCCCCGAGATCCTGGCCGCGCCGGGCTCGCCCGAGCTGGGCGCCAGCGCCGAGAGCCTCTTCTACCGCGACGGCACGATTCGGGTCGGCGGGCGCGAGTACAACGGCCTCGTGCGCTCGCCCTGCTTCGAGCGGGGGCAAGGCTCGCAGAAGTTGGGCTGCCTGTCTTGCCATTCGCTCCATCGAGGCGCGCCCGATGATCAGCTCGACCCAGACAAGTTGGGAAACCAAGCCTGCGCGGGCTGCCACGAGCGCCAAGCGTCGAACCTCACCGCGCACACTCACCATGGTGCAGCGTCGCCCGGCAGCCTCTGTTACAACTGCCACATGCCGCACACGAGCTACGCGCTCCTGGGCGCGATTCGCTCGCACCGGGTCGCCTCCCCCAGCTTCGACCGCGCGACTCGAGACCGCCCCAACGCCTGCAATTTGTGCCACTTGGAGCGGAGCGAGGCGTGGGCGGCCGCGCAGGCTTCGGCCCTGTATGGCGCGCGCCCGAGCTTCGCGCTGGAGCGCGCTCCTGCTCGGCGCGACGTGCCGGCCGGGGCCGTGTTCGCGCTCGCGGGCGACGCCGCCGTCCGCGCCATCACGGCCGCCGCGCTCGGCCGCCACGAGAGCTCGGACGACGCGCCTGCCCTGCGCGCTCAGCTGCTGGCCCACTTGGTAGAGGACGACTACGCTGCGGTTCGGGCCATCGCCCAACGCTCACGCCGCCCCCACCCCGCCGGCGCCGCGCCGCTGGCGCCGGAGCTGGTGTCCGAGCTAATGGCATCGCGCGACCGCCGCCCCGTTACCATCGCCGAATGACCGACGTACAGCGCTTGCCCATCAACCTGCGCGCTGGCTTGTGGGCGTTGTTCTGGTTCAGCGCGCTGGGCTTGATGCTCGAGGTACTGCACGGCTTCAAGATCGGTTTCTACCTGGACGTCGACAACGATACCCGCCGGCTGATGTGGCGCTTGGCTCACGCGCACGGCGCGCTGCTCGGCATGGTCAACGTGGGCTACGCGCTCACCGCGCGCGCCTTTCCCCGGCTCGAAGATGCCTTGGCGGCGCGCGCCCTGCTGAGCGCGCTCTGGCTCATGCCGCTGGGTTTTTTCTTGGGCGGAGCGTTCGCGCACGCCGGTGATCCGGGCCTCGCGGTGGGCCTGGCGGCCGCGGGCGCGGTGGCGCTGCTTTTTGGTCTGGGGAAAATCGCGGCCAAAGCACATTGATTCCCGACGAAATTGGTCCTCTATTCGCCAGGTGTCGCTCGTCTCCATCAGCCGTGAGCTCTCGCGCCGAGTCGGCGAGCTGAAATTCGCCGCCCCCGTGAGCTATGTGTACAACCCGCTGGATTACGCGCGCGGGCCGCACGAGCAGTACCTGAAGGCCTGGGGTAAAGGCCCGAAACGAGCGCTGCTGCTGGGCATGAACCCCGGCCCTTTCGGCATGGCCCAAACGGGCGTGCCATTCGGCGACGTCGGCATGGTGCGTGACTTCTTGCGCGTCCAGGGGAAGGTCGGCCGCCCCGAGCACGAGCACCCCAAGCGCCCCATCACCGGCTTTGCGTGCACACGCGGTGAGGTGAGCGGCAAGCGCCTGTGGGGCTTTGCTCAGGACCGCTTCGGCACACCCGAGAGATTCTTCGAGCACTTCTTCGTCGTCAACTACTGCCCGCTCTCGTTCATGGAACCGAGCGGCGCCAATCGCACGCCCGACAAGCTGCCCAAAGCCGAGCAGCTGGCGTTGTTCGGCGCGTGCGACGCGGCCCTGGCCGCCATCGCCCGCGAGCTTTGCCCCGAGTTCGTGATCGGCGTGGGCGCCTTCGCGACCGCCCGCGCCAAGGTCGCGCTGCCCGGCAACCAGCACAAGCTCGTCACCATCTCGCATCCGAGCCCGGCCAGCCCCAAAGCCAACCGCGGCTGGGCCGAGCTCGTGGAAAAAGAGCTTTCAGCGCACGGCCTTTCCGCAATTTTGCCGAGAAAATCGGGCAAATAGCCGGCAAGGGCGGCGCATTTAGCCGGGCCAGCCCGAAAAATGCGTCTAAGGTACGGCCGCCCCGATGCTCCTCGCCTCTCTCGCACAACTTCCGAAATGGACTTGGACCGTTCACCCGGTGCTTTGGGAAGCTCCCAAGGGCCCGGTGGTCGCGCTGGTCGCCGCCTTCGGCGTGATTTCGCTGCTCTTGGGCCTCAAGCGCAAGATCACCGACCAAATCACCACCGGCGTGATGTTCCTGGCCATGGCCGGGCTGATCTACGCCCTGCTCGGCGAGCACTTGCCGCTCCGGTACTACAGCTTGCTGTTCGTGGTGGTGTTCCTGGGCGGCCACGCGCTGCTCGATTGGCAGGTCAGGCGTGGCGGAGGCCGCGCGGAGGTCGCCAGCGACTTCATCGTCTACGGCGTGCTCGGCGTATTGGTGGGCGCGCGCCTCGGCCACGTGATCTTCTACGATCTCGATCACGCCATCAAAGATCCGATGTGGATCTTCAAGATTTGGACGGGCGGACTGGCGAGCCACGGAGCCGTCATCGGCTTGATCATCGCCATGTATTTGTTCACGAAGCGGCGCGGCGTGCCCTTCTTGGAGGGCGCCGATCGCTTCGCTTTCTCGGCCACGCTCGGCGCCACGGTCGTGCGCATCGGCAACCTGCTAAACTCGGAGATCATCGGCCGCGTGGTGCCCGATCAGAGCTGGGGCATGAAGTTCCCACGCGCCGATATTCCGGGCAGCTTGGAGCAGCTGAGCTTCACGGCGGAGCAGCTCGCGAGCGTCAAGTATCGCTATCCGAGCCAGCTGTACGAAATTGCGCTTGGTATCACGGTCTTCGTCGGTCTTCTGATCGCCGACCGCGCCATGGGTAAAGAGAATCGGCCGCGCGGCGCGCTGATCTCCTGGTTCTTCGTGCTGTACTTCGGCGGACGGCTGTTCACCGAACACTACAAGGAGTTCGAAGCGGTCGATCCTGGGTCGCTCATCACGATGGGTCAGTGGCTGAGCTTCCCGGGTCTTCTGCTGGGCCTGTATGGTCTGTACCGCGCCTTCAAGCGCCAGGAGCCCGTGGGCTGGATCGAGCCGGGCGATGAGCCCGACGAAGACGAAGACGACGAAGACGAGGACGTAGCGTCGACTGAGCCGCGCCAGAGCGACGAAGACGAAGACGAAGACGAGGACGAGGACGAGGACGAAGACGAGGCGGACGACGAAGACGAAGACGAAGACGAGGACGAGGACGAGGCGGACGACGAAGACGCCGAACCCAAGAAGTCGCCCAGCGTCGACCCTGACGTCGATTCCGAGTTTCAAGACGGCAAGCTGAAGAAACAGCGCGATCCGTAACCACTACGAAAAACCGGCGAAACACCCGCCCACCGAGACTGGCCGCGATGCCGAGCCTCAGCGTGGAAGCGGAGCCCGAGCCCCTGGCCGTCGACCCCGCCAGGACTGCGGTGGTGATCATCGACATGCAGCGCGACTTCTTGGAGCCGGGCGGCTTCGGTGAATCGCTGGGCAACGACGTTTCACTGCTCGAGAAGGCCGTAGAGCCGTGCCAGGCGCTGCTCGCCATGGCGCGCGCCAAGGGCATTCTGATCATCCACACGCGCGAGGGGCACCGCCCGGATCTGTCGGACGCCCCGAAAGCCAAAGTGGAGCGCGGCGATCCTTCGCTGCGGATCGGCGCCCCTGGCCCCATGGGTCGCATCCTGATCCGCGGCGAAGCCGGTCACGACATCATTCCCGAGCTGTATCCACGGCCCGGGGAGCCGATCATCGACAAGCCCGGCAAGGGAGCTTTCTACGCCACCGATCTCGGCTCAATCCTGCAGCACCGCGGCATCGAGACGCTCATCGTGTGCGGAGTGACGACCGAAGTGTGCGTCCACACCACGGTGCGCGAAGCCAACGACCGCGGCTACAAATGCATCGTGCCCAGCGACTGCTGCGGCTCGTATTTCCCGGAGTTCCACGAGGTGGGGCTGCGCATGATCAAAGCCCAAGGCGGGATCTTCGGCTGGGTCTCCGACTCGCAGAAGCTGATCGCGGCGCTCGGCTGAGGCTTCTGCAAAGCTTTGGGCTTTCGTCTCTTCGGGGCGGGTTAGAAATCGGCGGCGAGCTGGATGTGCGTGGGGCCAAGGGCAATGCGCGGGTCGGACAGCCCGGCCAGCTTGCGCTTGGGGGCGGCCTGCGCGTGATCGTCGACCTCGTGGGAGCCCGCCGTGAAGAACAGCACCGTGCCCAGCACCAGGCCCGCGCCGCCCACCCCGAACGCGATCGTCGAGAAATTGCCGAGGCGCTTGGCCGCGTCCAGATCGCCCTGCTCGGTCGGGCCGCAGACATCGTTCGGGCAACGGCCTTGCAGGTCCTTGTGCTCTTGCATGGTCATCAAGCCCAGCACGCCACCTGCGGCCACCGCGGCCGCTCCGATGCCGAGCGACACGTAAGCAGGCGTGCGGTTCGGCTCTCGCTTCACGACGGGCGCGGGCGGCGCGGCGGCCTCGCGCGCAGGGGCGGAGTCGTTCGCCACCGGCGCAGCAGTCGGACGCGGAGCCACCGCGTCGACGGGTGCAACGGGCGCGATGACCGCGTTGGGATCGCGCGTCAGCGTCAGGGTGACGCTCTTCTTCTCTCCCTCGGCCAGGGTGATGCGCGAGCCCGACTTCAAGAAGCCGGGAGCCGAGACCTCGACGGTGTGCTCCCCCGGGTCGGTCGGCATCTCGGTGTCCACGAGCGCGCTTTGCAGCACATTTCCGTCGATTTTGACGCGCATGTCCGTGACCGCCGCGACCTTCACGGTGAGACCGGCGATGCGCGGCTTGGCGGAGTCGAGGACGCGCTGCGCGCGCTCCATGGCTTTGGCGAAGCTAGCAGGCGCGTCGGCAGGTTGCGGCTCGCGCAGCACCTTCCTCAGCACCTCGGTGCCTTCGACGAGCCGCCCGACGCTCACGTAACATTCACCCAAGCGGCTGGCGACGACGGCCGAGTGGTACAGCTTTTCCGCCCGCTCGAGCTTTGGCACCGCCTCGGCGCAATTGTTGGCCTGCGCCAACTTCAAGCCGTCCACGGCCAGAGCGCGCGCGGCGGCGGTCTCGGCCGCTGACGCATCTTCGGCTCGCGCAGACCCCGTGTACAATTGCGCCACGGTACAAAAAAGTCCCAACCAGGGTGCCGAAAAAGGCAGGCGTCGCTTCATGCCCGGCTAAGCGGCTTATGACGGGGACCGCTTAAGCCGTTGCACGACCACACCGCGCCAATCGCGCGCCCTGGGTGACAACATGAGACTAAACTCACTTCATCGCTCCGCGCTGCTCGTCAGCGCTTTCACGCTCGGCGCCGCTGCTTGCAACAACATCGTCGGACTGAGCGAGCTATCCGTGGAACCCGCGTCGACGGCGGGCACGGCCGACCCCGGCGGGAGCGGCCATACCAACACGGGCGGCAGCAACGGGGTCCCCAACGGAGCCGGTGGAGTCGATAACGAAGGCGACGCCGGAAATTCGGCGCTCGCTAACGGCGGCGAGGGCGGCGAGCCCCCGGTCCTGGGTGAGTGCTCGACCAACCAGGACTGCATCGACAAGTACAACGCCGATGGCGCGGGCGGAGCTGCCGACGAGGTGCCCGCGGTGTGCATTCGACCCGAGCAGCGCTGCGCCAAGCTGCTCAGCGAAGACTGTCAGACCGTTACCGGCGACTACGCGAACAACCGCGCCATCCTCGTAGGCTCGCTGTTTTCGACCATGGGCGATCAAGCAGCCACCAACCTTCCGCGCCAGCAAGCGGCCGCGCTCGCCATCGAACAGATCAACGCCGTAGGCGGCGTGCCCGCTTCTTCCGGCGCCGCGCGCCCGCTGGTCATGGTTTCGTGCGACGAATCCACGAACTTGGTGCGCGCCGCCGAGCACCTGGTCAAAGACCTGAAAGTACCGGCGATTGTCGGCCCCAATACCAGCCAAGACACCATCGACGTCTCCAACAAAGTCACCGTCCCGAACGGCACGGTGGTCATCACCCCGACCGCGGTTGCCTCCAGCATCACCGCGCTCGACGACGACGACCTGACTTGGCTGATGGTGCCGTCCGACAACCAGCGGGCGCCGCTGATGATAAGCCAGCTGGGCGAGCTCGAGACCCAACTCAAGGACGAGCGCAGCTTGACCATGATCAAGCTCGGAATCGTGTTCCGTAACGACGCCCTCGGCGTGGGCACCCGCACGTCGCTGAACGAGCTGGTGCTGAACGGTAAGGGCTTGACCGATCCGGTGAACTTGGGGAACCACGTCGAAATCGACGGCTACTCGGCGGCCGACGCCAACCTGCAGGGGTTGGTCACGAAGTACTTGGAGTTCGCGCCCGACATCGTGGTGCTGGCGGGCACGGCCGAAGCCATCAGCAAGGTGATGGTGCCGCTCGAGGCCCAGTGGAAGGGCGACGACCGCCCCTACTACGTGCTCATCGACTCCACGAAGGTGCCGGAGCTGATCACGGCCGTTACCAACAACGAAGACCTGCGGGGCCGCGTCCGGGGCACGGGCATCACGCCCGGGCCGAGCGGCAAGAACACGCCCGCCGAGGCCTACAACGGCTTCAAGATCGACTACGACGTGCGCTACGCGGGGGCGAACGCGACCATCTCTGGCATGGGCCCGGCGCACGACGCGGCCTACGCGATCGGCCTAGCGCTGGCGGCCACCCGCGATGAGCCCGTGTCCGGCGCTTCGGTGGCGGCGGGGCTGCGCAAGCTGGCGGGCGGCTCCACCAAGCTGACGACGCTGGGTACGAATTTGCTGGCAGCGTTTCAGAAGGTGAACACCAGCGCGGGCATCAGCGCGATTGGCAGCTTCGGTGTCCTGGACTGGGACAGCAACGGCGCCGTCAAAGGCGGCACGCTGGAGATGTGGTGCATCGGTGGAACCCCGACAAAACCCGTCTATCAAAGCTCGGGTTTGACGTTCGACATCATGTCGCAACAGCAAACCGGGGCCTACACCCAATGCGGTCAATGACAGGAACGCTACGATGGCGGGCGGTGCCTTAATGCGGGCCGGGGCTGGTCGTACGAACGTCGAGGCCCGAGCGTTGACGCTGTCCCAACCACGCGAAACTTTTCCCACCAGCGGACTCCAGCCGCTGTCGCAGGAACCGCTGCAGATTCCGTTCGCCGTGGGCGACGTGATCGCCGACAAGTACGAGGTCGTAGGCCTGCTGGGCTCGGGCGGCATGGGCTACGTCATTTCGGCGCGGCACACCGAGCTGGGCGAAATGGTAGCGCTCAAGTTCCTGCGTCCCGAAGCGCTGGCGCACGCCGAGCTGGTCGAGCGCTTTGCGCGGGAAGCGCGCGCGGCCGCGAAAATTCGCAGTGAGCACGTGGCCAACGTGTTCGACGTCGGCACGCTGTCCGACGGTACGCCGTTCATCGTGATGGAGTACCTGGCCGGCAAAGATCTGGCCGACCACCTGCATCAAGAAGGCGCGCTGCCCATCAGCGTTGCCGTCGAGTACATCATGCAAGCGTGCGAAGCGCTGGCGGCCGCCCACGCGCACGGCATCGTCCACCGCGACATCAAGCCCGAAAACCTGTTCCTGACGCAGCAGGCGCAGGGCATGCACACCATCAAGGTGCTGGACTTCGGCATTTCCAAGATTGCCTTGCCCCGCGGCAAGCGTGACTTGGTGCGCACACAAATGGCGCTGGGCTCGCCCGTGTACATGTCGCCCGAGCAAATCCGCCGCAGCGATCAGGTCGACGCGCGCTCGGACATTTGGGCGGTGGGTTGCGTGCTGTTCGAGCTCTTGACGGGCGTGACGGCGTTCGACGAGCCATCCTTGCTGGAGCTGAGCGCGGCCATTTTGGAGCGCGAGCCGGTACCGCTGCAGACGCTCCGCCCCGACGCGAGCGAAGAGCTGGAGCTCGTGGTGCTCAAGTGCTTGGCGAAGAACGCCGACGAGCGCTACCAAAACGTCGCCGAGCTGGCCGCAGCTCTCTACCCGTTCGGGCCGCGTCGCGCGCGTATCTCGGCCGAGCGCTGCTACCACATGCTCAAGAACGCCGGCATCTTGTCCGGCGAAATGGCGCTGGCCAGCGCGTTTCCACCAGCGGTGCCTTCCGGTCGCGTGACCGCGCCCTCGGTCGGCGCCGCCCGCACCACGACGCCCGCCGCGCTCGACATCGTGGTCGACGACGACGTGAAGGCGCTGCGGCCTGCGCCCAAAGGTCGAAAAGCAGCGCTGTTCGTGGTGCTGGGCATCGCGGCCGCCGCCGGAGGCTTCGCCGTCGTGCGGGCCCAAGGCAACGCGACGGCCGCGACCGTCTCCGCAGCCCCGGCTCGCGGCGCCGAGCTCGGCCGCCCCGGCGCCGTCGCACCTCGCCCTACGTCCGTCATCGATCTCGATCAAGAAGCGGCCACGAGCGCCGCGCCCACGGCCGGCGCCGCAGCAGCCAAGGCCAGCGGCTCGGCGAGCGCGCCCCGGAGCAAGAGCGTGAAAACGGCGCGCCCCGTGCACGTGCCGGTAGTGCCCGGCAAGCGGCCGCGCACCTCGGACGACGAGCTCGATCCGGGCTTCTGAGCCGGACCGGTGGGGCAAATTGTCCGACCGGGCAATACCAGAAAATCCCGCAAAAGTTCGCTCGCCGGCGGCCGTTCTGTAAGCCGTGGCAAATTCGCCGAGCGTCAGACCGTCGCGGCAGAGCGCACCGCCGCGTCTCGTAGTCAGGCACGAATCGACGGGGCTGTCGCTCGGCGCGCGTGACCGGTTGCGCGCAGCGGTGTTGAGCGGTGTGGCTGGCTACGTGGACGCCGCGGGGCTGCTCTCGCTCGCGGCGATGTTCCCCGCGCACATCACGGGTGAGCTGGTGAGCGAGGCGGTCGCTCTCTCGGCCGGGAATCACAGCAGCGGCCCCTCGCACCTGTGGATGCTGCCGGCGTTCATGCTCGCCGTGGCTCTCGCGGCGGTCGTGGCGCGCACCGAGCGCCGCGCGGGCCGAGCACCCGCGCCGATGATGCTGTCGCTCGTCGCCTCGGGGCTGTTCGCGGTCACGCTGAGCGGCGTCGCGGCCAGGCTTTGGCCCGGCGTCCACGTGCTGGCCGATGGCCGACTGAGCGCGGGCTGCGCCGTTGCGGCGATGGGCTTTCAGAACGCGCTGATGCGCGAGGCGCTGAACGGCTCGGCTCCGACCACGTTCATGACCGGTAACCTGACCCAGCTGGTGATCGAGCTGGTCGACCACGTGTTTTCGGTGGGGCGCAGACCCGGCATTTTGGGTGACGTCGAGCGCAGCGTGAGCCGAGCGCGCCTCAAGACCGCCGCCATCGCGCTGAGCTCGTTCTTGGTCAGCGCCGCGACCGGCGCCTGGTTGACGCGCTCGTGGGGAGCGCTGAGCGCGCTGCTACCGACATTGCTGGTGGGGCTGCTCAGCTGGCACGCGTTCCGCGAGCGGCGCGCGCGCCCGGCAGCGGCGGCGGAGTTGCAGCCGGCGCCCGTGGGCATGCGACGCCCGACGCCGCTCCAGCGAGCCCTCAACAAAATCACCAGGCCCGAATCCGGCACGCGCTTCAAGGCCGTGCGGCCCGTGGGCGAGCTCGAGGCGGCCGAGGCGGCGAAGCCCGCCAAAGAAGAGTCCGCTTGACGGGTCTAGCGTGGTGCCCACCCCCGTCCGCCCCCCGTCCGTCCGCGCCACCTGTGGTGTCTGCGGGCGGCCGACCCCTCCCCAATCGCCGGCCTACGCCGGCTCAGGGAGGGGTAGAAGCTTGGCGAGCCGGACCAGGTTGTACGTACGATCCCGACCCGTCAGCCCTTTTTCAATGCCCTGCTAGACCTTCAGGTGCTTGTTGACGATGTCGTCGCTGAGCTCGTCCATTTTGCCGGTGGCCACCGCGCGACCGCGGTCCATGATGCAGAAATAGTCGCCGACGCGGCGAGCGAAGGGCAGCTTCTGCTCGACGAGCAAGATCGTCAAACCTTGCTCTTTCAGGCTGATCAGCACATCGCCAATCATCGACACGATGTTGGGCTGAATGCCCTCCGTCGGCTCGTCCAAGATCAAGAGCTTGGGATCGATGGCCAAGGCGCGGCCCATGGCCAGCTGCTGCTGTTGGCCGCCGGACAGATCACCACCGCGCCGCTGCAGCATGCTCTTCAACACGGGAAATAGCTCGAAGATGCGCTCCGGCACCTCTTGCTTCTTGTCGGCGCGCGCCGAAAGGCCCGTGCGCAAGTTTTCGTGCACGGTCATTTGACTGAACACCTCGCGCCCTTGCGGAACCCACCCAATGCCCTTGCGCGCCCGCATTTCGGCGCGGCTGGGCGCGATATCGCTGCCCATGAAATTGATCTTACCGGAGCGCACGGGCAGCGTGCCCATCACGCTCTTCAGCAGCGTGGTTTTGCCCACGCCGTTGCGGCCCATCAGGCACACGCACGAGCCTTCCGGAACTTGCAGCTCCATGTCCCACAGCGTGTGGCTCTGACCATAGAACTGATTGAGACCGACTACCTCCAGCATTTTTTCCGTTGCCTTTGCCGATGAAGTTTCGGAAGCGTGGGCTCAGTGACCGCCGCCGAGATAGACCTCGATGACCTTTTCGTTGCTCTGTACGGCGTCCATGCTGCCCTCGGCGAGGATCTTGCCTTCGTGCAAGACCGTCACCGTGCGGGCAATGCTACGCACGAACTCCATGTCGTGCTCGACGACCACGACCGTGCGCTTGCCGGCCAGGCTGCTCAGGAGCTCGGCCGTCTTCTCGGTCTCTTGGTGGGTCATGCCGGCAACGGGCTCGTCCACTAGCAGCACCCGCGGATCTTGCGCCAAGAGCATGCCAATCTCGAGCCACTGTTTTTGGCCGTGAGACAGGAGCCCCGCCGGAGCGTGCTTTTGCTCCTGGAGGGCGATCGTCTCCAGCACTTCGTCGATGCGCTCGTGCTCGGCCTTGGACAAGCGCGAAAACAAGCTGGCAAAGACGCCCTTCTTGCCCGGCAAGGCCAGCTCCAAGTTCTCGAACACGGAGTGGCCTTGGAACACGGTCGGGCGCTGGAATTTGCGACAGATGCCGCGCGCGGCGATCTCGTACTCGCTGAGCTCGGTGAGATCGGTGTTGTCGCCCACGAGAAAAACGGAGCCAGCGTCGGGCTTCGTCTTCCCGGTGATGATGTCTTGCAGCGTGGTTTTGCCGGCGCCGTTGGGGCCGATGATGCAGCGCAGCTCGCCCTCATCCAAAATGAGGGTAAGGTCGGTGATGGCTTTGAAGCCGTCGAACGCGACGCTCACGTTGTCGACGCACAGCAGGGCTTTGCGCCCCTGCGTCAGCGCGTCGACGCGTTGCTGCTCGATTTTACGCGGCTTGGGCAACAGGCTCAGGCGGCGGTTGTTGGACGAGGGAGACGGCTTGGGATCGATCTCCACCTTGCCTGACTGGGGCGCGGCGTCGCTTTCCATGGGCCCTGGCACGAACGATTCGGTCACGCTGCCGCCTTCTTCTTTTGCAGCAGGCTGGCGAGCCCACCCGGAAAAAATAGGGTCACCGCGATGAAGAGCACACCCAAGATGTACAGCCACGCCTCGGGCAACGCGACCGTGAACCAGCTCTTGGCGCCGTTGACCACGAAGGCCCCGAGCACCCCGCCGAGCAGGCTGGCGCGCCCTCCGACCGCGACCCAGATGGCCATTTCGATGGAGCTCGAGGGTTGGAACTCGCTCGGGTTGATGATGCCGACCTGCGGCACGTATAGCGCACCGGCAAAGCCACAGATGACGGCCGACAGGGTGTAAACGAACAGCTTGTAGCTGGTTGGGTTGTAGCCGGCGAAGCGGCTGCGGCTCTCTTCGTCGCGGATGGCGCACAGCACCCGCCCGGCCTTGGACACGACGATGAACCGGCAGAGCAGGAAGACGACCAAGAGCCCGAGCGCCGACAAGCAATACAGCCCGAGCTTGGTGCCCGAGTCAGCCAGCGAGTAGCCGTACAGCGACTTGAAGTTGGTCAGCCCGTTGTTGCCGCCGAGACCCGTCTCGTTGCGAAAGAACAGGAGCATCAACGCGTACGTAAAAGCTTGCGTGATGATCGAAAAGTACACGCCGCGGATGCGCGAGCGGAACGCCAAGAACCCGAACACGTAGGCGAGCAGGCCGGGCACCGCCAACACGGCGAGCAGGGCAAAGCCGAAATTGTCGAACGGCTTCCAGAACCAAGGCAACTCCTTCCAATCGAGGAACACCATGAAATCTGGCAACTTACTGCGATAGACACCGGCGTCGCCGATGGACAGCATCAGGTACATGCCCATGCAGTAGCCGCCGATGGCGAAGAACACGCCGTGGCCCAGGCTCAGGACCCCGGTGTAGCCCCACAACAGGTCCATGGCGACGGCCACGATGGCGAAGCACAAGAACTTGCCGAAGAGCGCGACCAGGTAGTCGGGGGTGTGCAGCGCCGAATCAGCGGCGGTCACGCTGTTCAGAATCGGGACTGACGCAAACAGCAGCGTGGCCACGCCCAGCCCGAGCCAACCGTTGCGAGGGAGGAGCCTGAGCAGCTCCGCTTTCAGGTTCACATGGCCTCCGCGGCGCGGCCCTTGAGGGCGAAGATGCCCTGAGGTCGGCGTTGAATGAACAGGATGATCAAGCCCAAGATCACGATCTTGCCCAGCACCGCGCCCGCCGCTGGCTCCAGCAGCTTGTTCATGATGCCGAGCCCGAACGCGCCCGCCAGCGTGCCGGCGAGCTTGCCCACGCCGCCGAGCACCACGACCATGAACGAGTCGACGATGTACTGTTGGCCCAGCTCGGGCCCCACGTTACCGAGCTGCGATAGCGCCACGCCCCCCAGCCCCGCGACGCCCGAGCCGATGCCGAAGGTCCAGACGTCCACGCGCCGGGTGGCGATGCCCATGCCGGCGGCCATTTGTCGGTTCTGGGTGACGGCGCGCACGTGCAGGCCGAGCGGGGTGCGCTGCAGCACGAACCAGACGAACCCGGCGACCGCCGATGAGAACAGAATGACGGCCAAGCGGCTGTAAGTCAGCACGAAGCCGGGCAGCACCTCGACGCCGCCAGCCAGGTAGCTGGGGTTTGCCACCGCCACGTTCTGGGCGCCGAAGATCAGGCGCACGGTCTGAATCAGAATCAGCGAGATGCCCCACGTGGCCAGCAGCGTCTCCAGCGGGCGCCCGTACAAAAAGCGAATCACGCTGCGCTCGAGCACCATACCGATGGCCGCGGTGACGATGAACGCGACCGGCACCGCGAAGATCAAGTACAGATCTTGGTGGGCGGGGAAGTAGACGGTGAAGAGCTTCTGCACCGCGTAGGTCGAATAGGCGCCGATCATCAAGAGCTCGCCGTGAGCCATGTTGATGACGCGCAAGAGGCCGAAGGTGATGGCCAGGCCGAGCGCGCACAACAGCAGCACGCTGCCCAGGCTCAGACCGTAAAACAGGTTGCCGATGAAGCTTATCAGCATCAAGCGAGACTCGATGACTCCGAGCGCCGAGGCGGCCGCGTTCTTGACGTCGAGATCGGCCTCGGTGGCCTTGCCTTGCCGACCCGTCATGCGCTCCAAATCGGGCTTGAACGAGGCGTCGGCGGCGGCCGAGATGGCCGCGATCGCCGCTAGCTTGAGCGGTTTGTCCGCGCCGTGCAGATCGATCTGGGCCAGAGCCAGGCCCAAAGCCGTCTTGATTTCGGCGTCTCTCTCTTTGGCGGCGGCCGTACGAATCAGCCCGGCCAAGTCGTCGTTGCGGCTCTTGGCCAGGTCTTTGGCCGCCTCCAGCCGCACCTTGGCATCGGGAAAACCGAGCTTGAGCGAGGCCAGCGCGGGCTCGAGCTGGCGGCGCAGGCGGTTGTCGACGAGCGGCGTGGTGAGCGCGCCCGACGGTTTGGCGGAGCCTCCGAACACCGGCGAGAGCAGGTTGCTCTCACCGGCGACGAAAGGCGTGCCCGCTGCGTCGATACGTAGGGAGTCTTTGCCGAGCGCCTCCAGCAGCGCGAGCGCGGCCGGATCGGAGCTCTTGGCGATGTTCTCCACGGCCAGCTGGACCTTGGCTTTGTCCGAGCTGCCCAAGTCCTGAGCGGCTTGGTGCAAGTCTTGCGCGTGCGCCGAGGGGGAGACCAAGGCAAAAACGCAAGCTACGAGTAGCGAGAGCAGCGAGCGCAAGTTCATACTGCCTCAGAGCGCGGCGGTGGACGTTTGGCCCTTGAACTTGCCTTCGGTGCAGTTGCCGCAGACCCAGGGATAGGTCCAGTCCGCGACCTTCTTGGCGCTATCGGGGACGAAGGGGCTCCACGGCATGGCGCGGATCGGGCCTTCGGTCTTCCACACGACCTGGAACTGGCCGTCCGCCTTGATCTCGGCGATGTACACGGGCTTGTGCAGGTGGTGGTTCTTGGCGTCCATGGTCAAGGTGAAGCCCGAGGGCGCCTTCACGGTCTGACCGCCCACCGCTTGGCGCACGGCGTCGACGTCGGTGGTGCCGGCCTGCTCGACCGCTTGCGCCCACATCTTGATGCCGACGTAGGTAGCTTCCATCGGGTCGTTGGTGACGCGCTTGTCGCCGTCGGGCAGGTTCTTGGCCTTCACGTAGGCCTTCCAGTCCGCGATGAACTTATCGTTCTCGGGGTTCTTGACCGACATGAAGTAGTTCCAGGCCGCCAAGTGACCGACCAGCGGCTTGGCGTCGATGCCGCGCAGCTCTTCTTCACCGACCGAGAAGGCGACGACGGGAATGTCGGAGGCCTTCAAGCCCTGGTTGGCCAGCTCCTTGTAGAACGGCACGTTGGAGTCGCCGTTGATGGTCGAGACCACGGCCGTGTGGGTGCCAGCCGCGAACTTCTTCACGTCGGCCACGATGGTCTGGTAGTCCGAGTGACCGAACGGAGTGTACTGCTCCATGATGTCGGACTCGGCGACGCCCTTCTGCTTCAAGAAGGCACGCAGGATCTTGTTCGTGGTGCGCGGGTACACGTAGTCGGTGCCGAGCAGCACCCATTTCTTGGCGCCGCCGCCCTCCTTGCTCATCAGGTACTCGACGGCCGGAATGGCTTGCTGGTTGGGAGCCGCGCCCGTGTAAAAGACGTTGTACGACGACTCTTCGCCCTCGTATTGGACGGGGTAGAAGAGCAGGCCGTTCAGCTCCTCGAACACCGGCAAGACGCTCTTCCGAGAGACGCTGGTCCAACAGCCGAAGGTCACCGCCACGCCCTCTTTCTGCAGCAGCTCGCGCGCCTTCTCGGCGAACAGCGGCCAGTTGGAGGCCGGGTCGACCACGACCGGCTCGAGCTTGCGGCCCTTCACGCCGCCGGCGGCGTTGATCTGATCGATGGTCATGAGCGCGACGTCTTTGAGCGACGTCTCGCTGATGGCCATGGTGCCAGAGAGCGAATGCAGAATACCGACCTTGATCGGCCCCGTATCGGACGCCTTGGGAGTCGCGGCCGCGGGCGCGGCTGCGGCTGACGCTGCGGCGGGAGCCGCGCTCGTGGCTGCACCCGGGGCGGCTTCGCCCGGGCCTTTGCAGCCCACGGCCGCGAGTAGACCAGCCAGCATTAGCTCAAATCGACTTTTCATCACCTTCTCCAATCGAAGCGGGGTCCCTGGAACACCTGGTAGGAGCCGGGCGCACCCGGCACCGTTGTCATCGTCGGTCGCGAGTTTCCGGCAGGTCTCCGAATCGCGACTGCGCGGTGTCATGGCGCAGAAAGCATCGGTTCACACTCGACGTCCGCGCCGAAACCTCCCCGCATCAAACGAACACGACGGGGCGCAGCCAGACGATCAACACCGCGCAGCCGCGCTCGCTTCGAACCCGATGCACCAGGCCCGGCTCGTTGACGACGAACGAGCCTGCGCCGTAGCTCCCCCGCTCATCGCTCTGCTCGCCCTCGAGCACGTGCACGTACTCGAAGCCTTCGTGGCGGTGCGCGGGCACCTCGGCGCCGGGGGCGTAGCGCAGCACCGCCACGCGCGTGCCGTCCGGCGCCTCGTGCAGGACGTGGATGTCCACGCCTGGGCGCAGCTCCTGAAACGGTAGCTGAGCGATGCTTTCCGGTCGCAGGGACCTGAGCGCGCTCGGGGTCACGCGTGATCGCCGGCCATGTGCCGTCCAATCTCGGCCACGTTGGCGGTCTCGGCGGGCGTTTCGTAAACGATGCTGCCTTCGCTCATCACGACGATGCGATCGGAGAGCGCGAAGATTTCGTCCAAATCGGCGCTGACGAGCAAGACGGCGGTGCCGGTGTTGCGCGCGGCGACGATGCGGCTGCGGATCTCGGCGACCGCCGCGAAATCGAGGCCGAAGCAGGGGTTGGCGGCGATCAACACCGCCACGTCGCCTTCGAGCTCGCGCGCGAGCACGGCGCGCTGCACGTTTCCGCCGGACAAGCCGCCGATGGGCGCCTCGGGGCCGGGCGTCTTGATTTTGAAGTCGCTGATCGACCTCAGCGCGTTCTTGCGCAGCAGCCCTTTGCGCACCGCCCAACGCCCGAGCGTGAAAGTGGGCTCGTCGAAGCAACGAAAGCCGATGTTCTCGGCGACGGTCATGTTGGCCACGCAGGCGTTCTTGAGCGGGGCTTCTGGCAGGAGGCGCACGCGGCTCTCGCGGATTTGCTTGCGGGTGGGCGCGTAGGCGCGACCGGCGACGTGCACTTTGCCGGAGCCGAGCAGGCGCTGCCCCGCCAGCACCTCGACCAGCTGCTCTTGGCCGTTGCCGGACACCCCGGCAATGCCCAAGATTTCTCCGGAGCGCACCTGCAGGCTGACCCGCGACAACACCGGCAGCCCCAGGTCGTCGTTGGCGCACACGTCGAAGAGCTCGAGCCCGACCGCGTCGTGGGAGACGCTCTTTCGCTCCAGCGCCGCGCTGGGCGGCTCCGACCCGACCATCAGCTCGGCCAGCGAATCTGGGCTGTGGTCGGCGACTTTGCCTGCGCCCGCGAACGCGCCGCGTCGCAGCACCGTCACGTCGTCCGCGAAGGCCATCACTTCGCGAAATTTGTGGGTGATGATGGCGACGCTAATCTCGCCGCGCCTCGTCATTTCGCGGAGCAGGCCGAGCACGTCGTCGGCCTCGCTCGGCGTCAAGACGCTGGTGGGCTCGTCCAAGATGATGATCTTGCTGCCCAAGTACAGCTGCTTGAGGATTTCGAGCTTTTGCTTCTCGCCCGCGGCCAATTGGCGCGCCAGCTTCCGTACCGGCACCCGAAACGGCATGCCGGCCATGAAGTCTTCTATGGCGCGTTCTTCGCGCTTCCAGTCGATGAAGCTGGGGATCTCGGCGCGAGCCAGGACCAGGTTTTCGGCGACGGTCATGTTCTCGACCAGCGTGAAGTGCTGGTAGACCATGCCGATGCCGCAGCGCTGCGCGTCTTTCGGGTTCTTGACCGAGACGTCGGCGTCACCGACGATGACCTTGCCGCTGTCGGCTTGGTAAAAGCCCATGATGCATTTGACGAGCGTGCTCTTGCCGGCGCCGTTCTCTCCCAACAGCGCGTGAAAGGAGCCGGGCCTGAGCGTGAACGACACGTCGTCGAGGGCCTGCAGGGCGCCGAAGCGCTTGCTCATGTGCTGGGCGTCCAAGAGCGGTGGAGGGCCGCCGCCCTTGCGCCGGGCGGGCGCGATGCCGCTCAAATCGATGGCCGGCTCGAACGCGTCGACGCCGGCGACCCGGGCCGACCCAGCCGCGCTCACGGCAAGGCCTCGAGCAGCGCGGCCGAGCTGCTGACGGCACCAAACACGCCATTTTGCATGGTCACCATGGCGAGGGCGGCGGCGTGGTTGCCGGCGTCGGTGGCGGCGCAGCAGTCGCCCAAGATGACGCACTCGTAGCCGCGGTCGTTGGCCTCACGCATGGTGGTGTGGACGCACACGTCCGTCGTGAGCCCCGTCAAGACGAGGTTGCGCACGCCGCGCTGGCGCAAAATCATGTCCAGATCGGTCGCGTAGAACGAGCCCTTGCCCGGCTTGTCGATGATGGGCTCGCCCACGTGCGGTGCCAGCTCGGGGATGATCTCCCAACCTGGTTCGCCGCGCACGAGCACGCGACCGCACGGGCCCGCGTCCCCAATGCCGGGCTGGCCCGCGCCGCCGTGCTGCAGCACGCGTGAGCGCCAGCGCTTGTTCGCGGGCAAGTCCGAGAGATCGGGCCGGTGGCCTTCGCGGGTATGAATGACGTGGTACTGGCCGCGGCGAAAGCGCGCGAGCACGCTTCGGAGCGGCTCGATGGTGGCGCGAGCGTTGCTCAGATCGTAGCCGAGACCGTCGATATAGCCGCCTTTTCCGCAAAAATCGGTCTGCATGTCGATGATGATCAGCGCCGTATTTTGCGGGCGGAGATCGCCGTCGAAGGGCCACGGGTAGGGCTGCGCGGGCACGTAGTTGCTCATGATTCGTGTTTCCTTTCCCGGCGCGTCAGCGCGCCGCCGTGAGCTCCATGGGCAAATCGGCCGACTGCTTGGTGGCCGAGCTGGACAAAATCATGATGATGAGCGTGAGCGCGTACGGGGCCGCGTTGAACAGGTAGTAGCCGGAGGTGATGCCTACCGACTGCAGCGCAGGACCGAGGGCGCTGGCCCCCCCGAACAGCAGCGACGCGTACAAGCAGCGCACCGGATCCCAGCGGGCGAAGATGACGAGCGCGACGGCCATCAGGCCCTGGCCACTGGACAAGCCTTCGTTCCAGCTGCCCGGATAGAAGAGCGACAAAAACGAGCCACCGACGCCGGCCAGCACGCCGCCCGCCATGGTCGCAAGCAACCGCACGCGGTTCACGTCGTAGCCCATGGCGCGCGCGGCCTCTGCGCTCTCGCCCACGGTGCGGACTATCAACCCCCAGCGCGTGTTCTTGAGCGCCCAGCGCAGCGCCGGTGCCAGCACGATGCCGAGCAAGAGCAGCCCGTTCACCTGCAGGTTGGAGCGGACCTGAGGGACAGCGCTCCAAAATCCCAGTGAAATGGCCGACAAGCGCGGGGCCGTGGGTTGGATCAACGGCTTGCCCAAGAAGAACGACAAGCCGATGCCGAGCAGCATCAGCGCGATGCCGACGGCGATGTCGTTGACGCGGGGCCGACCGCACAAGAAACCGTGGAGCGCACCGAACAGCGCGCCGAGCACGCCCGCGGCCGCCACCCCGAGCCAGGCGGAGCCGCTCAGGTAGGAAGCGCCGTAACCGCCCATGGCGCCCAGGACCAGCGTGCCCTCGAGGCCCAGGTTCACTCGGCCCGATTTCTCGGTCAGGCACTCACCGAGGCTGACGAAGAGAAACGGAGCGCTGACCCGCAGCGCGCCGCCCACGACGGCCAGGGGCACTCCCCAAGCTCCCACGGTTGCCAGAGCGTCGGTCAAGCAGCAGCTCCCTTCGCCGGCACGAGCCAGCGCGTGAACCAATCGACCTTGCCGCGATAGGTTTCGCTGGCCAAGATCACGACAAATAACATGCCTTGCAGGACGCTGACGGTCGCGTCGGGCAAGTTGCAAGTGCGCTGCAGCAAACCACCGCTAGCGCTGATGCCGCCCAGCACGAGCGCCACCGGCAAGATGCCCAGTGGGCTATGGCGGGCCAAAAATGCCACCAAAATGCCGGTATAACCGTAGCCGGCCACGAGCGAGGCGTTGGCCTTACCGTGCACGGCCGCGACCTCGACCATGCCGGCCAGCCCCGCCGCCGCGCCCGCCAGCCCGCACACGATGACGACGAGCTTGGTCACGCCGAGGCCACTCAGCCGCGCGGCGCGCGGATTGCCTCCGACGATGCGCGCGGAAAAGCCGAACACCGAATGGTCCATCAACAGCCAACAAAAGAGGCAGGCCACGACGCCGTAGACCAGGCCGTAATGGACATCCAGACCCGGCACTGGACCAAGCATGTTCTGCTCACCAATGTGCAGCGTGGAGGGCTTGTTCAAGCTCTGCGGATCACGAAGGGCACCCTCGATGAGATGATTGCAGACCGCGATGCCGATGTACGACAGCAACAGACTGCTGATGGTCTCGTTGACACCGCGCAGCGCACGGAGCGCGCCCGCCGCCCCGACCCACAGAGCCCCAAACACCATGCTGGTCAGCGCCATCGCGGCCAGCACCACGTACGGCTGCGAGCCGCCCAGATGCGTCGCCACCGCCGCCGCCGCCGTACCCCCTACGAACAGCGCGCCCTCGCCGCCGATGACGATCAAACCGAGCCGCGCCGGCAGCGCCGTGCACAGCCCCGTGAGCATGAGCGGGGCCGCGCGCTGCAGGCTATTTTGGAAGGAAAACCAGGTACCAAAGGCGCCACGAAACATCTCGCCGTAGACCTCGAGCGGGCTGGCGCCGGCCAGGCCCACGAAGCCGCCGAACAGCGCGACGGCGACGACGATCGACGCGGCGGGAACGACCAGGCCGTCCAGGAACGCCGCCAAGCGCCCGAGCAGGAGCCGCGCTCGAGCCGGCCCTGCTTCGGGCTCTGATACGGCTCCCGGCGCGGCGCTGGCGGTCATGCGGTCTCGGTTAGTTGATGGAGCCTTTGACGCCCCCGACGAGGTAGCTCATCTTCTCGAGCTCGATGTCGGTTTGGCCGCGCTCGGTGCCAGCCGCGATGATCTCTTTGCCGGCGTTGTCTTTGAGCGGGCCCTTGAAGATGACGAGCTTGCCGGAGGTGAGAGCCTCTTTGGCCGCTTCAGCCTTGGCCTTCGCATCCTCGGAAACGGCGGAGCCGTACGGCGACATCTTGATGAAGCCTTCTTTGAACCCGCCCCGCACCAAGTGCTGCCACGGCTGCCCGCTCTTTACCTTTTCTACGTAGGCTTTGTAGACGGCTGCCCAATTCCACTCGGCGCCGGTCAGGTAGCCCTTGGGAGCGAGGGCCGCTTGGTTGGCGTGGTAGCCGGTGCTGAAAATACCGCGCTTCTCGGCGGTCTCGATCACGACCTTGGGCGAATCGACGTGGCAAGTGACGACGTCTGCGCCTTGGTCGACCAGGCTGTTGGTGGCTTCGGCCTCTTTGACCGGTAGCGACCAATCACCCGTGAAAATGACGCTCGTCGTGATCTTGGGATTGACCGACAGCGCTCCCAGGGTAAACGCGTTGATGTTGCGCAGCACCTGCGGAATGGGCTTGGCCGCGACGAAGCCGAGCTTGTTCGTTTTGCTGGTCAAGCCGGCCACGACCCCCGACACGTACTGGGCTTCGTCGATGTAGCCGAAGTAGCTGCCCACGTTCTTGGGGTGCTTACCTTCGGTGTACAGGCCGCCGCAGTGGAAGAACACCACGTCGGGGTACTTCTCGGCCATCTTGAGGATGTGCGGCTCGAAGTAGCCGAAGGATGTTGGGAACAGCAACTTGGCGCCGTCCAAGTTGATCATGCTCTCCATCGTCTTTTGCACGTCCACCGTCTCGGGGACCTTCTCTTCTTCTCGAATCTTGACGCCCAGGGCGAGCAGGCTCTTGGCGCCTTCAGCGTGGGCTTGGTTGTAGCCGTAGTCGTCCTTGGGGCCGACGTAGATGAAGCCCACCGTCAACGCAGAGGCGGGCTTGGCCGTGTCCGGTGCGGCGGCCGCGGAGTCCGCGCCCGACGGCGAAGGCGCCGAGGGCTTGTTGCAAGCCAGCGCGGACAGCGCCAGGCCACCCGAAACCAAGAGGAGAGAGCGACGTGAAGCGAGCAGTGACGTGCGAGAGATCGTCATGGCCGACTCGGTATAGGGAGTCGCGCGTTTCCAAAATCTTTCGGAAGCAAGTCGAAACAAACACGAGTCGCAGACTGCCTCACACGGTAATTGTCGGCGACTTTAGGCGCGAGATGTCGCGGATCTGACGCTGACTCAGCGAGGCAATATGGATGTCGCGATCCGAAACCTTTGGAACACTTTGCATTAACTGGCCGCGGGGGAAGGTCCGCGCACCCCATTGAACTTGCGCGTGGACCTCTTGCCGAAACACGCAACCCCCATCGGCGACGCGCGCTCCAACAAATGCACGAGCGGTGAACATGACGAAAATCCATAGCCACATCCTGGGCGGCGCGGTCGTCCTATCGGGCCTCTTTGCTGCGGAGCTGGCGCAAGCGCAGGACGCTCCTGCGGAGCCGGCGCCGGCCGCCCCGGCACCACCCGCCGCGGAAGCGCCTGCCCCCGCCCCACTCCCTCCGCCCGCGGCGGCTCCGGACCCCGTGGTCGCCGAACCGCCCCCGCTGCCGAGCCCGGCCCCCTTGCCCGAGCCTCCGCCCGAGGCTCCCCCGCCCGCCGAGAACCCCTTCAAGGTCACGGTCGGCGCCGGCTTCCGCAGCGGCATTCGCATTCAGAACCCGAATGTGCCGGACCGCGACGGCAACTTCATGAAGCTGAACGATCAGTTTCTGGACGAGCTGAATGTGGAGCTGCGCACCAGCGGAAAAGTGACCGACATCATCGGCTGGACCGCGAACTTCACCGTCGATGGTCGTACACGCGCACAAGCGTCTGGCGGCCCGATCGCCTTCCAGGCCCAGGCCCTGGATCTCGTCGGCCAGCTCGACTTCATGGACGAGTTTCACGTCTGGATCGGTCGCATGCTCACGCCCTCCGATCGCTCGAACTTCAGCGGCGCCTGGTTCATGGCGCCGTGGAACTACTCCGGCGTCCTCGACGGCTACTACGGCCCCCGCGGCACCGAAGAAGTCGGCCGCGAAACGGGCGGCGTCGTCTGGGGCGACATCGGCAAAGGCAAGTTCAAGTATTACTTGGGCGTCCTCGATCTAGACAGCAACTTCGGCGTCTTGAAAGGCGGCGTCGCCGGGCAAAACCCGCTCATTTCGGCGCGCCTGAACTACGCTTTCGTCGGCGCCGAGCCAGGCTTCTACGGCAGCAGCACGTACTACGGTGGGCAAGACATCGTCGCGCTCGGCGCGGCCTTTCAGTACCAGAAAAACTACGCCACTCTTGGCCCCACGGACGCGGTTACGGGAGTCCAGGGTCCGGACAACAAGGACAACCTGGTCGAGTTCAACGCCGATTTCTTGGCCGAGAAGAAGCTCGAAGCGGGCACGCCCGGCATCGAAGCGGCGTACTATCACGAGAGCGGCGCCACGCGCAGCTTCAACGATTTCTTCTACGTGATGCCCACCTTCACGACGGGCGAAATCTTGCCGGCCAAGGGCAAGCTCAGCGCCCTGTTCCGCTTCCAGATGGCCAAGACCGGCGAAGACGCCAACGCCGCGACGCACACCATCTTCGAGCCGAGCGTGGCGTACCTGTTCAAGGACTACTTTGCCAAGCTTCAGCTCAGCTACAGCTACGGCAAGACCAAGAACGACGACTCGGGTTCGTCTTCGAAGTACCAGTTCATCCAGCTGGGCTTCCAGATTCAGCAGTGAGGCCCGCTGCTGCTGGCCGCGCGGTCATGGGATCTTCCCGCGCGGCTGGCAGCGCCTCCTAGCCCGAAAATGCAGCATGCGTGTCTATGGTTCCCCGCGGCGCCTCGGTTTCCGGGTTTTTGGGCGCCGTGGGGAGCCTCCTATCAGGCTTCGAGCATGCCTTCGCGGGTGATGAACGAGACAACGGCTTGCAGGCCTTCGTTCTGACGGATGCTGGTGAAGACGAAGGGGCGCTCGCCGCGCATCTTCTTGGCGTCGCGGTCCATGACCTCCAGTGAAGCGCCCACGTGGGGCGCAAGGTCGGTCTTGTTGATGACGAGCAGGTCGCTCTTGGTGATGCCGGGGCCGCCCTTGCGCGGGATCTTGTCGCCGCCGGCGACGTCGATCACGTAAAGGGTGAGGTCCACGAGCTCTGGGCTGAAGGTAGCGGCCAGGTTGTCACCGCCGCTCTCGACGATGATGAGATCCAAGTTCGGGTAACGTTCGTTCAAGCGATCGATCGCTTCCAGGTTGATGGAGGCGTCTTCACGGATTGCCGTGTGTGGGCAGCCGCCGGTCTCCACGCCGACGATGCGCTCGATCGGCAGAGCGCCGCTGCGCATCAAGAACTGCGCGTCTTCTTTGGTGTAGATGTCGTTCGTCACGACGGCCATGTCGCAGCGCGCGCGCAGCTCTTTGCACAGAGCGTCGACCAACGCCGTTTTGCCGGAGCCAACGGGACCTGCGATGCCGACGCGGAGGGGACCTTTGCGATTCATGAAGCTCTCCTAGGAACGAAATAGCCGAGAATATTGGGTCTCGTGCAGGGCCGACAGCACGAGCTGCCCGGGGGTGGTCGAGCTCAGCTCGTCGTCGCCGCGGCTGAGCGCGGCGCGAACGCCGGGGGCGGCGAGCTCGATGAGCTGGCCCAGGGCCCGCTGGGCGTCGGTTTGGCCGAGCGGGATCAGCCGGGTCGCGGCGCCGACCTGGGCTTCCGCCCAGGCAAAGACGTAAGAGAGCGCGCCCTCGGGGGCCGGCGCATGCCAGGCCACGCTCGCGAGGGCGAAACCGGTCGCGAGCGTGACGCGCGGCTCGGAGATCCAAGGCTCGGCCGCAGCGACGCCTTCGCGGAACAGCAGCCGCGCCAGCGCCGAGCCCACTTGACGCTCTTCGGCGCGCAGCTCGGCGCTGCCGCGCGTCGCGAACAGGTAGTCGTTCCAGCGGCGCAGCTGGGCGCCGTCGCCGGCCGCGCAGGCCCGATGCAGCCGGGCAAAGATCGGCACGTCCAGCCGCAGCACCGAACGCTCGAGCATTCCCGAGATCCAAGCCAAGGCGGAGTGGCGATCGGAGACGTCGCCCAAGGCTACGGCTTGCTCCAGGCCCTGCGAGTACGCAAATGCGCCTATCGGCAAGGCGGCGCTCGACAGCTGAAACAGGCGCAGGAGGGCCGTTCCAGAAACCCCGGCCGAGGACTCGTGATTCGGGCTCACCGTGGGCTACTCGTCGTGGTGGTGGTGGCCGTGAGCCTGGTGTTGCGCGTGATGCTCGCGCTCGTGGTCATCACCCTGATCGTGACCGCCGTGCTCGTGGTGGTGGTGGTGGTCGTGGCCGTCGTGAGCGTGGTCGTCGTGAGCGTGGTCGTCGCTATGGCGGTGCCCGCCCGCGGAATAGCCGCCGGCCTCCGGCTCGAACGGCGCTTCCACGGTTCGGGCGTGGAGGCCCAGCTCGTGCACCAGGCCGTCGAGCACGTGGTCGTGCTGGTAAGACACGCGCCCCGGCTCGATCTGCAGCGGCACGTGGCGATTGCCCAGGTGGTAAGCCACCCTCGACAACAACAGCGGATCGCTCGTGGATACGGTCGACAGCAGCTCGGGCCGGGCCCGGACCTCGACCACGAGGCCGCCGTCGCGCGTGGCCAGGCGCTGCCCGTGCTTGAGCGACAACCCGCGATCGAGGAGGAGCCCCACCTCTTGCCCCCCATCGAGCCGCGCCCGCAAGCGCGCGCGACGGCGCAGCTCGAACGCCAGCGTGAGCGAATCCGTGGCTGGCCGGGTGTCGTCGGCGCCGAGAACCATCTCTAGCATCTGCATGGGCGACTCCATCAAAACAGAAAATAGCGCTGCGCCAGCGGCAGCTCACGCGCGGGCTCGCACACCAACAGCTCGCCGTCGGCGCGCACTTCGTACGTCTGCGAATCGACCTCCATGTGGGGGGTGTAGTCGTTGCAGATCATGTCGCGCTTGCGAACGCTGCGCGTGTTTCGCACGGGCACGAGCCGCCGCGTCAGCCCCAGCTCGCGACCGATGTCACGCTCGGCCGCGGCGCCCGACACGAAGTGCACGCAGGTCGCCGAGCGCGCGGCCCCGAACGCGCCGAACATCGGTCGGAAATGCACGGGCTGCGGCGTGGGAATGGAGGCGTTGGCGTCACCCATGGGCGCCGCCACGATGAAGCCACCTTTGATGATCATGGACGGCTTGGCGCCGAAGAACGCCGGCTTCCACAGCACCAAATCGGCCAATTTACCGACCTCCACCGAGCCTACCTCGCGGCTCATGCCGTGGGTGATGGCGGGGTTGATCGTGTATTTGGCTATGTAGCGCTTGGCGCGAAAGTTGTCGTTTCGGTCCGAGTCTTGGGGCAAGGCGCCGCGCTGCACTTTCATCTTGTGGGCGGTCTGCCAGGTGCGGGTGATGACCTCGCCGATGCGGCCCATGGCTTGCGAGTCGCTGGACATCATGCTGAACGCGCCCTTGTCGTGCAAGATGTCTTCAGCCGCGATGGTCTCGCGACGAATGCGCGACTCGGCGAAGGCGACGTCCTCGGCGATGCTCGGATCGAGGTGGTGGCAAACCATCAGCATGTCGAGGTGCTCATCGACCGTGTTGACGGTATACGGACGCGTAGGATTGGTGGACGACGGCAGCACGTTGGGTGCGCCGCACGCCTTGATGATGTCGGGCGCGTGACCGCCACCCGCGCCCTCGGTGTGGAAGGTGTGGATGGTGCGCCCCTTGAACGCGGCCAACGTGTCCTCGACGAAGCCCGACTCGTTCAGGGTGTCGGTGTGAATGGCGACCTGCACGTCGTAGTCCTCGGCCACGCGCAAGCACGTGTCGATGGCTCGAGGCGTCGTGCCCCAGTCTTCGTGCAACTTGAGGCCCACACAGCCCGCCACGATCTGCTCCACCAGCGACTCGGGCAAGCTGGCGTTGCCCTTGCCCAACAGGCCGAAATTGAGCGGGAAAGCCTCGAGAGACTGCAGCATGCGCGCGATGTTCCAGGGGCCGGGCGTGCAGGTCGTCGCGCTCGTGCCGGCGGCGGGGCCCGTACCGCCGCCGACCATGGTGGTCACGCCCGACATCAGCGCTTCTTCGCACTGTTGCGGACAGATGAAATGAATGTGCGTGTCGATGCCACCTGCGGTGACGATCTGGCCTTCTCCGGCGATGACCTCGGTGCCGGGCCCGATCACGATGTCGACGTTGGGCTGCACGTCGGGGTTGCCGGCCTTGCCGATGGCCGAAATGCGACCAGCGACGATGCCGATGTCGGCCTTCACGATGCCCCAATAGTCGAGGATGAGCGCGTTGGTGATCACGGTGTCGACGGCGCCGTGCGACGCCGCTTGGCCCTGCCCCATGCCGTCGCGGATGACCTTGCCGCCACCGAACTTCACCTCTTCGCCATAGACGGTGTGATCACGCTCGACCTCGATCAGAAGCTCGGTGTCGCCCAAACGCACGCGATCGCCGCGCGTAGGACCGTACATTTCCGCGTACGCTCGCCGCTCGATGCTCTTCACGTTGCTTCCTCCGGAGGCGGCAAGAAGGAAGCTCTGACGTCGAGCTCGCCCATGATTTGACCGCGGAAACCGTAGACTTTTCGGGCGCCGGCCAGCGCGCACAGCTCGACCGTGCGCGTTTGCCCCGGCTCGAACCGCACCGCCGTACCAGCCGGAATGTTCAGGCGAAAGCCGCGCGCCGCGCCGCGATCGAACGACAATGCCTGGTTGGTCTCGAAGAAGTGATAGTGCGAGCCGACCTGGATCGGGCGGTCGCCGGTGTTCGATACCTCGAGCGTCACGGTTTCGCGCCCGACGTTCAGCTCGATGGGCGGTCCGTCCGCGACGAGCACCTCGCCCGGGATCCGCCGCCCCGACGAGGGGATCGGTTGATGCACCGTGACGAGCTTCGTGCCATCCGGAAACGTGGCCTCGACTTGCACCTCGGCGATCAGCTCGGCGACGCCCTCCAGCACGTCCGCTTCGGTCAGCAGCTGCGTGCCGTGCGCCATGAGCTCAGCGACGGTCTTGCCGTCGCGCGCGCCCTCGAGGATGGCGGCGCTGATGAACGCCACCGCCTCCGGATAATTGAGCTTCAGGCCGCGCGCCTTGCGACGCTCGGCCAGCAGCGCAGCGGTGAACAGAAGCAGCTTGTCCTTTTCGCGCGGTAAAAGCTCCATGGCTCCCTCCCGGATAGGCGCGCCGCGCCGTTCGAGCAAACGGAAAACCAGGCGCCACACGCAAACCGGCCGCGCCGGCTCTCCGCGTCCGAAACGAAACCCCGCCGCAACACGCCGATCACCGGCAGGACTCGGAAGGGGGAGCGGCGCTAGCTGGCGGGGAGATGCGCGCGCGGTGGACCGGCTCATCTTCGGCGATGGCGGGCCGGAGCGCGGCTCCGCGATGGGGTCAGAGCGTGCCCACGGCGGCGACGCCCAGAGTGGAGGGGCTGAGCAGCGGCAATAAGGTGATGCGCCGCGAGGCGACCTCGACCTCGCGGCGCGGCAGCAGCACACCCGAGGTGACCAACATGGCGCCGCCCAGTTGCAGAAAGCTCACCATGCCGAAGACGGTGTAGACGAAGACGGGCGGAACGATACCGTCTTCTTCGTTGGAGCTCTGGTTGTCCTCTCGATGCCGCTTCGCGATGGCCAGGAGCGGGCCCGCAAACGGAACGCACCACACCCCGCGGGCCGTGGCGCACGGAAGGCCATAGCTGACCCCCAACAGGATGGTCCCGCCCGCGATGAGCCCGACGCGCTTGCCAGCGTTGCGATCTCTGACCTGTCTGGGCCCAGGCTTGCTGTCCGGGAGCACCGCCACCGCGCTTGGTGCCGCCACGGCTTCGCTTCCTTCGGCGCGCGCTGGCGTGGTGCTCAGGAGGCCCAGCACGAGAGCCAGGCCCGCCGCGATAGATGAGCCGAGCGTCTTCATGGGTGACCTCCCGCCGCGCAGCGTATCAGCGCTCGGCGGCCAGCTTCTCCAGAAAACGCGCTTCGGCCCGAGCGATGAACGCGCGGTAGCCCGCCGGATCGATGAAGGGGCTCGGCGCCGGGCGGTCTCGGGCGCGCTCGCGCTTGGCTTTCATGTCGTAGAACTCGCCGTGGTCGGCCAAGAAGACGTCGCAAGGCAACGCCTTCCAGGTGGCAAAGCTGCGCGCGAAATCGCGGGCAATGTTCGGGTAGCGCGCGTTGCCCACGAGCCGCACCCCCGGGTTGATGTTGGCGCTCGGAAAGAAGACGACGTCCAGCGCGCGGCCCTCGTCGTGCACCTTCATGGTCCAGGTCGTGGCCCCCAGGGTGTGGCCGGGCGTGAGGTGCGCGGTCAAGGTCGTCTGGCCGAGCGTGACCGTTTCGCCATCGGCGACCCGGCGATCGACCGGGCATGGCGTCCAGCTGAGCTCGCCGTCGTAGACGGTCTCGCCCTTGCCGCCACTTTCGATGAACGTGGCGTCAGCGCTCGAGGCAACGACCCGAGCGCCCGTTTGGCCGCGAACCAGCGCGTGCGCTTGCACGTGGTCGATGTGGGCGTGGCTGGTGAGCAGGAGCTCGACGTCGCGGTAGCGGAACCCCAGGCTCTCGATATTTTCGCGGAGGCGCGGCACGGAGGCTTCGAAGCCGCTGTCGAGCAAGATATGCCCCGCCGCGGTCGTGATCAGGAACTGAGCAATCTCGTTCGTGCCCACGTAGTAGACGTCGTCGATGACTCGGTAGGGCGAGAAGGGCCGGTTCCACTGCTGCATGTTGCCGGGCACGCCGGCCTGGCTCGCGCACGCCGGCAACGCCAGAAAGAGCGAGAGCACGGAGCGGCGCTGCATACGCGCAGGCTGCCTGGCCCGAGGATCGCGGGCAAGCTCGCTAGCAGAGCGGAGCGCCGATGCGCGCCTTGGAGGGCGTGGATTGGGCTCTAGCGGCCAGGAGCGCGCGGCCTAGGTCGCCCAAATGCGCGGGGTCACGGCGTCTCGAGCCGCGATCGCGGGGCGCAGGACGCGCCAAGCGCGAATCAAGCTGTCGCGAACCCCCTCGACGTTGGGTCCGAGCGCGCGCACGACCAACGCGTCTTGCAAGGAGCTGACGCTGCACAGCCCGTGCGAAGGCTCGCCGATGGCCTCACGGACACGCTCGACGAGGGCGGGCTCGATCGGCCCCTGCACCGGTACGGCGTACAGGTTGGCGACCACCGGCAAACCACGCAGCGCGAACGCGCCCGCCAGCAGCTCGCCGCCGCCCAAGTCGCAAGATTCGATGACGAGCGGCGTGTCGCCCCGAAACAGCTCGAAGCGCGAGACGACGCGGCCCGCGTCGAACGACTCGCCGCGCGCCGGCATGCCGTAGCAGGCGATGTCCCAGCCGATGAAGGCCGCGTCCGCGCCCAGATCCACGCGCGTCGTCAGCAGGGCCTGGGCCGCGGAGAACGCCAAGGTTTCGCTAGGTAGCCACTCCAGGCACGCGCCGCGACCCAGGCGAAGCAGATTGGAGATTTCGGCGCGCGCGCCCGGCGAGCGGTACAGCTTTTGTGCCGCGGGCGTGGTGAGCAGCACCTGCGCGCCGTCGCCCAGCTGGACGCTGGTGTGCAGGCGATCTCCGCCGACCACGCCGCCCGGCGGATGCAGCAGGTAGATGTGCGGGCAGGCGTTGCCTTCTGGCTTGAGCACGCGCTGAATGCGCAGCGGGCCTTCGTGCGACGAGCGCGTCAGCTGCGTGCCGTGCTCGGTCTTGCTCAGCTCGAGCGAGAGCCTGCCCAGCCAGCCCGCGCCGCCCGTCACCCGAGCACGTCCGCAAACGTGTAGCGCTTGGGCGGCTTGCCAGCGAGGAAGCGCGCCGCGACCAACGCGCCGTGCGCGAACAAGTCGCGATTGGAGGCGCGGTGGGTCAGCTCGAGCCGCTCGCCCTGGCCGAACAAGTAGACGGTGTGATCGCCCACCACGTCGCCGCCGCGCAGGCCATAGACGGCCATTTCGTCGTCGGTGCGGGCCCCCACGTCACCGCTGCGGCCGTGGATCTCGCGCAGGTTGGAGCGGGCCGCGCGCGCGGCTTCGGCCAGGCGCTTGGCGGTGCCGGAAGGCGAATCGATCTTCTTTCGGTGGTGAGTCTCGGTGATTTCGACGTCGTAGCCGAGCCCCAGCCTCCTCACGGCTTGCTCGACCAGCTCGGCCAAGACCTGGACCCCGAGGCTCATGTTCGGAGCCCACATCACCGGCACGTTGAGCGCGGCCTTATCGAACGCATTCTTGACCGCGTCGTCGATGTTGGTGGTGCCGCTCACGACCGCGACTTTCTGACGCGCGGCGACGGCCAACAGAGAAGCCACGGCCGAAGCCGTCGAGAAGTCGATGACCACGTCCGCGCCCAGCAGGCCGGAAGCGACATCGGCGGTGGTGACCACGCCCAGCGGCCCGATGCCGGCCAGCTCACCCATGTCGCGGCCCAACCCGGGATCGGTGTCGGAGCAGATGCCCCCGACTACTTCCAAGTCCGGGGCCGCCTTGGCCAGCCGGGTAATGGCCAAGCCCATGCGGCCCGTGGCGCCGAAGATGGCGAGCCTCATTGGGCCTCGTAGGTCTTGATCAGCTTGGATAGGGCGGCCTTGCACGTGTCGCTTGCCTCCACCATGGGCAGCCGCACGCTCTCGTTCATCATGCCCTTCATGGCCAACGCGGCCTTGGTGGGCGAGGGGCTGGGCTCGCTGAAGAGGGCTCGGTGCAGCGGATACAGGAGCGAGTTCTTGCGCTCGGCCTCGGCCCATTTGCCGGCCAGCGCGTCCGCCACCACCTCGCTCACCTGGCGCGGATACAGGTTGCTGGTGACGCTGATGACGCCCTCGGCCCCCACCGCCATCAACGGCAAAGTCAGCGGATCATCGCCGGAAAGGTCCACGATTCGGCCACGTGCCTTGCCCATGAGCTCCTGGCAAAACAGCACGTTGCCCGAGGCGTCTTTGATGCCCACGAGGTTCGGGCAGGCGTCCAAGACGCGCAGCAAGGTGTCGACCGACAAATCGACGATGTGGCGACCCGGCACGTTGTACGCGACCACCGGCCCCGACACCGCCTTGGCGATCTCGGTGAGGTGGCGAAACAAGCCTTCTTGCGACGGCTTGTTGTAGTACGGCATCACGATCATCACGCCGTCGGCGCCGGCCTCGAACGCCGCCTTCGATGCCTCGATGCTCTTCTTGGTGTTGAACGAGCCCGTGCCGGCCAGCACCGGCACCCGGCCCTTGGCGAAGCGCACCGTTCGCGCGATCAGCTCCCGCTGCTCGGTGTCGGTCAACGTGGGCGACTCACCCGTCGTGCCGCACGGCACCAAGCCGCTGATACCGCCGTCGAGCTGCTGCGCGAGCAGCTTCTCGTACGCCTCGAAATCGATGCTCGAGCCGTCAGCAGTAAACGGCGTCACCAGCGCCGTGAAAACACCTTGAAGCAGAAGCGACATGGCGGACGTTTGTCGCGTAAGCGCACCGGATGCAAGGACGTACGCGGCAGAACGGGCGCCTTTCCGGCCCGAACCGCGACGGAAAGGCGCGCCGCGGCCGCAAAAACCACCAGGCTTCCGCTCTTGACCGCGCTTGGCCCGTCGGTACTATCGAAAGCCCCTCGTCACCATGGCGTCCATATTTCCCGGCAGGCGGACCGCCATATCCATCCCATCCGAACGCCCGCAGGCGGCCGGCCCGCCCTGCCTGGTCATCATTTCGGGCGAAGACATGGGTCGGCGCTACGAGCTGGGCAAGCAAGAGGTGTCCATCGGCCGCGCCGACACTTGCACCATCTGCGTGAACACCGACCAGGTGAGCCGCAAGCACGCCACCGTGCAGGCGGTGTTGGGCAAGTACTACTTGGTGGACCTACGCTCGACCAACGGTACGTTCGTCAACGAGCAGAAGGTCGAACGCGCCAAGCTGCTGGACGGCGACCAAATTCGCGTCGGCAAGACCGTGCTCAAGTACACCGAGAGCCACGTCGAGCAACGCTATTTCGAGCACGCCTTCAACCTGGCGAGCATGGACGCGCTGACCGGCGCCTTCAACAAGCGCTACTTCGACGAAACGTTCGGCAAAGAAGTGCAACGCGCCCAGCAGACGGAGCTGCCGTTGTCGATGGTGCTGTTCGACATCGACCATTTCAAGAAGATCAACGATGGCTTCGGCCACCCGGCGGGCGATGCCGTGCTCAAGAACGTGGCCGGCGCCGTCGCGGCCCAGCTGCGCGAAGGTGACGCGTTGTTCCGGGTCGGGGGTGAAGAGTTCGCGCTCGTGCTGTCCGCCACGCCGCACGACCTGGCCGTGCAAGCGGCCGAGGCCGTACGCCTGCTGATCGAGTCGCTCGTCACCGATTTCATGGGCACGCGCATCGCCGCGACCTTGAGCCTGGGCGTCGCCGAGCTACGGCCGGGCGAAGCGCCCGCCGCCTTGTATCAGCGCGCGGACGAGCTTTTGTACGCCGCCAAACGCGGCGGCCGCAACCGCGTGGTCGCCTAGCGGCCAGGGTGCTGGGCTTGGCTCTCGGGCCTCGCCATCCGGGCGCCTCGACCACGATCTTCGACCGACTTAGCCATTCGCGGGTCCTTACTTGGGCGGCTGCACCAAGCAACAGCCCTGCGAGCAGTAAGAGCCGAGCGCGCAGGTGGGTAGGTCAGGGCCGCACACCTGCTCGCCGCCGTCACACGTGTAGCTGGGCCCGCCACCGGTGCTGGCGCCGCCGCTGTTGGCGCCGCCGCTGCCGGAGCTCGCGCCGCCGGCGCCGGTGGGCGCGCAGTCGTCGGGCAAGTCTGCGATTGTCTTGCCGGGGCACAGCTCGCAGCGCCCGCAGGTATTGCCACAGGCGTCGCTCTTGGTGCAGCGAGGGCACGCGTCTTCGTCGCCCACGTTGGCTACCGAGCACGTGCTCGAAGTCGTGATGTCGACGGTGTCGCCGCTGGGCAACTGCACGGTGCAGCAGCCGAAGCAGTCGCAGCCATTCGGGGTCAGCGGAGCGCAAAAATCGATACAGGCTTGGGTGAGCTTGCAGTTCTTGTCGTCCGGCTCGAGCTCGCCGGTGAGACAGCCGGTGGCGTAGCGGCAGTTGTCGTCACCAGCGCCCGAGTTGCCGTCGAAGAAGCAATCCTGCCACTTGGGATCGCGGTTATCTCCCGGGATGCCCGTCGCGAACGTGCCTTCGTCGTTGTCGGCGGGGCCCGTGCACTCGGGATCGAAGCCGTCGCTCAGGCCATCGCCGTCGTTGTCTTTTCCGTCGGTGCACGCGGTTACGCCAGTGGCCACGACCCCGCCGGCCGCGTTGAGCGTGCCGCCGGTACCGTTGAGGCTGCCGCCGGCGGCCGGGTTTGCGCCGTCGCCACCGGTAACCGCGCCATCACCCCCGAAGTTGAGAGCTCCGGACGTTGCTCCGGAGCTCGAGCTACCCGCGGTGGCTCCGTTCCCATCATTCCCTACATCGCTGCTCGAGCCGCATGCCCACAGCAGAGCGAGGGGGAACATCAGGCTGAGGCACGTCTTGGGTAGCATCTTCATGTGGTCTCCTGCCGAGACCCGTCAGTGGGTCCCAGCTAGCTGGTTTTATGAATCGATCATTCCCACGTGCAGCCCGCGTGCAGAGCGCACGTGGCTTCATTGAAGGTGCTGCACGCCGTGGGCGTTCCACCACAAGGTACCCAAGCGCAACCGTCGTCGCAGGCGATCGCGGTGAGCCGGTCGGCGCAGGCGGTGGGGGTACCGGTGCAGCTTGCCCCATTGCTACAGCCTTGAGCCTGGGCACAGGTGGGTGTGCTGAGGTGCGTCTCGCAAGCGTCGGGAGCGCCGCTGCATTTCGTGGCCAGAGGGGCGCAACCAGCGACGGTGCTGCAACCTAGCTCACTCTGGGCCGCACACGCCGGAGGCGTGCCCTTACAGCTCGCAACGCTACCGTCGCCGCCAGCACCACCGGCGCCCGCTGCACCAGCGGCACCACCGGTGGCGGGCTCTCCTGCCATCGAGCTCGTATCGCCAGCGGCGCCGGTGTCCCCCCCGGCCGGCACGCCCGCGCCGCCCAGCGGTGATTGGCCGCCCACTCCGCCTAGGGTGGTGGCCTCGCCAGCCATGGTGCCTCGGCCAGCCGTGGAGGTGTTGCCGCTCTTGCCGCCGTTGCTCGAAGAGCCGGCGCTACCGCCGCGACCAGAGCCGCCTTCGACGGCTTCGTCGTCATCGGACCCGCAGGCCCAAGCACCGAGACTAAGAACGACGGAAAGCGTAACCAGTTTGAAGCTTGCCCTCATGACGCATTGGGTGGCGAGACCTGCGCGAGATTTATGATCCTGCCCGCGCGCAGCGGCCTCACGCCGAAACGTGATTTCGAATCCGGTGCTGCCCTCGATCGACCCCAGGCAGCGCGAGCAAAGAACGGACTTCTTCCTTGCGCCCGCGAGCGTGCGGGCTAGGTGGGCTCGGGCGCACGCCGGCAGCAGCCGGTTACGCAGTAATCGCCAAATTCGCACGGCTGGTCCGGCCCGCATTCGGCTGCGCCGTCCGCGCACGCGCTTCCGACATTGCAGCCCGGCTCGGGCAGCTTGCCCACGCACGTCTCACATTCGTCGCAGGTATTGAGGCAGCTTTTTACCTGCGTGCACGGTGGACAAGCCGCCGGGTCATCGAGCGTGTCGCGTTGACAGCCTTCTACACCGGGGCCCACGCCGATGAAGCGGAACTGCCCGCTACCACCCGGTAGCTCGCAGCAACCGAAGCAGTCGCAGCCGTTCGGCACCAGCGGCAAACACGCGTCGAGGCACGACTGGGGCTGGGCCGCGTCGAGCGTTGCGCAGTCGACACCCATGCTCGACCCGTACTCACAGCGGGCCTCGCCGCTGGGCGGGTAGTCGGGCGCGACCGACAGCGGATCGCAAGCCTGACTCCACTCGCACTTGTCGTTGCCGGCGCCATTGTCGCCATCGAAGTAGCAGTCTTGCTTGCACGCCCCCGACTGCCCTCGGAGGCCCGTGCTGAGGCCCAGCTCGTCGTCGTCGCAAGGGCCCAGGCAGTCGGGATCGAGCGCGTCGACCAAGCCGTCGGCGTCGTCGTCCAGACAGTTGCCGCACTGGACCGGCTTGCCGCGACAAAGCGTCTGCACGCAAGCGGGCGCCCCCGCGTGAGCGCCGCCGCCGCCGGTGGTAGCGGCGCCCGCAATACCCCCGAGGGCCAAGCTGCCGCCGGTTTCACCGCCAAAAACCCCACCGACGCCGCTCACGCCGAGCGCGTCGTCGCGCCCGACCTCGACCGTTTGCCCGCAACCGTGCAGCCACGACGACGTGAGCGCAGCCAGCGCTAGCCAACCGCCGAGGCGAAACCCGGATTGATGGTGCTGCCCGCTCCTCAATGGATCACGGAGCTTACGCCGAAAACGCTCGCTATTCCTAGCGCGCGAGGGCGCAGGCTCGACTCCGCGCCGTCACGGCGGGGCGGCCAGCTTGCGCGCGAACGCCGAGCCTGGGTACGCCTTGGCAAACACCTCGGCGCGCCGCTCGGCCTCTGCGCTACGACCGAGCCTGCGCAGGGCCTGAATCGCGAGCACCTCTCGCTCTTGCACCAAAACGCCGCGCGGGAAACGCGCCGCGTGCTCGTTGGCCCGTTGCAGCGCGCGCGCCGGGTCGGCCTTCAGGGCCGAGCGCGCCTGCTCGAGCAGCTCGGCTTCGGTCGGCTGCGCCGCCGGCGGCGACGGTTTGGCGGGGCCCTTGGCGTGATTCGCCGCGCTCGGCAAGGGTTTGGGGGGCTCTTCTACGGAAGGCGAAGGGTCGAGCGGCGCGGCCGGGGGCGCGACCACGGCGGCCGGCCCGGGCGCGGGGTCTGGGCGAGCCTGCGTGGGCGCTGCTGCCGATGGAACCGGGGCAGGGGGGGACGAAGCGAGCAACCAAGCGCCTCCACCGGCCATGACGAGAGCGGCGCCAGCGAGCCCGAGCTTCAAGCCGAGCGCTCTACTGGCAGCGGCCGCCGGCGCCAGCGGCGCAACGGGGCCGAGCAACGGCCCCAGCCGGTCCGCCAAGCGGGCCAGTTGCGCGTCGCTGCCCACGTCGGCGCTGGCCGCGCGCAGCGATTCGCGCAGCCCTGCCGGCTCTGCTGGAGAGTCGGACAGGCGGGACGGGTCGTCCGGATCAGTCATGCGTCGTCCTTCCTCGAGCGCTCCCAAGCTTGTCGGAGGAGATCACGCGCTGCGTGAAGGCGCGAATAGGCGGTTTGAAGCGGGCAGCCGACGACCTCGGCAACCTCGCGCATGGTGAGGCCTTCGATTTCGTAGAGGACCAGCACCGCACGTTTGTCGTCGTCGAGCTCGCCCAGGAGCTCTTGCACGAAGGCTCGGGATTCGAAGGTGGTGTCGGCTTCGTCACCGCTGCGCGCCCCGGTGTCCACGGGCGGCTCTTCGGTGGCTCGCTCGCGCACCACGTAGGCGCGCCGGCGGTGATCCGAAGCGACCCGCAAGCAGATGGCGTACAGCCAAGTACGAAGCTTGGAGCGCCCTTCGAACTCTGGCAACTTGCGGTGGACGGTGACGAACACCTCTTGCGCGACGTCTTCGACGTCGGCCTCGCGAACGCCCAGGTGGCGCAGCGTGCGAATGACATAGCGAGCGTGCTCATCGAAGATGGTCCGCATGCTCGGCGCCGAATCCACGGGATTCACCTTAGCCGAGCTGCTTTCCGGGTAGGTGGGCAGGCGCCGGGCCAATTATTACCAAAGGGCAGCCTCCAGTCCGATCTCGCCCGAAACGGCGACAGGGCTGGGCTCGAAGAGCTGAGTCGCGCCGCGGCCACTAGACGTGAAACGGTCCCGTGCCAGCGGAACCTCGGCGCCCAAGTAAGCGCGAGCCGAGATGGGGGCCAAAAGCCGCAGCCGCCCCTCGCCACCGGCGACCAGGGCGTAGCCAATGCGCCGATCGTTGCGATCGTGGTCGAACCCAAAACCCTCCACCGTGAGCCAGCCAACCGTTTGGCCCACACACAGCGACAGCGAGACCGCGCCAAGCTCTCGTAGAGATGGACAGACGGAGAGGCCGAAGCGAAACAAGCGAAAACGCGCGCCGGAGTCGGCGTCGCGCTCCGCCGTGGCTGGCGCGAAGCCTGCTACCTGTAGGGCAATAGGAACGAGCTGGCGCGGCACCACCTTCACCTGAAGTGCAAGTGCAGGCCGCAAGGCAGGCAACACGCCCCAAGCCCCGACCGCTGAAACCCCGACGTGTGCGTGCCAGGGCTCGCGCGGGGCGGCCACTTCGGGCGGGATGACGATAGGGGTCGGAGGAGCCCCACGAGTGACCTCGGGCGGTGCAGGTGCAGGTGCAGGCGGCGGAGCGGCGGCGCCCTCGGCCGTGGGAGCCGGCGGCGGTGGTGGCGGTGGCGGGGGCGGTTCAGGCTCCGGCGGCTGATCGACGAGCAAGGCGACGGAGAGCGCCAGCGAGTCGTCGAGCGCCGAGCAATGCCCCGACGCTACGAGCGATCGCGTGCCGCGCGGCGCGCCGTCGCTGCTCGAAAGCTCGATGCGCGCTTCGGTGTCCGAGCCCTTGCGCGTGAAAATGACGACGAGCTGGAGGGATGCCTCGGACGGCTCCACGAACACCCGCCGTTTCAGGCGCTTCTCGACCCCGAGCTTCAATTGCTCGTAGCCCATGCATGCCTCGGCTCCCCTGCCCTGTTGAATGGACAGCGCGACGAGGAGAGAGGCCTCGGCAAGCATCGGCCGCGAAGCGTAGGCCAAAGGTCAGCCCTCGGCGCTCGATAAAAATGGCCCCGCCAGCCCCACCCACCCCGCGATGCCCTCCAATCGGCCCACCTTCCCGACCGGCCGGCGAGCTTACGCGGCGCTGAGCGCCGGCCTCGCCCTCTCTTTTTGGCTGCTGCCGGCCTGCAGTGGCGACAACGACGGTCACCCCGGCCCAACCAACACCGGACAGTCGTGCGAAAGCGCAGACCAATGCTACCCGGGCGTGAAATCCGGCGAGCTGCTCGGCGACGCTGTTTGCCTCGACAAGGTCACGGCAGGCTATTGCACCCACCAGTGCGCCGAAGACAGCGACTGCTGCGCGGCGGCGGGTGAATGCACGGGCGGCCACGCCGAAGTGTGCAGCCCCTTCGACTCGACGAGCGAGCAGTACTGCTTCCTGAGCTGCGAACGCGCCGATCTCGAGAAGACGACGCTCACCGACGCCGACGATTATTGCCACAGCTTCGCGGGCCCGGGCTTCGGCTGCCGCTCGACCGGCGGCGGCTCCGCGAATCGCAAAGTGTGCTTGCCTTAACGGCGGCTCGCGAAGGCAGCACGCGCGCCGCTGGTTTGGCGACTAGCGGCGCCGAAAATGCGCCATGAAATAGCCGTCGGTGCCGTGCTGGCCCGGCAAGAGCCGCAGTGAAGCCTTGCCCGCCACGAGCTCGGCCGGCAGCTCGGGCGCGTCGAACGGGGCCGGCTCGAGCACGTCCGCTACGCGCGCCACCACCGCCTCGCACTCTTGCTCGAGCACCGAGCAGACCGCGAACAACACCGTACCGCCGGCCTTGGTGAGCGACGCCGCCGAGCGGAGAATGCTCTCCGAAAGCTCCGCCAAGCGCGCGGGGTCTTCGGCCTTCAGCCGCCGCAAGATCTCGGGGCGCCGACGCAAGGTGCCGGTCCCGCTACACGGCGCGTCGACGAGCACGCGGTCGAAGTCGGCGGACAGCCCGCCTTGCCCGACGCTCCAATCGACGGCCCGCGCTTCGATGCCGTGCAGGCCGAGGCGCGCCGCTTCGTCGCCGAGCGCTTGCAGTTTTTCCGGATACAGATCGCAGGCCAGCAGCTGGCCCGCGCCCAAGCGCTCCGCGAAGAGCGTCGACTTTTGACCGCGACCAGCGCACGCGTCCAACACCCGCTCGCCCGGCCGCACGCCGAGGCCGAGGCCCACCGCTTGCGCGCCCTCTTCTTGCACCGTGAAGGCGCCCTCGGCGTAGCCTGGCTTTTGGCGCGGATCGCCCTCCCCGCGGATCAGGCGCGCGACCGGCGATACGCGACCGGCGGGCAGCTCTTGCAGCCACTCGGGCGGGCTCACGCCCAAGCGCAGCCGCAGGCCCGTGAACGCGTCGCCGCTGAGCAACGGCAGCGCTTGCTCTTCTCCGACCGAGCGGACCAAGTCTTGCCATAGCCAAGCGGGCGCTGATTCGCGCAGCGCGCCCGCCTGCGACAGCTTCTCGCCCGTCTTGGCCAGCTTGCGGAGCACGGCGTTGGCGAAGCCGGCCACGCGTGGGCCGCGCTCGCGCTTCACGCCCGTGACGGCCGCGTCTACGGCGGCAAAGGCCGGCACCCGCTCGAGCAGCAGAATTTGATAGGCCGCCACCAAGAGCTGGGCCAGCACGCGCTCGTCGGAGACGCCGCGCGGCGCGTGCACGAACAGACGCGCGCGCAGCGCGGGCTCCGTGCGCATGGTGCCGTACGACAGCTCGGTGGCGAGCGCCCGCTCGCGCGCGTCGAGCTGCGGGTGACGACGGAGCTCGGCGTCGAGCGCGGCCGCCACGAACGCGTCGTCCACGAGCACGCGCTCCACCACCTTGGCGGCGATGCTACGGGCGGTCGGCGGCCGGGGCGCTTGCTGCGCCGGCGCAGGTTTCTCAGCCAGGGGTAACTCCAGTCTGTTCGCGAATCACGTCGCGTTTCTGCACGTCGTTGCGGAAGGCGATGGCCATCAAGCCAAACAGGATGGCCATACCCACGATGTGAGCGACCTCGCGCAAGCGGAGCGGCAAGGGCTTGCGCAGCACGCCTTCAATCGCGAAAAACATCAGGTGGCCGCCATCTAGCACAGGGATGGGCAAGAGGTTGAGCAGCCCCAGGTTGATGCTGAGCAGGGCCATCAACCACACGAAATTGTCCGTGCCCTTGCGGCCTTCTTCGCCCGCGATCTGCACGATGGTGATGGGCCCCGAGAGCGCGTCCAGGCTCAGCCGCCCCTGCAGCAGCCGCACGATGCAGACCAAGGTAAAACGCGTCACGTTGACCGTCTCTTCGACGGCCTTCTGAAAGGCGTAACGGATGGGCGTCGGATGCTCCACCCGCTCCTCGGGCGCGACCGGCAGCCAGTGGCCCTTGGGGATCACGTACATGGAGAAGGCCTGGCCGTGATCGTCGACGAAATCTTCGCGGCGGATCTGGAATTTGCCGGTGCGCACGCGGCCGTCGCGCGCCGACTGATAGTCGAGGCGGTGCTCTTTGTCGGGCGCGGCCAGCACGCGCTCGCAGAACGTGGACCACGCGGGCACGTCCACGTCGTCCAAACGCAAGATCTTGTCGCCCGGACGCAGCCCGGCTTTGTACAAGTAAGAGTCCTGCGGCACGATGGCCAAGTACAGATCGGCCAGCTCGATGCCGGCGCGCTCGTACAAACTGCTGCCCGCCGGATCGGGCGTGAGCGCGACCACGCCGGACTCGAACACCGCCATGTCGGCGAGGCCGCCCAGCGCGCCCGGCACTCCGACCGGCCGCATGTAGGTGACGGGCAGCGTCTCCCCCGCGTTTTCGCTGAGCGCGTTGGTCAGGTCCATGAAGCGCTTGACCGGCATGCCCCCGACGTTGGTGATGACGTCGAAGGTGCGGAGGCCCGCGCGGTACGCGGGGGAGTCCGGGTTGGGCACGCCGATCACGGCCGCGGGCGCGCTGGATTGGATACCCATGGTGCCCACGCGCGAAGTCATGTCCAGCTCGCGCTGCTTCATGTCCAAGCGCTCGACCGACTCTTCGGTGGTGACCTCGACGTCCACCTGCCGATTGTCGCGAAATACCGTTAATTTCAGGGTCTTGGCCGGGCTCTTACCGATGATGCGCTTCACCTCGTCGAAGGTGGCCACCTCTTGGCCGTCGATCGACATGATGCGATCACCCGGGCGGAGCTTGCCTTCGGCGGAGTGCCCCGGTAGCACGATGCCGATCGTGGGCGGCAAGAGCGGGCCGTTGCCGATGAACACCGCGAAGTACAAGAGCACGGGGAAGACCAGGTTCATGACCGGACCCGCCAGCACGATCACCACGCGCTTGAACACCGGCAGCGACTCGAACGTGCGCTTGCGATCCTCGGGTAACACCACGTCGGTCTTCGACGCCTCGAGCATCTTCACGTAGCCGCCGAGCGGCAAGAGCGACACGCAGTACTCGGTCTCGCGACCGCGCAGCTTGAGCACCTTGGGGCCGAAGCCCAAGCTGAACGTGAGCACCTTCACCCCGAACGCCTTGGCGAACAGAAAATGACCCAGCTCGTGCACGAAGATAAGCGAGCTGACGAGGATGACGGGGTAGAGGAGATCCATGCACGGGGGCGCCGGGGAGAGGGCGCGGCTCTCGAAGGAGCAACGCGCCCGAAACCAGCGGGCCGGAAATAACGCGGCGGGAAGCTAGCACCGCCCCAACCGCCCGCAAAACCTCGGGCCAAAGTCGGCGTAACATGCGCGGATCATGACCCCCGACGTCGCACAGAGCGCGCGCGCTTCCGAGATCTCTCTCAACCAGCTGATGCTGCCCGAGCACGCCAACGCGCTCGGCAACGTGCACGGCGGTGTGATCATGAAGATGGTCGACGAAGCGGGAGCCATCGCCGCCATGCGCCACGCACACAAGCCGTGCGTGACCATCGCCATCGACTCCATGACGTTCAAGCAACCCGTGCACCTCGGGCAGCTGCTCGTCTGCCAAGCGCGCGTGACCTACGTGGGCAAGAGCTCGATCGAGGTGCAAGTGATCGTGCACGCCGAGAACCTGCTCACGCGCGAGGTCACGCACACCAACTCCGCCTACGTGGTGTACGTGTCGCTCGGCGCCGACGGCAAGTCGACGGCCGCGCCTCCGCTCTTGCTCGAGACCGACGAAGACCGCGCCCTCGCCGCCGCCGGCGAGCAGCGCCAACGCCACCGCACCGGCCGCTGACAGCAACCCCACCGTTACGGCTCGAGATTTTTGCAGGGAGCGCAGGGAGATCGGGAGCGGAGAATTTTGGGTTTCGAGACTCGAGATGATGCTCGTCGACTGCGCAGTCGACGTGCGGCGCCGAACGGCTCGAACGACCAAACCTCCCGATCTCCCGATCTCCCCGCGAAAAAATCCGGGAGCCTTTCGGGGTCGTTTGGGGTTCGGCAGGCCCGCGCGTTTGGGGCCACAGCATTTTATTTATTATTTTCCAATATTTACGTTACTTAGCATGCACAAAGCGGGGGTTGCGACTACGTTCCCGGCCATCACATGCTGACCTGGGTAGCCAAGAAGCTCTTCGGCACTTCCAACGAGCGCGCCGTGCGGCGCATGCAGCCGATCGTCAACGCCATCAACGCGCTCGAGCCGAAGATGCAGAAGCTCTCCGACGCGGAGCTGCAGGCCAAGACCGCGGAGTTCAAGCAGAAGCTCGAGAACGGCGCGACCTTGGACGACATCTTGATCGAAGCGTTCGCCGCCTTGCGCGAAGCCAGCAAGCGCGTGCTCAAGATGCGCCACTACGACGTGCAGCTGATGGGCGGCATGGTCCTGCACAAGGGCTCGATCGCCGAGATGCGCACGGGTGAGGGTAAGACGCTGGTCGCGACCCTGCCCGTCTACCTGAACGCGCTGGAAGGCAAAGGCGTTCACCTCATCACCGTCAACGACTACTTGGCCACGCGCGACGCGGAGTGGATGGGGCGCGTCTACAAGTGGATGGGCTTGTCCATCGGCACCATCGTCAACGGGCAAGACGACTGGGTCAAGCGCACGGCCTACAAGAGCGACATTTGCTACGGCCAGAACAACGAGTTCGGCTTCGACTACCTGCGCGACAACATGAAGGACTCGGCGCTCGAGTACGCGCAGCGTCCGCTCAATTTCGCGATCGTCGACGAGGTCGACTCCATCTTGATCGACGAAGCGCGCACGCCGCTCATCATCAGCGGCACCGCCGAAGCGGCCAGCGAAAAATACAAGACGCTGAATGAAATCGTCACTCGTCTGAAGAAGGACGAGCACTTCAACGTCGACGAAAAGGGCTTCAGCGCCACCTTGACCGACGAAGGCGTCGAGACCGTGCAGAAGCTGATCGGCGTCAAGAACCTGTACGATCCGGTCAACGTCCAGGCGCTGCACATCTTGAACCAGCTGCTGCGCGCGCACGCCCTGTACAAGCGCGACCAGCACTACATGGTCAAAGACGACAAGATCTTGATCATCGACGAGTTCACCGGCCGCGTGCTGGCCGGCCGCCGTTGGAGCGACGGCTTGCACCAAGCGGTGGAGGCGAAGGAGAACGTGCGGATTCAGGAAGAGAGTCGCACCATGGCGACCATCACCTTCCAGAACTTGTTCCGCATCTACAAGAAGCTGGGCGGCATGACCGGCACGGCCCAGACCGAAGCTCAAGAGTTCTCGTCCACCTACAAGCTGGACGTGGTCGAAATTCCGACCAACAAGAGCGCCGTCCGCAAGGACGACCACGACGTGGTCTACAAGAGCGAGCGCGAGAAATTCAACGCGCTGACCCGCGACATCATCGAGCACAACAAGGCCGGTCACCCCATTTTGGTGGGCACCACCAGCGTCGAGAAGAGCGCGGCCATCAGCCGCATCTTGACCAAGAAGAAGATCGAGCACGCGGTCTTGAACGCCAAGCACCACGAGAACGAAGCCTTCATCGTGGCCCAAGCTGGCCGCAAAGGCGCCATCACCGTCTCGACCAACATGGCCGGTCGCGGCACCGACATCATGCTGGGCGGCAACGCCGAGATGATCGCGCGCTTCGACTTCAAGAAACAAAATCGCGATCCCGACGCCGAGCCCGAGGCGTTCGCCGAGCTCGTCAAGCAGTACGAAGCCTCGTGCAAGATCGAGCACGACGAGGTGGTCGAGATGGGCGGCCTGCACATCGTCGGCACCGAGCGGCACGAGTCGCGCCGCATCGACAACCAGCTGCGCGGTCGCGCCGGCCGTCAGGGTGACCCCGGCTACAGCAAATTCTACTTGTCGCTCGAAGACGACTTGATGCGCATCTTCGCGGGTGATCGGGTCAAGAACCTGATGGACCGCATGGGCATGCCCGACGACGAGCCCATCGAGCACCCGCTGGTGACGCGCAGCATCGAGAACGCGCAGCGCAAGGTCGAGGAGCGCAACTTCGACATCCGCAAGAATTTGCTCGAGTACGACGACGTGATGAACGCGCAGCGCAAGACCGTGTACTCGCTGCGCCAACAGCTGTTGCTCGGCCGCTACGAGCCGGAAGAGGTCGACGACTCCGGCAAGCTCACGGGCGAGACGCGCACCATCCAGCTGAACGAAGAGGTGAAGAAGGACGTCGTTCCGCTGGTCGCGCAGCTGGTCGGCCTGTGCTGCGATCCGCCTATTTCGCCCAAGAAAGAGGGCAACGAGTACGTGCCGCTCACGGCCAAAGACTTCGAGCCTCTGGACAAGCTGGTCGAGCTCGAGACCTTGCAGAGCGAGGTCTACAACAAGTGGGGCGTGAAGCTCGAGCTCGAGGGCCGCAAGAACCCGAAGCCGCTGCAGATCTACGAAGAGCTGGTCGAGCTGGTGCCGCAAGGCCTATCCGAGCAGCGCGAGCGCGTGCTCGACCTGATCGACCGCGTGCTGTCGGCCATGGTCGAAGAGAGCTGCCCCGAGAACAAGCCGCCCGAAGACTGGGACTGGAAGGGCATCAACGCCGCTTACAAGGAGCACTTCCAGGTAGACCTGCCCGAGAGCGCCCGTGAGCTGGGCGACCCCGCCATGCTGGTGCGCGAGCTGTACGCGCACGCGGAAGAAATCTACCTTTTGCGCGAGAAAGAGGTGGGCGTCGAGCTCCTCATGCGCATCTTCCGCTTCATCTTCACGAAGCAGATCGACGACGCGTGGGTCGAGCACCTCTCCAACATGGAGCACCTGCGCGACGGCATCGGGCTACGCGGCTACGGCCAGCGCGATCCGAAGAACGAGTACAAAAAAGAGGGCTACAACCTGTTTTTGAACATGATGGCCAAGGTGTCGAGCACCGTCTTGGTTCAGCTGTTCGAGGTTCAGATTCAGCGCCAAGAGGACATTGCCGCGCTGGAAGCCCAAGAGCACGCGCGCCACCAGGCCGAGCTCGAAGCGGCCGTGGCCCGTCACCCCGGCGAAGAAGCCGACGATGCCGTCGCCGCGCTGGCCCAGATGCAGCGCATCGCCGCTGGTCAGGGTCCCTCGCCCTCTTCGCCCCCGGCGGCGCGCGCGGCCCCGCGTATCGGCCGGAACGACGCCTGCCCGTGCGGCTCGGGCATGAAGTTCAAGAAGTGCCACGGCGCGCTGCTCGAAGAAGACGGCGCTTCCGACGACGAGCCGGAAGAAGAGCAACCGCGGGCGTGATCGAAGTCGAAGGCCTGACCAAGGACTACGGCACCGTCGTGGCGGTGCAAGGCGTCTCGTTCTCGGTCGGGCGCGGCGAGGTCGTGGGCTTCTTGGGCCCAAACGGCGCCGGCAAGAGCACGACCTTGCGCATCTTGGCGGGCTTTTTGGGCGCGACCTCGGGCAAAGTTCGGGTGAACGGCCACGACCTGGCCGAGGCCTCGCTGCTGGCTCGGGCGTCGCTCGGTTACATGCCCGAAGCGGCGCCGCTCTACCCCGAGCTGAGAGTCCGAGAGTACTTGGAGTTTCGCGCGCGGCTCAAGCAGGTGCCGCGCGCCAAGCGCGCCGCCAGCGTGGCGCGGGCGCTCGAGCGCGCCAGCCTGAGCGAGGTCGCGGAGACGACCGTGGGCCACCTCTCCAAGGGTTTTCGTCAGCGCGTGGGCTTGGCCGACGCGCTAGTAGCAGATCCGCCGCTCTTGATCTTGGACGAGCCGACGGCCGGCTTGGATCCGAACCAGGTCCGCGAAGTACGCGCCCTGATCAAAGAGCTAGCGACGGACCACACCGTGCTGCTGTCCACGCACATCCTGTCCGAGGTCGAGGCAACCTGTCAGCGCGCGCTCGTGATCGACCGAGGCCGCTTGGTGGCGCAGGGCACGCTGGCCGAGCTGTCGCGCGGTCGGCGCTCGACCACCCTTTTGCTCGTCGTGCGCGACGCCGAGCGGCGCGCGGCGGGTATTTTGGGTGAGCAAACGCTCGTCGCCGAGGTCGAGACGCTCGAAGGCGTGGCGCTTCCCTCGCACGACTACCTGAGGCTGCGCGCCACCTTGGCCGAAGGAATCACGGCGCTCGAGGCTGGCCCGCAGCTGCTGCGCGCGCTCGTCACGGCCAACATCGACGTCGCCAGCCTGACCCCCGAAACCGCCACCCTCGAACAAATCTTCGCCGAGCTCACCACTGACGAAGGCGAACGGACATGAGCCGGATAGGCCTCCGCATTCGACTCTCCGCCGACCATTCCAGCTGCCCGCTCGTGCTCCAGGCGAGAATTTTTTGCAGGGAGCGCAGGGAGATCGGGAGGCTAAATCTTTGGGGGTTCGAGCCAGAACGTGGGGCGCGGCGACGGCACGGTCACCGTCAGCTATCGCGCCGCGCGCTCCAGCAAAAACTCCCGATCTCCCGATCTCCCTGCAACATCTCCCAGCAACGACGCCTCGGTCGCATCGACGAGACAGGGGCACTCGACCACGAAAGCCCCCTCTCATGAGCGGGTTTTGGGCGATTTTGCGGCGGGAGATGCTGAGCTTGTGGGTGACGCCGCTGGCTTGGGTGCTGCTGGGCGTGTTCTTGCTGCTGCAGGGCGGCATTTTTTATTCGATCATCGCGCACTTCGCGAGCTTCGCCGATCTGTCGGTGGACGACGGCCCGCTCGGCGCCTACTTCGGGCAAAACTCGATCTTCTTGCTCATGACGCTGCTCTTGGTGTGCCCCGCGCTCAGCATGCGGCTGTTGGCCGAAGAGCGGCGCAGCGGCACCATCGAGGCGCTGATGACGGCGCCGGTGGGCAGCGCCGGGGTCGTGCTGGCCAAGTACGCGGCCGCCCTCTGCACCTACGTGCTGATCTGGATCCCCACGCTGCTGTACGTCGTGATCCTACGCAAGACTGGGAGCGTAGACTGGTGGGTCTTGCTCTCGAGCTACTTGGGGCTGCTGTTGGTAGGCGCGCAGTACCTTGCCATCGGCGTGCTGGCCAGCTCGCTGACCCGGAGCCAGTTCGTGGCGCTGCTCGTGACCGTGCTGATCCAGTTCGGGTTGTTCGTGCTCGGCATCGGCGAGTACATCTTCGATCCTGGTCTGCTCCACGACGTGTGCTCGTACGTCTCGCTCGCCGGGCACATGGAGGATTTTTCCAAGGGTATCGTGGACACCCGGCGACTGCTGTACGACCTGAGCCTGGCGGTTTTTTGCCTATTTTTGACGGTTCGGGTCGTGGACTCGTGGAGGCGGGCGTGAGGCCTTCGCGGCTGTTGCCTTGGCTGGGCGTGGCGGCGGGCGCGCTCTTGCTGGTCAACGTCAACGTGCTGGGCGCGCGCTGGTACAAGCGCTGGGACTTCACGACCGACAAGCTTTATTCGTTGTCGCAACCGACGCGCGAGCTGTTGACCGGTCTAACGCAGCCGGTCGACGTCAGCGTGCTGCTCAGCAAGGGTGACCCGCTGCTCGTCAGCGTACGCCACATGCTGGAGGCTTACGGCGCCGTCACGCGCCAGCTGCGCGTCCGCTACGTCGACCCCGATCGCAGCCCGGCCGAGTTCCTGGCCCTCCAGCAGAAGTATCAGATCTTGGCCGGCAAGGCCGACGACGGCCGCATCGTGACCGACGCCGTGATCGTGCTCGCGCAAGCCGACAGCGCAGCGGCGGCCGGAGCTGGCGACGGCAGCGGGGCGCGCCACTGGTTCGTCACCTCCGACGAGCTGGTGCGCTTCGACGAAGACTCCGGCCGCTCGCGCCCGGCGCTGGAGCAGGCGCTGTCCAGCGCGCTCGACAACGTTCGCCGCACCGAAAAGGCCAAAATCTGCTTCACGACCGGCCACCGCGAGCCCACCGTGGAAGACGCGGGCCCCGAAGGCCTGAGCGAGCTCAAACAGCGGCTGCTCAAGAACAACTACGACGTGCAGAGCGTCGACGCGACTTCGCCGCAGAGCAAGTATGCGGATTGCGTGGCGGTCGTGGTGCCGACGCCGGAGCTCGAGTTCGGCGGCGACGACGCCCGGCGCCTGGCCGACTACGTGCGCGCGGGCGGCAACGCGCTCCTGCTGCTCGGCCCCACCCTGGGCGATAGCCCACGGGTGCGCGGCACCGGGCTCGAGCCGGTGCTGGAGCTGGCCGGGGTCGAGCTGGGCCGCGACGTGGTGTTCGAGCAAGCTCGAGCCGAGCGCCTGCCGCGCGGCGCAGGGGAGCTATTTTTCGCCAAGCTGCTCCCTCACCCCATCACCCGCGGCGTCTTGCACGAAGACGACAAGCTGTCTTCGCGCGTCCTGGTCGTGCAGGCTCGCTCGCTGGAAGCGAACGGCGCAACGCTCTTGATGGAGTCGAGCGAGCAGGCGGTGGCGCTCGAGAGCCTGCGCGGCTTGGACGGAGCCAGCGGTCCCCAAGACGCCGAAGGGCGCCGGGGGCCGCAACGGTTCGGGCTGGCGGCGGCCCGCGAGCTTGCGCCGCCCGCGGGCAGCAAGGCCACGCATATCCGGTTATTCGTCACGGGCGCCAGCAATTTGGCCTGGAATCGCAATTTTCAGGATCCCTCCTTGTACGGCAACCGGCGCCTGATCGAGAACGCCATCAGCTGGGCCGCCGCCCGCCCGAGCATGATCAGCGTGCCCGAGAAGCCCGAGCGCGAGGTCGGGCTGTCGCTCAGCGAAGAGTCGCTGGGAGAGGTCATGCGCTACGTGCTTTTGTACATGCCCGGCGCGGCGGGGCTGCTGGGCGCTTTCGTGCTGCTGCGCCGCCGCAACCTCGAGCGCGAGTCGCGCCGGCGCGCGGCCAAGCCGCCCAGCGAGCCCGAGAGCTGATGCGCCGGCAGCTGCTCGTCAACGGCCTGCTCGCCGCGCTCGCGTTGGGCTCGCTGGCCGTCGTCTGGGCCACGCGCGAGACACCGACGACGGCGCAGGTCGCCGAGCGCAAGGGCAAGCTGCTGCCGATCTTCCGCAAGGACGCGGTGGCGCGCGTCACCTTGACGCGTGACGGGCGTGAGCTCGAGCTGGTGCCGAGCGGCGCCGCCGGGGAGCCCGGCGAATTTCGCATCGTCAGGCCTTGGGCGGAGCGCGCCGACATCGCGACCGTCAACCAGTTGCTCGGCGCGCTCGACCTGGCTTCTTCGCTGCGGGCCGCCGACGACGTCACCCCCGAAGCGGCCGGGCTGAACGACAAGTCCCCGCGCATTCGCGTGGAAGCATCGGGAATCACTACTCTTTTGACGCTAGGCGGCCCTGCCCCGCGCCCTGCCGGCGCCCGCTACGTCGAGGTCGCCAGCGCCGGCACGAGCAAACGCTACGTGGTGACGGAAGGCGTCGCGAGCGAGCTCACGGTACCGCTCGCCAAGTTTCGCGAAACGCGGCTGCTCGAGTACGGCCGGAGCGAGCTCGCGAAAATCGTGCTCAGCCAACCGCTAGCGAAGCCACCCAGCGGCGCCACGACGCCGTACGTGGAGCGGCTCGAGCTGGAGCGCGGCGAGCACGGCGTATTCTTCGTTCGTATCGACGGACGGCGCGAGCTGGCAAACCCCGAGCTGACGGGTCGCCTCTTCGCGGCGCTGTCGCGCCTATCGGCCGAGACCATGCTCGAGACCGCCGACGCGCAGCAGCAGCTGCAACGGCAGGGCAACGGGCCGCGCGTCGAGCTCGAGCTGCGGGACAAGTCGGTCGCGCCCATCACGCTCTCGCTCGCTCCGGCCGAGGGCTCACAGTGGCTCGTGCTGCGCGAGCAGCCGGGCCGCCCGGCGCGCGCCGGCCTGGTCGCCGAAGACGTGGGCAAGGCGCTGCTGGGCACCGTCGGCCAGGCGCGCTCGAACGGCCCGGTGGCGGCGCGCGCGGATGAAATCGAAGAGCTGCGCATCACGCGCGGCGCCCAGAAGCTCGACTTTGCCCGGAAAGACAAGGGCTTTTCGCTGCGCGCGCCGAGCGTCTCGGAGCTGGCCTTGGACGCCGGGAACGAACGGCTCGCCAGCATCGTCGGCGCCATCGGCGAGCGCCCCCCCCACCCCGACCTGAAGGCGCTCGGGCTCGCGCCGCCCGCCGGCGAGCTGGTCGTCCAAATTGCCGGCGGAGACGAAGCCAGCCACCGCGAGGAGCGCGTCCTCCTCGGGGCCGTACAGAAGGACGGCCGTATGTGCGTGGAGCGCGCGGCGGACGAGGTCGTGCTCTGCTACTCGGCCGAAGCCGCGCGCGCGTTCGAGCCCGACGCGACCCTGCTGCGGCCGCTGGAGCTGGCAAGCTTTGCCCCTTCCGATTTGGCGAGTCTCACCGTCGAAGCCGATGGCTGGCGCGAGACGCTCGAGCGCCATGAAGATGGCAGCTACGAGCTCCGCGAGCCGAAGGGGTTCAGGCACGACAGCTCGCTCGTCGCCGACGCCGTGCAGACCCTCGGCACGCTGCAGGCCGTGCGCTGGCTGGCCGCGGACGACGAGCCTCGCTTCGGTCTGTCGACGCCGCGACTCCGCGTGCGGTTCACGCGGCGCGCGAGCCCGGAAGCGCACGAGCTGGTCGTGGGGGCCAAGCTGGGGGCCGGCTACTACGCGCGCCTCAGCCCCGATCCGGGCGTGTTCTTGCTGTCTAGCGCCGCGTTCGACGACCTTTCCATACCGCTCATCGACCGAGCCTTGTGCCCGCCCTTCGAGCCCGGAAAGCTGCAGGTGAGCGTGGTAACCAAGAACGGGCGAGGGTCCGTCTCGTCTGGCCGCGTGGCGTTCTCGCGGCCCGACGCGCGCGTGGTGGAAGCGCTGGGCGCGCTGCGCGCCGAGTATGCCGTGCACCTCGGCCCCGCCAAGAGCCACGAAGGCTTCGCGCGGCCTCGCCTCACGCTTTCTTACCAAGGCCGTGAGGCAAACGTGAAGGTAACGGTGGGCGCCTGCGACACCTTGCGCGAGCAATGGGTCTGCTATGCTCGGCGCGACGATATCGACGCTACCTTCGCGCTCGCAGGCCGCACCGTGGCGGATCTCGAAGCGGCTACCTCGAATGACATTCCTTAAGACTCCGCACGGCGGCTCCCCGCCTGGTCCTCGCCCCCTCGCCATTTTGGTCGCCGTCCGTTTGCCCGACGTGGACGCCGCCACCAGCGACGCCAGCCTCGACGAGCTGACGCGGCTGGTTACGACCTTGGGCTACGAGGTCGTCGAGCGCGTGGTGCAGAGCCGCAGCCATTTTGCGCCCGCGGCGGTGCTGGGTGAAGGCAAGCTCAAGCAGCTGGCCAGGCTGACGGGCGGTACCGGTCGCACGCAGCTGGCGTTGCCGCAGAATCACCGGCGCACGGCCGCCGAAGCGGAAGCCGAAGCAGCGCGCGAGAGCGAAGGCGAGCTCGACGAAGCGGAGCTGGACGACGCCGACTTCGGCGACGACGACACGGACGAAGTCGCCAGCGGCGAACGGCCAGAAATCGCGCTCGTGGCCGTGGATCACGACATCTCCCCCAGCCAGCTACGCAACCTGGAGCGCGCCACGGGGGTGATGGTGCTCGACCGCACCGGCGTCATCATCGAGATCTTCCACCGACACGCCTTGAGCCGCGAAGCCAAGCTGCAGGTGGAGATCGCGCGCCTGGCGTACGAAGCGCCGCGCCTGCGCGAGTCGCCCAAGAGCAAAGAGCGGCAAGCTGGTCGGGGCGCTGGCGAAGCCGCGCTGGAGCTGGATCGGCGCAAAATTCGCGACCGCATCGCCGAGCTGCGCCGCGAGCTTCTGGCCATTCAGCGCGAGCAAGAAACGCGGCGCCGGCACCGCCGCGGCGCCCGGCGCGTGGCCCTCGTCGGCTACACCAACGCCGGCAAATCATCGCTGATGCGCGCTCTGACGAGCAGCGAAGTGTACGTCGAGGACAAGCTGTTCGCGACCCTCGACACCACGGTGCGCGCGCTACAGCCCGAGGCCAAGCCGCGCATCTTGGTGAGCGACACCGTCGGTTTCATCAAGCAGCTGCCGCACGACTTGGTGGCCAGCTTCAAGTCGACGCTGGACGAGGCCCATGAGGCGTCGCTGCTCTTGCACGTCGTCGACGCCGCCGACGCCGGCTTCCGCGAGCAGCTCGAGGTGACGCGCAGCGTGCTCCGCGAAATTGGCGCCGAGCAAGCGCCCAGCCGCTTGGTCATGAACAAGATTGACCGGCTGAGCCCCGCCGCGCTCGCCGAGCTGCAGGCGGAATTTCCAGATGCCTGGTTCATCTCCGCCAAGCGGACCGAAGACGTGCTCACGGTGCGAGCGCGTATCATTGCCTTCTTCGAATCACGCTACGCCGAGGCCGAGCTGTGCGTGCCCTACTCCGAGCAGCGCCTCGTCTCCGAGATGCACGAGCAAGGGCGCGTCGTCTCCGAGCGCTACGAAGACGACGGCGTAAAGATCATCTTCCGCAGCGATCCCGAGGTGCTGGACGGTTTCCGGGCCCGGCTGGCGCGAGCCACGCCCTGAGCGCCGGCCGCGGCTCGCTCACTCTTCCCGCTCGATCCACACGTGCGGCTCGCCCGGCTCTTCCCCCGGCTCCACGTGGATGATACGCGGACGGCAGCAAACCGCGCAGTCTTCGGTGTAGGTCTGGCTTTCGCCCCCGCCCAGGTCGACGGCAAGCTCGTCGGTTTGGCCGCAGAACGGGCACTCTACGACCGTGGTCGGCAGGCGATGTCCTCGCTTCGGCACCTCCGGACTATGCCACGAAGCGCGCCCGACGCCGCCGGCGACCGAGCGCCGCCGTAGCCATCAGCAGCCCGAGCGTGAGCAGCGCGCCGTGGCTGGCGCGCGCCCCGAGCGCACAGCCCGACGAGCCGGCTTTGTCCGAGCCCCCGCTGGCCCCGCCCGGGGCCGCGCTGTTACCGGCGCTCGCGGCGCCGCCGCCCTGGCCCGAGCCAGCCGTCGGGTGCTCGGGATCGAGCGCGACGCTGCTCGAGTCCACGCACGAGCCCGCCGCGCACACCTGGCCGGCGCCGCACATGTCCGAATCTTCGTCGACCTCGCCGTCGCAGTCGTCGTCCAGGAAATTGCACTTCTCTTTCACGGGCGTGCCCGGCACGCAGTACCGCGCATCACAATCCGAAGCTTCACGGCGGCACCAACCTTCGCCGCAGGTGGGGCGAATGCGCTCGTCGACGTCCCCATCGCAGTCGTCGTCGAGGTTGTTGCACACCTCGGTCATGCCCGGGTTGATGGCTTCGTTCTTGGGTTGGCAGTCACCCGGCTCCGCCGCCCATCCTTTCAGGCCGGCGCAACCTACCTTGGGCTCGCCCACTTTCTCGGTGCGGGCGTCGTAGTAGCCGTCTCCGTCCGCGTCGGGCCAGAGCTCTACCGGCACCGCGTTTTCGTCGATCTGCCCGTCGCAGTTGTCGTCGATGGTGTTGCACAGCTCCGGGGCGCCCGGATACACCGTCTTTCGGTAGTCGTCGCAGTCCCCGGCCGACGTCACGAAGGGCGTCGGCGGAGCGCCTTCGCAGCCCAGCACCGGCGAATCGGCGCGCCCGAAGCCGTCGCCGTCGCCGTCGAGGTAGTAGGTGCTACCCGCGCAACCGTAGACGAAGTCGAACGTCCCCTCGAGCTCGGCGTCGCCCGAGCTGCGGCCGTTTCCGTTGCCGCCGAGGGCGTACACCGTGAACCGCACCGCGCCCGGCGTCGCCGGCGCGACCCAGGCAAAGCGGAACTGCACGGCTCCGCCGCTGCCCGGCTTTGGCTGATTGTGCACCAAGCCGCTCGAAACTTTGGTCAAGCCTTGATTGGCGATGGCCTGCAAGTCGCCCATGTCGGCCGCGGTGATGTACGCGCCGCCGTTGCTGAAGGCGCCTTCCAAGGCGAGCGTGAGCTCCACGCGCGCGCCCGGCTCGAACGTGGCCGGGCTCGCGGTCATGCTGAGCGTCCCCGGGGTGCCCCCGCTGTGGCAGCCGGAGCAGCCATTGGCGGCAATGCCGCCGGCGCGCGCGCGAGCGTGACCGCTGAGCAACGCGAGCCCCAAGCCCAGCATCACGGAGCACACGGCCTTCGGCGAGCGCCGGGCGGCGCAAGGTACCTGCAAGATTGCGCCGTTGCTGGCGGGGCACGCCGTTCGCCGCGCGTTCACGGGTATGAGTGTGCGCCACCGCCAGAAAACGTCTGAGTATTTCCGCTCGAGCCCGTAAACAGGCCCTGAAACCCGGGAGTTGGGCCAACGGCTTCAAGCCCAGACCGGACCCGGCCTAGAACGCCGATCAGTTTGCAGCCAACTCGTGAATTTCCTTGCCCCATCAATCCGTTTGTCGCTCTAGCCTACGCGATCGATGTTCGCCTACCTCGAGCTGCCAGCGCCTCGGCACGAGCACGATTTCCTGGGGGCCGTCGTGCGCAGTCGGCGCCTGCACGGGTCCTGGGTCACCGCTCCCAGCTCTTCCGCCGAGTACCGGCAGTACCTGAAGGAACGCCAAATATTTCGTGTGCGACGAAGTCGGGCAAATCTGCGGGGTCTTCAACTTGAGCGAGCTCGTGCGAGGCTCGTTCCAGAGCGCGTACTTGGGGTACTACGCGCTCGCGCCGCACGCCGGCAAAGGCTTCATGAGCGCCGGGCTCTCGCTCGTGCTGGAGCGCGCGTTCGGCGAGCTGCAGCTGCACCGCGTGGAAGCCAACATTCAACCCAAGAACGCGCGCTCCATCGAGCTGGTCGAGCGCGCTGGCTTTCGTTGTGAGGGGATCTCCCTCCGTTACTTGAAGATTGGCGGTCGCTGGCGCGATCACGAGCGCTGGGCCATCACCGTCGAAGATCGCTTGCGCGCCCAACGGCGGCCCAAGCGCCGAGCGGCCAGCAAACCTTGAGACCCCGCGCCCGCGCCTCAGTTCAGCGCGTCGCTCTTTTTTCGGCTCCAGATGGAGTCCCAGTTGTCGCGGTACTCGTCGGTGGCAACCTGGGCGGGGCCCTTGCGACGCCCAGCGCGTGGAGGCGGGGGAGCGGCGGATTTGGCGGCGGCCGGCGGCGTGTACAACACGTCGACGTCACACAGCACGGGGCAATTCTCGCGCGGCCGCAGCGAGAGCACCTCGCCCTGGATGGGCGCGCCTTCCCGGAGGGGCTGCAGGGCTCCAGCCTCGAGCTGATCGCCGCGACGGCGAATGACGTGCACGGTGCCGTCTTCAGCCACCCGATGCACGAGCGCCACGTCGGGGGACGCCGCCGCGGACGGGGCGGCGGGAGCCGCGGTCGAAGGGGACGGTGACTTGGGTGTCGTCATGCGTCGGACCCACTACGTGTAACACGAGGCGAGCGAAGGCGCCCGTTTCGTCACATGCCGATGGCCGTGCGGTACACCCAGCCTTGGCTGCCCTTCGCGTCGTACTTGATGCGAAACCAGTCGCCGTTTTTACCCGTCACGACCACGCGCGTGCCGGACAGCACGCGGGCCCGCACCTCACCGTCGCGCGCCGGTGCGGCACGCACCAGCGCGACGTCCCAGCTCACCGTGGCACGTCCGCTGGCGGGTGAGCCTTCGTCGCTCTCGCCACGCGCGGCGGGCGAGGCGCCCGGCTTCGCGGCGCGACCGGACGAGAGCAGCTCCAAGCGATAATACAGCGTGTACGTGTTTTGCTCGTGCGGGATACCGGCGAGCGAGACGGTGGCAAAACGTTCGCGGGCGCAGGCCAGCAGGCGGTCCACGTTGTCCTGCTCGAGCGACGTGCTCTTGCCGCTCTGGATGTTTTTGATCTTGTCGCCTTGAAAGTCGAGATCGAAACCCAACGACAGCACCCCCGCCGCGTCTTCGGTGCCCGCGCAGGCAGCCAAAGCACGCAGCGGCTCGCGCGCCACGCGATCGAAGTCGACGCGATCGCACGCCTGCACGCGCTTGCCGTGCTCGTTACGGCAGCTGGCCACTTGCACGTCGCTCACCAGCAGCCGCTCGGCCTGCGGTTTGTCGTTGGCGGCCGAGGGCGCGGGGCTGGCCGGCGGCGCGGACGAGGCCTCGGGGGACTTCACCTCGGCCGGCGCGCCCGTCAGCTCTCGCGCCGATGCCGCGGCCGGGACCGGCACGCTGGGTACCAATTTGACGCCCGCGAGACGCGGCCAAGCGACACCGATGGCGAAGCCGACGAGCGCAATGATGCCCACTCGCCCGAACTTCACGCTGTCGTCGTGGGTGCCGGGGACCTCGACCTTCACGGCCTGTCGCTTGTCGGTCGCAGATGCCAGGGGAAGCCTCGCCGGAGACGTAGCACGTTGCAGAGCCGCCAAAAAGCGTAGGCTTTTCGCCGAATGCGCTCGGGTTACGCGCCAAGGCTGGAAAGTGCGCGTGGATTTGAGCAGGATGGGGCCTCGAGAGCGCATGAAGGTCTGCCAGCCGTGCAAGCTGAAGTACCCGAACGACAGCACGGCCTGTTTCCTTTGCGGTGGTCCGCTCTCCGCGCTCCAAGATCCGCTCATCGGCACGACCCTCGCCGGTCGCTACCTGATTGAAGAGGCCATCGGCGAAGGCGGCATGGCCACCGTGTACGCCGCTCGGCATCGCTTGGTCGATCGCCCGTGCGCCGTGAAGGTCATGAGCCCCACCCTCGCCAAAAACGAGGTGATCCGCGAGCGCTTCCGGCGCGAAGCCAAGGCGGCGCAGAAGCTCGCTCACCCGAACATCATCGAGATCTTCGATCAAGGAGAGACGCCCGAGGGGCAGCTGTACCTGGTGATGGAGATCCTGCACGGCCAAACCGTGGCCGACGTGCTGGAGAAGCAGCGCTCGGTGCCGCTCGATCGCACCCTCTCGATCGCCATCCAAATCGCCCGCGCGCTGGCCCGCGCGCACGATCTGGAGGTCATTCACCGTGATCTGAAGCCGGAGAACATCTTCCTCGCCGAAGGCGTCGACGATTTCGATCGCGTAAAATTACTCGATTTCGGCATCGCGCGCTCGATGCAAGACACGCGCCTCACGGGCGCAGGCGAGGTGTTCGGCACCCCGCAGTACATGGCCCCCGAGCGTATCACCAGCATCGACGCCGGCCCCGGCGCCGACTTGTACGCGCTAGGCGTGATTTTATACGAAATGCTGTGCGGCAGCCTGCCGTTCGACGCCGCCGACGTGACGACGTTCTTCATCAAGCATCTGAAAGAGATGCCCCCACCGCCGCGCAGCCGCGATCGCTCGATCCCCGAGCAGATCGACAAGCTCATCATGGAGCTTTTGGCGAAAGACCCGAAAGATCGCCCGGTCGACGCGCACCGCGTGCATGGCGATCTGCTGGCTATCGCGGGCGCGATCGGCATCCGGGTGCCGGGCGAGGTTCTCCGCGAAGAGGCGTCGTCGCGCGGTCCGGCCAAGACGTTGCCGCCCGCGGCCGTCGATCAATGGGTCAAGCGCACCGCCGTGTTCGAGCGCATGCTCGCCATCGCCTACCTGGGCGCGCGCCCGAGCGACGTGGAGCACCTGTTCAACGAGGTGAAGCGCCTGGTTCGAGAGGTCGGCGAGCTGCGCGCCAAAGCGGTGGCCGACCAGCGCTCACTCGAGAGTATCGAGGCGCGCGGTCGCGAGACGCGGCAACGCTTCGGCCACGCCGTGGACGCCCTGGGCATAGACGCCAGCAAGGCGCGCGACGAGCTGAAGGCCGCCCTGGCGCGCTCGAGCGCCGCGCAGCTGGTGGTGGCCAGCCAGCGCGAAGCCATGAAGCCGGCCATCAGCGAGATCTTGCGCTGGGAAGGCCGCTCGGCGCTGACCGAGCCCTACCGCGAGCTCGCCGCCGCTTACCGCGCCGCCGCCGACGTGACCGACGCCTGGCTGGCGGCCAAGGCCGAGGCCGTAGCCGCCGAACGCGAGACGGCGCAGCGTCGCACCGAGGTCGACGACCTGGAGTTTCAGATCAAAGAGCTGCGAGCCGCGTTGGCGGCCCAGAGCGAAGGCCAAGAGCGCGAAGAAGAGAACTTTCAGCGCGGCGTGAGCGAAGCGGGCAAGCGCGCCGACGACCTCGACCGCGAGCTGCTGGAGATGGCCAGCCGTTTCTGCGCCCCGCTACGCATGCGCCCCGAGCTCACCGACCTGTTTCACGAGCTGGAAGCAGACGCGGCCGCCTGACGGCGGCTGGGTCGCCCGCCCCTATCGCCCGAGGTTCCGGCCAATTTGGCGCGAGTGACGGTCGGCGCTGAAGTCTGGCCGCGGCGGGCCGTTCCATGAATGGGACGTGCGAGTTTGCGCACCTTGTCCCACGAGGCCCCACGATGGCTAATGCGGCGCGATCGATCGATACAGCGGCGGTTCCCCAAGCGGTTCTAGACGAGCTCACTTGGCGTGTTCAACAGGGCAAGGTCGAGCTCCCGCTGCTTCCCGGCGTCGCCATGGAGGTGACGAACGTGGCCGCGCAAGAGACGGCCGACTCTCGGGTGATCGCCGAGCTCTTGCGCAAAGATCAGGCGGTGGCGGCGCACGTGCTGCGCGTCGTCGCCTCCCCCGTATACAGCGGGCGGACCCAGATTGTCTCGCTACAGCAAGCGGTGGCGCGCCTGGGCGTGGCCAAGATCCGGGAAATCTCGCTGGCCATCGCGTTTCGAGTCGGCGTATTCAAGTTGAAGGGCTTCGAGGCGGAGATTACGGCGTTGTTCCAGCACTCGGTGGCGGCAGCCATGTTCGCGCAAGAGATCGCGCGCGTCACCCGCCGCAACGTCGAGGACGCGTTCATGTGCGGCCTCTTGCACGACGTGGGGCGTCCGGTGATCTTGCACGCCCTCGTGCAGATCTTGGGCGAGCAGAAGCTCCGCGTGCCGCCCCAAGCGGTGATCGCGGCCACCGGTGCGCTGCACTGCGAGGTGGGCGGAACGCTGGCGGAGTCGTGGAACCTGCCTGAAGCGGTCGAGATGTCGATGCGTCACCACCACTCGGCGACTCCGCCCGACGCGCACGTGACGAGCGTGCGTATCACCGCGCTAGCCGACGAGCTGGCCCGCTACACCTTCGAGCCCGAGCGCATGCCCGAGGCCGAGCTGCGCCAGCACCCCGCGTTGGCGCCGCTCGAGCTCTACCCGGAAATGCTCGACAAAGTGCTGGCCAAAGGCGAAAGCATCCGCCAAGCGGCTGGGACCTTGTCTTGACGGACTACGATTTGGTCGTGGTCGGGGGTGGCCCCGCGGGCCAAAAGGCCGCGGTGCAAGCAGCCAAGACCGGCGCGCGCGTGCTCTTGATCGAACGCGCCAAGAGCGCCGGCGGCGCCTGCGTCCGCTACGGCACCATTCCCAGCAAGACCTTGCGGGAGACGGCGCTCTCGCTAGGCAAATTTCGCAAGCTGACCGCGCACGTCATGGACGTCGAGATGCCGGCGCACCTGCAGGTCAGCAGCCTGATGGAGCGCAAAGAAGAGGTCATCTCCGCGCACGAGCGCTACATGCACGCGCAGCTGTCTCGAAACGGCATCGAGCTGCAACAAGGCGTCGCGCGCTTCACCTCCCCGGAGACGCTGGAGGTTGCCCTGCTCGACGGCGGCAAGCGCGCGCTATCCTCGCGCTATTTCGTGATCGCGGCCGGTTCAGCGCCGCGCACGCCCGACAACGTACCCGTCGATCACGAGCACATTCTGGACAGTGATTCGCTGCTATCGCTGTCGTACCTGCCCGAATCGCTGGTGGTGCTGGGGGCCGGGGTGATCGCCTGCGAGTACGCCTCCATCTTCGCAGCGCTCGGCGTCAAAGTGACGATCATCGACAAGGGCGAGCGCCCGCTCTCTTTCATGGATCAGGAGCTGGTCGAGCATTTTCTGAAGGAGCTGCGCCAGGCCGGAGGCGACTTTCTGGGCGGAAAAACCCTGGAGGGCGCCCGCTTCGACGGGCTTTCCAGCGTCGAAACGCGGCTAGCGGGCGGCGAGCTCCTCCGCAGCGAGAAGCTCTTCTGCGCGCTCGGTCGCGTGGCGGCCGTTGCGGGTTTGGGGCTCGACGCCGCGGGGGTCAAGGTCACGCCCCGGGGGCTGGTCCAAGTCGACGAGCACCTGCGCACCAGCGCGCCAAACATCTACGCCGCCGGCGACGTCATCGGCCCGCCCGCGCTCGCGTCCACATCGATGGAGCAGGGGCGCCGCGCCGCCTGCCACGCGCTCGGGCTCGATCTAGGCAAGCAGGGCGCGCTCGCGCCGGCCGGCATTTACACGATTCCGGAGCTCGGCAGCGTGGGGTTGACCGAGCAGCAGGTGCGCGAGCGCTTCGGCGACGCGCTGGTCGGCCGCGCCAAGTTCGAAGAGGTTGCCCGAGGCCAGATTTCGGCGGCCGAAAACGGTTTGCTGAAGGTGGTGGTGCACGCCGAAACGGGCGTGGTCTTGGGCGCCCACGCGGCCGGAGAGCGCGACCGAGCTCGTGCACATCGGTCAAATGGCGATCATCGCCGGCCTCACCTTCGAGACCTTCATCGACACCGTCTTCAACTTCCCAACGTTCGCCGAAGCCTATCGCGTCGCCGCCTTCGACCTGCTCAAACAGCAGCGCGCCCGCGTCTCCGCCAAGCCCGCCGCCGCCGAGTAAGGGGCCGCGAATGGCCAAGTCAGCCGATGATCGCGGTCGAGGCGCCCGGCGGGCGAGGCGCTATGAAGGCGCATACTGCGGTATGTAACTGAGGAGCAACGAAGCCAGCGGGGATGCATCCGCCGCGAGGGCGACTGACTTGGCCATTCGCGGGCCCTGAGCCACAGCTGCCCAGCAAGCCACAACCGGCGAGGCCGCAAACAGCCCGTGGGGTGACCTCGTGCCGCTCGCTGAGGGGCCGCACCAGAGCCGCCTCCTCCGCCGGCTGGGCGCGGCAAAGCAGCGACGATCGCCGCGAATTCTTTACCCCGTGGCGGCAACGGAGTAGCGAGGCGCTCGATGTCCGAGCGGCTGCGCCCGATTCTGAAATGGGCGGGAGGAAAGCGGAGCCTGGTGCCCCGAATCCTGAAGGAGCTCCCCGCTCAGATCGGCACCTATTACGAGCCGTTCGTGGGCGGAGCAGCCGTCTTCTTGGCCTTGGCCGAAGAGAAGCGCTTCCGGCGCGCGGTCATCTCCGACAAGAACGCCCAGCTCATCAACCTGTACACCGTGGTGCGCGACGACGTGGTGAAGCTGCTGAAGAAGCTGGAGGCGCTACAGGAGCGTACGAGCGAAGAGGACTACTACGAGATCCGAGCGCAAAAGGGAGGTACCAAGGTGGAGCGCGCCGCACGCCTCGTGTACCTCAACAAGACCGGGTACAACGGGCTGTATCGCGTCAACTCCAAGGGCGGCTTCAACGTGCCCTACGGCCGCTACAAGCGCCCGAAGATCTACGACCCCGAGCGCCTGCTGACCGCCATGGCCGCGCTTCAGGGCGTTACCATCGAGGTCGCCGACTTCGAGCGGAGCTGCCGCGAAGCCAAGCCGGGGGACGCCGTGTACCTCGACCCGCCCTATTTGCCACTGTCCAAGACGGCCAGCTTCTCGGCGTACCATTCGGACGCCTTCGGCATACCGGAGCACGAGCGGCTGGCCAAGGCGTTCGAAAAGCTCGTCAAGCGCGGAATTTCGGCGGTGCTCTCGAACTCCGATACCCCGCAAACCCGCGAGCTCTATCGCTCGTTCCGCCCCTCCGGAGTGCAGGTCCGCCGCCCCATCAACTCCGTCGCCTCCGGCCGCGGCGCCGTGAGCGAGCTGCTCGTCGTCTCCAAGTAGAGGTGCGCGCGCCGCGCCGCCCTCTCGCCCCTTTTCCCGCCTCGAGGCCTCCTCTCGCTGCTCCGGCGCTCTTGCCCCGTCGCGTCTAGCCCCTCCCGTCCTCCTCCGTCCGCCGCATCCCACCGTCTCGCGTCCCGCGCCATCCCACCGTCTCGCGTCCCGCCGCCATCCCGCCGTCTCGCGTCCCGCCGCCATCCCGCCGTCTCGCGTCCCGCCGCCATCCCACCGTCTCGCGTCCCGCCGCCATCCCACCTCCTCGCGTCCCGCCGCCATCCCACCATCTCCCCTCCCCCCCCCATCCCACCCTCTCCCGTCTGCCGCCATCCCAAC